>ERZ772799.121-NODE-121-length-31647-cov-7.090308_pt1 | contig 31647 bp, 45 predicted proteins | sample MGYA00511345_ERZ772799 | MGnify/ENA primary metagenome ERZ772799 (study PRJEB29015, sample SAMEA2738037) | human oral metagenome | biome: human oral; feature: human-associated habitat; material: saliva | place: China | collected 2238 ... | reverse complement strand
CGCCAATGCCGCGTTACGGCGCTGTATCGCCGGCAGGAGCACTCCCGCCTCGCCGAGGCGGCGGGGGCGGAGAAGATGCGCGCCGGTGAGGACGAGGAACGGGCGGCGGCCACGGCGGTGCGGGCGGTCACTGGTGGCCCTCCTCGTCCTGGGCGAGGCAGGAGGTGCACACCATCGTGGTCGGGGTCGTCGAGCAGCATCAGCGGCCCCTCCCGTCGTTGGCGGTGACGCCGAGCGTCCGGGCGATGTCGGGGCGCAGGTATCCGCGCTCGTCGATCAGGACCTGGAGGGCCTGGCCGCAGGCCTCGGTGTCGACCTGCTCGGACAGGCGCAGGAGGTTGGCAATCCGGGCCTGGTCGGCCAGGTGGAGGATCGCGTGCACGACGGCCTTGAGGAGCCAGCCCAGGGACTGGCTCTCCTCAGTCATGTGGTCGTAGGCAGAGTCCGCAATGACGCGGGCCGTCCGCTCGTCGCCGTAGATCGGCCTGTCCCCTGTCACAGGACGGCCCTCCAGATCGCGATGGTCAGGGCGGCGATGCCTGAGATGAGCAGGACGCCGAGAGCAGCGACGACGAGCGCGCCGAACAGGGCCCCGACGCGGGCTCCGAGGGCGGGCTTGGATGTGGTCACTGGGTCTCCTCCTGCGGCTGGTAGATGATGAGTGCTGGCGGGGTGATGCTGTCGGTGCCGGCGGCGCGGTCGTCTCCGGTGCGGAGCCAGTCGTCCCCGTAGGGGGCCCGCTCCCAGACGATGCCGTGGGCGTCGCGGACGACGGTGCCGGCCGGGAGGTTGTAGAGGCGCCCCGGGGCGTGGACGGTGTTGGCGGCGACTACCCCGGCGAGGGCCTCGGACAGGGCGCTCTCTGCCTCCATGGGGTCGGCGCCGGGGGCGATGACCGCCGCGAGGCGCCGGATCTGGGCGTCCTGCTCGCCGTAGAGGCGGCGGACCTGGTCGTGGAGCTCGTCCGCCCGGTCGCACAGCCGCAAGGCGGCGTCCAGGAGTCCGGCGGTGTCGCCCTCCTGGTAGAGGCGGCGGGCCGCGTCTCGCACGGGGTCGAAGAACCTCTGCGTGCGGCCGATGACGTGGGCTCCCGCGTCGGCGAGGGCCTCGGACAGGGAGGTCACTCGTCCACCGCCTCGGCGAGGGCGAAGCGGGCGGCCTGCCAGGCGGCCGCCGTCCTCCCGTCGACGGCGTCAGCGTCGACGGCGGCGAGCAGACGGGACACGACGGTGGCCAGCAGGGGGACGACGGGCTCGTAGTCGTCGATGGAGTCGCCCTCTCGGTCCCTGATCAGGTATGCGTCCCGTACGGCGTAGTCGCCGTCGGAGTCGCGGCTGGCGACGTCCGGGAGGCCTCCCATCGGCTCGCCGGCGCGGCGGGCGGCGCGGACGTAGATGAGGGGGGCGTCCGGCCACGGGCGCGCCCGGTCCAGGATGACGGCGGGCAGGCGGCCGTGGTCGCCCGGCTCGTGGGCGAGGCGGATGCACGGGTCGCTCCACGTGCCGTCCGCCCGCTGGTAGACGTGCAGGTCGCCGTCCCGCACCTCGCTGAGGGTGGTGACGGTGGGGGTACTGGTCATGGTGGTGGTTCCTTTCGTCAGGCTGTGAGTGAGGTGAGGTCGAGGACGCCCTGGGAGAGGCGGCGGGCGGCGAGCTCGCAGTACCGCTCGTCGATCTCGACGCCGACCGCCGTGCGGCCGAGAGCCCGGGCGGCGACGAGCGTGGTACCGGTCCCGGCGAATGGGTCTGCGACGGCCCCGGCGGGGCAGCGGCCGATGAGGATCTCCATGAGCCCCAACGGCTTGGGTGTCGGGTGCCCGACCTCCCGTACTGCGCGTGACCGCGCCTCGTGGGTGGCGATCACGGACCGCTGAGGCGGCGACGACGACCTGAAACCGGCGCCGAGGATGTAGATCTCCTCGTCCATCGTCATGAACGGCGCCCGCACGGGTCCGGGCGCCATCCCCCGCTTGTCCCAGACGAGTCGGTGCCTCACCGCCTGCGGGCGTGGGGCCCGCCACGACCCGAAGACGACGGCGGGGCGGTCGCCCCACATGGCGAGGACGGCATCCCTCGCCGCGGTGTCCCGGTCCCCCGCGATCGTGACGGCCCGCCTGGTGGTGGCTACACCGCGGTGGTAGGAGGTCATGGAGCAGTCCCACCGGATCCCGTAGGGCGGGTCGGTCACCAGGACGTCGCAGTCGACCCACTCGGTGAGGTCGCGGCAGTCGCCGTGGTAGAGGGTCACGTGCTCGTCGCTGTAGTAGGGGGCGCTCACTGCTGCTCCTTTACGGGTACGCCGGCCGCTGCGAGGGCGGCCGTGATCTTGTGCTCCATCTGGCAGTCGTGGCCCAGGCAGTCGCGATCGAGCGTGGCGTACGGGGTGTCGGGGCACCGCCAGCCGCAGGAGCAGACGGCCTGCCAGGGGGTCCGCCTGCTCCCGTCCCAGGCCCTCAGCGGGCTGCCCGGGACGATGTCGGTGTGGTGGGCGCGGAATGCATCGATCGCAGCCTGCACGCTGCTCATAGCCACTCCTCCAGGTCCCGGACGGGCAGGCCGACGGCGTCGGCCCAGTCGGCCTCGGCCATGGCGCCGCGGGAGTCCCGCCACCCGGGCAGGAGGGCGACGCCGTCGCAGTCGGTGAGCAGGCGCGTGGTGGCCCGCATCCACGCCCGCCACTCGTCGTCGCCCTCCCGCGGGGCGGGGGCGGGCAGGAGGACAGGGTTGGCGGGCACGTGCCCGGCCTCGTGGAGCCGGTGCGCGGCGGCCGCGAACTTGAGGGCGTAGTGGGCCGTGCCGGTGATGGGGCCGCTGATGTAGATCCTCATGCCGCCTCCCCCTGGTCGAGGATGTCGAGCATGGAGGGGGTGCCGTGCCCGTCGTCGTCGGCTGGCGTCCCCGTGCGGGACCAGGCGGCCAGGACGGTCAAGGCGCGGGCGGTCTGCTGGGGGACGACGCCGTTGCCGAGCAGGCGGATCTGCCTAGTGCGTGACAGGCCGGGTACGCCGGTCACCCACCCCTCGGGGAGGCCCATCATCCACTCGACGAAGGCGGCGGCCAGGCGGCGGCCCGTCGCCGTGGCGGCGGGCTCCGACGGTGCGGGTGCGGGGCGCCCCAGGACGGCCTCCCACCTGGCGACGGCGGCCGCGTACCTGCCGAGGCCGCGGCGGGCCTCCACGCTCAGGGAGTCGCCGTGCCCGTTGCCGTTGCCGTGCCGCGCCTTCTGGGCGGCCACCCACTCGTCCCAGCCGGAGGGCGTGTACCCGGCCCCCATGTCGTTGACGGCCGGCGTGGGCAGCAGCGGCCGGGGCGCGGCGGTCAGAGCCTCGCCGCTATGCTCCGCAGGTCCGGGCCGCCGGTCGTCCGGTCGTACAGCCCTGTCGAGTCGGACGCCCTCGGTGTCGGCAGGGTGAGCGAGCAGGAAGACCCGGGCCCGCTGGTGAGGGGCGCCGACGTCGGAGGCCCGTACAGTCGTCCACTGCGCGTCATACCCGAGGCGGGCCAGGTCTCCGACCACACGGCCGAGCGCCCGCAGCCGGGGCGCCCCTCCATCCACGCGTCGTCCTGGCTGCTCCACGTTGCTGTAGGCGCTGGCACTGAGGGCTCCTCTCACGTTCTCCCAGATGACGGCCCTGGGGCGGATGATCTCGACTGCTCGGACCATGGACGCCCACAGTCCGGAGCGGGTGCCGGGGCGCATGCCCGCCCGCAGCCCGGCCTGGCTGAGGTCTTGGCAGGGAGTACCCCCGCAGAGGACGTCCACGGGCTCCACGCTCTCCCAGTCGACGCGGGTGATGTCCCCGTGGTTGGGGACGTGGGGCCAGTGGTGGGCCAGGACGCGGGTCGGGCCGGGCTCGATGTCGGCGACCCATGCGAGCCTGGTCGGGGTGAGCATGGCCAGGCCCATGCCGAGGCCGCCGTACCCGGCGCAGACCTCGCCCACGGTCAGGGGGCCGCTCATGCCGCGCCCTCGACTCGGATGAGGGCGCGGCGCTCGGCGTCGCTGGCGGGGCGGGTGTAGAAGCTCAGCTCCATGGTCGGGTGTGCGCCGTGGCGGATGTGGATGGTCGGGCGGGTGAGGAGCACGAGCCCCTGGTCGCGGAGGTGGTCGGCGAGGTCGGCGAGGGCCTCGATCTCCTGGTGGGCGACGGGGACGGTGCCGGGCAGCATCGCCCACCGCCACGTCCGCGGCTCACGGCCGCGGATACTGATACTGGTCATTCCTGGGTCTCCCTGGTCTGGGTCTGAGGGGTGAGAGCGGTAGCGAGTTTGTCGGCGCAGCGGGGGCAGACGTCCCTGATGGCGAGGGCGATGGCGAGGCCGAGGGGGGATCCGGTGAGGTCCCACTCGCTGGTCATGTGGCCGCGGCCTCCCTCGCAGAGGCGGCGGGTGCGCCAGTGCCGGTCCCCGTGGGCGTCGGTCTCCTCGTCGCGGTAGTCGACGTGGAGGATGTGCGGGTAGTCGTCGCAGCCGTGGCACGGCGCGTAGAAGGCCCCGTCTCTCATCGCTGGCCTCCCGCGGCGTTGGCGTCGAGCCAGTTGACGAGCGACTCAGGGCTGGTGGCACCCCCGTCGGCCCTGGCGGCGGCCAGGAGGGCGTCGGCCTCGCCGTGGCCCATCTGGTGGCGGGTGAGCCACTGGCGGACCACCGTGGGGGCTGACGGCCTCGCCTGCGCCTGCCGCTGCGACGGGAGGGGCTCAACGACCCCGGCGGTCTCGTAGGACGCCTGGTCGGGGTCCGGCTCGTCCGTGGGCAGGCACAGGGCCTGCAGCAGGAACGTCCGCAGGGCCACCGACATCGCCTTGGCGGTGGCCTTGTCCCCGGCGTCGAAGGCCTCCGCCGTCACCGTGCCCGCCAGGCTGTCGTCGGGGCCGTAGAGCGTGTACCGGACGGTGACGACGACCCGGGTCAGGCCTCCGCCGCCCCGGGACTGCCCGGCGGTCCGCTGGACGTCGAGGACCTCGGGGACCGGGCCGAACACTCCGGCGGAGTGGAGAGGCCCGGCGACGGCGTTCACGACCGAGTCGACGCCCCGGAAGGAGAAGCCCTGCGCATTGTTCCTCTCGGTCTTACGGACGGCGCCGACCTCGGCGGCCACACCGGCCAGGATCTTGGTGAGCGCCGTCATGCTGTCTCCTCCTGCTCCGGGTCGTGGACGCCGCCGTGCTCCTCCAGGGCGTCGGCCAGCCGGAAAACCGGCTTGATCAGGACGCCCGCCACGACCGCCGGGAGGATGACGCTCTCCGCGATCCCCACCAGGGCTCCGGTCAGGCCGCTCACCGGACCTCACCGCCCCTGGTGAGGTGGACCAGGACGACGCCCGCGACCAGGCCGATCAGGGCCCCCAGGTTCGACGTGCCGTGGGCGGCGGACCCGACGGCGCCCACGGCACCCAGGGCGGCGAGCAGCCGCCCCAGCATGTTCAGTGCCCGGACGCTGGTCATGACCGCTGCTCCTTGACCCATGCCTCCAGGTCCGACCGGAGGATCAGGTAGGAGCGGCCCACCATGGATGCCTCCAGGTGGGGCACTTGGCCGGGGCCGCCGGTGGAGTGGATGGCCTGCCGGATCAGCTTGGGGCTGACCCCGACCGCCTGGGCGGCCTCGATCAGCTTGTAGGCGACGCGCTCGCTCACTTGTCCTCCTCGGTGAGGTCGTTGGTGTATCGGCCGGTGAGCCACCCGTCGATGAGGTCCTCCTGGCCGGTGGCGGTGATGCGCGGGGTGGTCTTCTCCCGGTCCCCGTGGCTGGTGGAGACGACCAGGACGGTGGAGCGCACGTACCCCTGTTCGAGGGCCCACTTCGTGGGGGCGTTCCAGAGGCGCCCCTGGTTGCGGCACAGCCACCTGTGCTTGCGCAGCCACCGGAAGAGGGTGACCTGGCTGATCGGGGCCCCTCCCTGGGTGATCAGGTCGGCGACCTGCTTGACGAGGAGGTCGCCGTCCGTGCCGGAGATGGTGCGACCGAACCGGGTGTGCGGGGCGTCGGCCTCGACCCGGGCGGTCAGGGCCCTGTGGTCGGCCTCCACGGCCTCGCGGCGGGCCCGCTCCTCCTTCAGGGCGGTCAGGGCCCGGATCATCGAGTCCGGGTCCGCCAGCATCGCCTCCACCGCGTCATCCGTGGCGTACACGCCATGACGGCGGATCGACGGCAGCACCTCGTGCGTCACCCACCGCTTGAAAGCCTTTGCCTCGGGCTTGCGGGACATGAAGATGACCTCGTACAGGCCGGGCTCCGACGTGATGGCGGTCTTGCGCGCCTGCCCTCTCGCATTCTGAGACTCAGTACTACTGAGGGTCACCGGATCGAGCCTGCGGGCAACTTCGGACGAGTTGCTCAGCCCGAGGACCTTGCAGAGGTCGGTGAGGATGAACCAGGGCTCGCCGTCGCGGGTGATGACGCGGACCTGGTGGCCGTCGTAGGCGAACGGGGTCATGTCGGTCGTGGTCGTGGTCGTGGCGGTCACTTGTCGTCCTCCCCTGTGATGGTGGCGAGGTCCGCCCACGAGTCCGCCCACTCGGTCAGGTCGCTGACGCTGTCGTCCACGCGGCGCGCTGGGGCGAGCACTGCGACCGTGTCGTCGCCGACCCGCACCAGGGCCGGGCGCCCGGCCCCCGTGGTACGGATGGTCACGTCCTCCCCGGAGCCGCTGAAGACCTTGAGGAGCCTGGCGAGGCGGTACCCGTCCAGGGCGGTCGGCGCCATCGGCCCGGTGTCGCCCAGGGCCCCGGCGGCCGCGTCCAGGACGGCGGACGTCGGGTAGTCGCAGGCCCGGCTCCCGGTGAACACGCTCAGGACCTGGTGGCCGCAGGGGTCGTCGTCGAGGACGTCTACCGACACGATCGGGTCCCCGCCGGGGGCCTCCGCGTCCCAGACCGCCAGCCGCTGCCCCTCGACCCAGACCGCGACGTCGTCGGCGTCACCGTCGGGCAGGGCCAACGTCAGGCGGCAGACGTCGTCGGGGGCGATGGTGACGTCCAGGCCCGGGGACGACTGGACGCCCTCCCCGGCGCGGACGACCACGGCCGCGTACCGGTCGGTGCCGAGCGCGTAGAGGTCCTCCGCGGTGGAGACCAGGTGCGCGCAGACCAGGACCTGGAGGTCGCCCCGGTGGTCCTCCGCCACCGCCAGGGCCCGACCCAGCATTCTGCTCAGTCGCCAGGCGGGCAGGATGATCCGGGGGCTCATGACGCGGCCCCCTCACCGGCGGCGTCCTCGGCCGTCGCCCCGCGCCGGCGGATGATCGCCGTCTGCGGCGCCCAGAGGTCCCCGCCCCGGGTGAGGTACGCCAGGACGGCGCCGTCGGAGTCGACGTCCCGGACCAGGTAGTAGCCGGCCAGGGCGGCCAGGTCCACGGCCTCCTCCTGGTCCCCGTCGGGGTCGCCCACGTGCAGGTGGAGCGTCCAGGAGGGCGCCCTGTCGGCGTCCTCCGCGGACAGGGTCACTGAGGACACGGTCAGTCCCGCGGCCTCCAGGCGGGCCACCTCGTACCTGAGGGCGGTGGCGGCCGCCACCATGGGGCTCATCGCCGTACTCGTGCTATCGTTCATGCTGATTCCTTTCATCTGGGTCTCGCCTCCACCCGCTGCGGCGGGTGGGGGCACTTCCATGTCTGCCCCGGTCACGGCCGCCACCCGCCCCTGGGCGACGTCCTCGGTAGAATCCGGGGCATGAACCCCGCCGCTCTCCTGCACGAGCACCTGACCGTCTGGCGTGGCACCACGTCCACCACCCTCCACAGCCACTTCCACGCCACCACCAGCGGGGACAACGTGACCGAGGACGAGATGGTCGCCCGCATCCTCGACGCCGCTCGGCTCCTGATCCGGATCAACCGCGTCATCGAGGGGCTCGACCGCAGCGGTGGCCACAGAACCGGCCCTTACCGCCGCAACTACCCCGTCTGGTGCAGGTCCGTCCTCTCGATCGACAAGACCTGGCACACCGGCGCCACCTACTCGCCGGAGGACATCTGCCCCATTGCCGCCCTGGATGCCCTCGACTCGCTGGCCAGCGTCCTCGACCTCGTGACCCCGGCGCCGGGGCGCCTGTCCCACCAGCACCTCACGGCCCTCGTCACTGAGATCGCAAGTCTCCTGGATGACGACGCCACCCTGAGCGAGGAGCTGCGGGCCCACCTCCACATGGTCGTGGCCCACATGCGCGACTGCCTGGCGAACCCGGACCGGTACGACCTGGCAGATCTCGCAGAAGCGGCCGAGGACCTCCTTGGCGCAGCGAAGAACGCCGCCGAGGAGACCACGGACCCCCGGACCAGGTCCCGGTGGGAGAAGTTCCGCGACGGCATCGTCTACCCGACTGTCGCCGGGCTCATCGTCAACGGCGCCACCGCCGGGATGCCGCTGCTCATCACGGCAGGACAGCACCTCCTCAACCAGGGCTGACGTCCCCGAGGGCTCCAGCCCCAAGCCGACAGCGACCTCATCCACGGCGGCAAGAGCCCGCAGCACAGTCGCTGACACCAGCACCGCGTCGTGCGCACTCCCCTCCTCAACCGGCAGGCTCAGCAGGGCGGCACGCACCCGCATGATCGCCTCCTCGGCGCGGTCCTCGCACGACGACGGCCCCCGCCACGCCCATCCCGGCTCCACGCGACACGCGTGGTCCACCAGAAAGCGGAACATCTCGCTCATCACGCGGCACCCCCAGCAGCACGAGCCGCGTCGACGGCCTCGGCTCGAGCTACAAGCTCGGACGCAGAGACCCCGAGCACATGAGCGAGCCTCCAGAGGTCGGTGGTGGTGATGCCACTGTGCCCGCGAAGCTTGCGGGAGCACGTCTTGATGCTCATGCCGGAGCCCTCAGCCAGGGCGAGGAAGGTGACCCCCTGGCGGGCCGCCTCGGCCCTGATCTCCGCTGCTACGTCCACAACGTTCCTTTCGACGGGGTGTAGTACCCGATTGGGTACGGCCGGAGCATATACCCAATCGGGTACAGGTGGACAAGATCGCCCCGTTCTGTACTCATTTGAGACATAATCGTGACCATGGGAACGAGACCGCTAGCCACAGGCCCACGCACCGCCGCGCTCGCGGCCTTCATCTCCTACGCCATGGAGGAGGTGGGGATGAGCCGAGTGCAGCTAGAGGGCGTCGCGGACATCTCCCACAACCGTCTTGCGGTCCTCCTCAGGGGAGAGCGCCCCATGACCGTTGAGGAGCTGAGTCGTATCTGCGCAGCACTGGGCATGCGTCCATCCCGGGCTCTCGACGCAGTGGAGGAGGCTCTAGAGGAGCCTGGCGAGGCGGCGCCGGCTGGGGTGGCGGACCTGGCTGCGTGGGGTGTGGCCGCCCAGGTCACTGACGCGGACCCCCTGGAGGAGGCCGACGCCGTCTACGGCATCGATCCCGATGCGGGCGAGGAGTCCCAGGAGACCCCCTGGGACGACTGAGCAGGGCCCGGACCGTGTCGGTGGCGCCCGGTAGCGTCGCCGGACGTGCGCCCCACGCTCGACTCCCTGCTGGCCGACTGCCACGCCCGCCGCCTGACCGTCACCACCGGCCGCCTGCCCCGCGCCGTCCGCGGCACCTACCACCACCCGACCCGCACCATCACCCTGGCCGCCGGCATGCCCGGCTGGGCCGCGGTACCGACCCTCATGCACGAGATGGTGCACGCCGACCGGGGTGATGACGGGCCGCAGCCGGCCGCCATCGAGGCCCGCATAGACGCGCTGGTCGCCTGCCGGCTCATCACTGTCGGGGAGTACGCGGCGGCCGAGGACCTCGTGGGGCCCGTCGTCGGGGCTCTCGCCGCCGAGCTCGACGTCCCGGCCTGGGTGGTCGAGGCCTACCGGCGCACCCTACTGTCAAAATGTTCTAGCAGCTGTCAGTAGACAGCAGGGCCCCGCACCATCCCTGGTGCGGGGCCCTCTTTTCGTCGAGATGCCGCCGAAAGGTGATCCCGTGAGGAAATGGCCGACTAGATGGCCGACTGGATGCGGCGGCATAGGCGAGCAATCGCCGATATCGCGCCACTCTCCGCCTATCTGCCCTCATGCTCACTCAGCATGAGATCGCAGCAGTAGGCACTGCCACCTCGCCCATAAAACGGCGATATCGCGCCGATATCTGACGTAGAGTATACCTACAGGGTACCTGTAGGTACTCCTGAGATGGCCGACTAGATGGCCGACGGAGCGCAGGAGGGCGAGGATGGCGTACGGCGACGGGACCAAGCCGCGGAGGCGGAAGAGCGACGGGAGGTGGATCGCCACCGTCGAGGCCGGCTGGACCGAGCGCGGCACCAGGCGACGCCGCTCCGTCGTCGCGAGGACAGAGGCGGAGTGCAAGCGCCGCCTCCGCGCCCTCAAGCGAGAGATGCTCGCCGAGCAGACTGCTGGCACGAATCCTCGCACCACGCTCCGGAGATGGGTCGACACGTGGGCTCAGGACTACAGACACCGCGCCCGCCCCCGCGTCTACAGCGACGACATGAGGACGGCACGCAAGCACATCATCCCCGCGATGGGGGGCCGGCGCCTGTCCGACCTGTCCGTGGGCGATCTGCGCACCATGGAGCGACGCATGCGCGACGCGGGCCTGTCCGCCACCACCGTCCGAAACGCACGGGCGCTCCTCCACCGCATCCTCAAGGCCGCCGTCGTCGAGGGCTACCACGTCCCCGAGGCCGTCATGGCCGCCCCCAAGCCTCCGGCCGCGCCCTCCAGCCGGACCGCGATCCCCGTGGACGACGCCGCCCTCCTCGTCCGCACGGCCACACAGAAGGGCGCGTGGCCGGAGCCCGTGGAGCCGCCCGGGCTGACCGGGTGGCGGCGCTGCGAGTGGGCCAAGCGGCGCCGTCGCGCCCTGGAGGTGGACGCGTCCCGGTGGGTCGCCGCCCTGCTCCAGGGCATGCGTCAGGGCGAGTGCCTCGGCCTCACCTGGGACCGGGTGGACCTGGAGGCGGGGACGATCACGATCGACCGCCAGCTGGTCGAGCTCGGGCGCGACGACGACCCGGACGCCGCCGACGGCGTGAGCTATGAGCAGGTCGCCGGCGGCTACTACTGGGGCCCGCCGAAGACCCGCGCGGGGCAGCGGATGCAACCGCTCGTGCCATGGCTGGCGGCGGCCCTGGCCCAGTGGCGCGAGGCGTGCCCACCCTCCCCGCACGGGCTGGTGTGGCCGCGCCCGAAGGGGGGCCCCTGGTCGAAGAACGATGACCGGGCGGCGTGGCGGGGCCTCCAGGACGCCGCCGGCGTCCACAAGAGCGGGACAGGGACCGAGGACGACCCGTGGGAGCACTACGTGATCCACGAGGCCCGGAACACGTCGGCGACGCTGCTCATGGCGGCCCACGTCCCGCCGCCGGTGATCATCGCGATACTCGGCCACTCCGCCTACGCCACCTCGATGGGGTACATGACCGCCGACCTGGGGCAGGCGCGGGACGCGCTGGAGGGGGTGGCGGCCCGGCTGGGAATCGGCTCCTGACCCGCCTCGGGGACGACGCAAGAGGCCCCTCACCCCATGCTCTGGGGTGAGGGGCCTCTTGCGGCGCCCGTAGACGGTCATGTGCGGCGCCCCTGGCACTGCCGGCAGGGCCGCTCCTCCTGGCGTGCCAGGCGGGCGTCCAGGGCCCTCAGGTCGGCCCTCAGGCCGTCGGAGTGGGTCTCTACGCGGGAGACCCTCGCGCCGATCGACGCGAGGGCCTCGTCCTGCCGCTCGACGTCGGCCTGCCGCGCGGTCTCGGCCGTGTCGAGACGGGCCAGGACGGTGGACAGGCCGGCGCGGACCTCGTCGATGTCGTCCCGCAGGTGTGTGCCGTGACGATTGGTGACGCCATCCCGGGCGGCGTCGGCAGCGGCCTCGGCCCGCTCGGCGCGGCGCCCCACGTGTCGCAGCCCCTGCTCGACCCGCCTCGTGTAGGTCCGTATCAGGGCCCCGAGGAGGCCGAGGACCGCGACGGTGACGACCGACGCCGCCCCGACGACCTCGGGGGCCGTGAGCACCTGCACCACAGGGTGCGGAGCCGGAGTCATGCGGCGGGGAGCTCCGGCTTCTTGTCCGGGGCGATGATGCGGGCGGTGTCGTAGAGGCCGGCCGCGCCCAGGCCGAGGATGAGGCCGGAGGCGGCGGCGGAGTAGGCGCCGGAGCCGGCCAGGGCGTGGTCGGCGACGGACAGGCCGACGCCGAGGACGACGGCGGCCAGGGCGGCCGCCTTGGTGGGGAGGCCGAGGTCCTTGGCGAGGGTGACCAGGGCGAGGACCGCGGGGGCCGTGGCGAGCGTGGTGACGGTAGAGTCCATTGATGCTCCTATATCGGGATTGTCAGTCAGTTCTTGCCGGCCTCGACGGCCTTCTTGATCGCCTCGATGTCGGCGCGCATGGCGGCGCCGTCGGCGTGAATGGCGGCGATATAGTGCTCAATGTCGTCCAACCTATTGTAGGTCGACTTCTTGCCGCCCTCCTTGAGGAGAAGCTCAATTCGCTTGAGGGCGTCAGTATTCTCGGACATGTCGATGTCATCTCCTGTCGTGCTGTAATCGGGGTCGGCGATAGAGCGCCACTTGTCGGCGCCCCTGTAGCAGGCGTTGAGGTCGATGTCGCCGTCGTAGCCGGGGACTCGCCCCTCGGAGGTGTACTGCCACATGAGGGTCCACCAGCCGCAGGGCAGGGGGGCGTAGGGGCAGTCGGGGGTGGCCAGGTGGTCGGGTGCGGTGCCGGGGTAGCCGGCGACCCACAGCCAGTAGTCCCTGGCGACGGCCTCCCAGGCGTGAGCGCGGGCGACCGAGGCGGACATGTAGATGATGGGGCGGATGCCGGTGCGGGCGGTGACCTGGTCGAGCCATGCCTTGGCCCAGGCGACGTCGGCGGTGCCGTCGGGGTCCTCCCAGTCGAGGACGAGGAGCGCCCGGCCGAGGTAGGGGCGGACGGCGCCCACGAAGGTCTCGGCCTCCTCCGCCACGCTGTTGGCGGAGTTCCAGGCGAAATGATAGGCCCCGAAAAGCTTGCCCGCGTCGAGGGTGGCCCGGGCATGCTTGTGGAAGCACGGGTCCGTGTAACCGGACCCCTCAGTGGCCTTGACGACGACGAAGTCCGCGCCGGTGGCGGCGATGTCGATGCCGTCCTGGTGCACGGAGATATCGATGCCGGACATGCGGACCCGATTCTCCGGGGCGGCAGCCCTGGGGGCCGGCGCGGGGGCGCTGCCGACGTAGCGCAGGCAGGTCGTCCACGTGGCGCGCTGGGTGTGCGGGTGGTCGCTGTAGCGGATCAGGCGGGTCTCGCCGCCGGTGTCGTCGGCGGTGGAGCCGTCGGCGCCGTCGGATCCCAGGATGTCGCCGGCGGCGTCGATCCAGGCCTCCGCCAGGAGCGGGTCGCTGGGGGTGAAGCTGTCGTCCTGGTCGCGGACGGCCATGGCGACGTGGCCGTCGGCCATGAGGAGGTCGCCGGGGCGGAAGCCGCCGTCCGGGACGGAGCCGGTCCAGGTGTCGCCGATGTCGGTGAAGCCCCGGCGGGCGGACTCGCCGGGCAGGCTCCCGGTCCACGTGGACCTCGGGAACATTGGATGGCCGGCGCCGCACTCGTGGAAGGCGATGTTGTAGGCGCCGGCGACGCCGGCAGAGCAGTCCATCTCCCCGGGGCCCTTGAGCCAGCCGGCCCAGCTGGAGTGGTCGTAGGCGGACCACCGGTTCGGCTGGGAGTAGCCGACGCCGCCATAGTCCCCGGTGCGGCACCAGTAGCGCATCTCGCTGGCCGCATACTCATTGACGGATGTGGCCATCACTCACCTCCCCGAGGATTAGAAGATGTGCGGGTGGTATGCATTTGCGCCCTCATTTCTTTTCCTGGTTCGAGTTCTATGCGGGGGCCCAGAGGGCCGGCACGGCGGGCGGCGTCCAGTCCGCCTGGGACTTGTGACCCTGGATGCACTTGAAAACTTTCCCGTCGTAGGTGGCGTGGTCTCCGACCTGGTATGTGGCGTCAGGGGCCCAAGCGGCCACGGCGTTGGGGTCCGGGGCGGAGGCGCCGGCGCGCTGCCACCCCTGCGGGTAGGCGGCGGGGCCGGCGGCGTGCGGCGACAAGAACGCGCCGGACGAGTTGATCCACTCGACGCCGTCGATGAAGATGCGCTCGCCGGGGCCGACGACGGCGCCCTGGGGCAGGGCGGCGAGGTCCTTGGGCGGGGAGGCGGCGACGGCGTCCTGGTAGGCGCGGGCAATCTCAGCCTGCCTGGCCTGGGCGTCGGCGATGACACGGCGCCTCTCGATCTCACGCAGGAGACCCGAGTACAGGTCAGCGATCTCCTCGTCTGTCAGGGCGGAGAGGTCCGAGGCCATCAGTCTGTCGCCCCCAGGTTCGTGACCGTGAACCGAGTGCCGGGGAATACGCCGCCGTCATAGTGCCAGAATGGGTCGGGTCCGTAGCCGCCGCTGGTGGTGTAGGTGGCTGTGTACGTCCCCGGGTTGACCTCCTGGACCCACCTGAACTGGTGGGTCATGAAAGTCCGGTTGTACTGCCGCTCGGTGCGCCACAGTGAGGCGCCGCTGAGAGAGAAGCCGAAAAAATAGGAGCCGACAGCCTTGTCCTTGTCGGCCTCCGTCGCGAAATCACTGTGGACGATACTGACGCACACGTCAAGCGTGAACTCGATGAGCGATCGTAGAGGCAGGTGGATGGTCCCGTGCCCCCAGTGGCGCTGAGTCTTGTCGCTCGTCGGCCGGCCGCGCCCATTAGTCTTGTCCCAGTGGCGGTGGAGAATACCGGCCCACATATTCGCCGGGGTAAGGACATACTCGCCGCCCGGGGTCTTGGTGCCGTCAGCGACGTAGAAGACTTTGCCGATGATGAATACGGCGGGGCGGGCAGGGGTGACCGCGCCGGGCGGGGCGGAGGCGAGCATGACCTTCGCCGCGGCCAGCGAGGGTGCGGGGAGCACGCGACCCGCGGAGTCGTCGTAGGCCTCCCACGCCCCAAGGAGGTCGTCGCCCGGAGAGGGGACGACGCCGCCGGTCCATCGTGTCTCGGGCATTACCGCCTCTTTTCCTTTGTTCTCTTGTTTCTTTCCGTCGGGTAGCTCAGTCGGCGAACCACTCGACCGTCATGCCGCCCTCGTTGACCGTCTGCACGGAGCCGAAATTCTGGTAGACCCACAGCATCAGCTTGTCGCCTGCATTCAGCTTTCGGATTCTGCTGACGCCCAGTGTTGTCCATTGGCCTGAGGCGAGGCGGTGGAGGCCGAATACTCCGGAGTTGACCTGCCCGTTGACTGAGACGGCGGCGCCGCCCGCGTACGGGTCTGCGCCTCTGATGACCATGGAGGCGGTGAGACGGTAGAAGCCGGACGTGGGGACGATGAGCTCGTCTCCGACTGCGACGATTCCGCCTTTTAGTGTGACGGAGCCGCCGCGGAAAGGAACTTTTGTCCACTTGTCGTGGGCGGCCTTGACGTTTGCGCGAGTATGCCAGGTAGAAGCCAAAGGCGGGTCGGTAAAAGCTTTCCACGTAGTGATGGAGGGTGCGGCGGCTTCGGCGGCCCTGTGGCTGACGCCGGTGGTGCCGAGTGTCGTGATGCTACCGTCCTGGCCGGTTACCTGGATATTGGCGGAGCCCGTCTGGTCGCGGTAGATGCGCAGGCCTGAGGACTTCAGCGCCTGCCATGTGGCCTTGACCGAGGTGACGGTCAGGGTGGCGCCTGCGGGGAGCTTCCCGGCGCCGTGGACGGCGAGGTTCTTGCTGCCGGTGCGGAGCCACTGCCCTTCCGGGATGGTGAGGGTGATATCGACGGGCTTGGTGGCGGCGCAGTCGTAGGTGTCGCTCAGAGTAGTCCCGGCGTCGGTGGTGCCGTAGAGGCGGATGCGGCCGGTCCATGAGGGGGTGGCGCGGATGGTGACGGTGATGGGGCCGCACCCAACCTTGGTCGGGCCGAGGGGGCCGGTGTGTGTGGTCAGGACGGTGGTGTCGGTGAGGGTGGGGGCCTTGGTGACGGTGACGACCATGCCGTCACCCGTGTGGGCCGTCGTCGTGACGGTGTCTCCTTTGACAGGTTCCCATCCGTGACCGGTGGTCTTGGTGAGGTCCTGGGCCTGCTCCTGGACTGCTGGCACGGAGTCGAGGAGGCTGATCTCACCGCCTGCGAGGCGGTTGCCGATCAGGTCGCCGACGACAGCGGTGCCCGGAATAGTGGCGTCACCAGCGGTCAGCATGTCCGTGGTGACCTCCAGGAAGGCTCCGACCTTCGCGGAGAGCTCCTTGCTGGCGTAGATCTTCGGGGCGGTGACAGCCCCGTCTGCCAGGGACACGTCACCGACGGAGCCGGGGACCAGGACGGTGGAGGCGACCAGGGGGCGGGGCAGCCACTTCGCCCCGTCCCATACGCTGGCGGCGGTGATGGCGCCGTCGCCCCGGGTGGTGTACCAGATCATCCCCTTGACGGGCTTCTCCGGGGCCTTGGGGCCCACGTAGGGCGGCCTGTTGGCCTCACCCACGGCGAGGGCTTTCGCGGCGGCCTGCGAGGCTGCCAGGGCCTTGTTCTCGGCGTCCCGGGCGCGGTCGCGGACGGCGTCGGCGGACCGCTGCGCCTCCACGGCATCGTCCAACGCTTTTTTCAGCCGCCGGCCGGCCTGGCCCACGTACTCGACGTCGGCGCCCTCGGGGGCGTCGTAGACCGGGTCGCTGATTTTCAGGACCCGGCCGGTGGAGTCGAGGATGACCATGACGCGGGCGCCGACCCAGGTGGCGATGCCGTCGGACTGGCCCAGGGCCCGGGTGACCGGGGCGCCGGCGGGGATACCCACCTCCACCCACCCGACGGGCAGGGACGAGTCCGTCGACGGCGTGGCCGTGACCTCCCCGTACACCCAGGAGACGGCCGGTGCCGCCGGGGCGGCCGCCACGCCGCCCCCGCCGCTGGCGGCCGCCCGGGAGCTGGGGGCGGTGTCCAGCAGCAGGGAGGGGCGGATGCGGCGGGCCATAGGATCCTCACTCCTCCATCAGGTCGATGTCGATGCGCATGTCCGCGCCGGGGTCGGACAGGGGCAGGCTGTAGGCGGTCACCCGTCCGGCCAGGCGCTCCCCGTCGGCGGTGACGGCGCCGACGACGTCGCCGACCTCGATGCGGGGGTCGGGGACCACGGACAGGGACCGCGACTGCGTGGCGGCCAGATCCTGCGCCAGGTAGGTGTCGGCGGCCTGCTCGACGGCGTGCTGCGAGGAGGCGGCGGAGAACTCCTCATGGCGGGTGACCCACCCGTACCCGCCGGGCTCGTAGGGTGGGGCGGTGGACCTGCGTGTGGCGGTCCACCGCTCCTCCTGGCCGCCCTGGCCCGTGACCTGCTTGGTGCCGGTGACGTACCAGCGATTGGGGCGGCGGCCTCCGGAGCGCGGGGCGCGGGGGGCGTCGAGGAGGAGGCCGCTTGCGTGGGTGTAGACGGCGTCGGGGCGGACGCGGGTGCGGATGCGGTAGGCGTGGAGGCCGCCGTCGGCGCCGCAGCGCAGGCCGAGGCCCTGGCTGGCGGCGAGCTTGGCGACCGCCTCGGTCCGCGAGGTGCCCCACTGTGTAGTCCGTGGCACCGGCAGGTTGGGGACGCCGTCGTCGAGGACGATGGGCAGGGCGTCCTCGGCGAGCCGCCGCAGCTCGGTGTCCGTGGTGGCGCCGGCGGGCGGGGAGGAGGGCCAGGGGGCTGGATTCTGCTCCAGGAGCTGGAGGAGGTCGGTGGCGGTGACCTGTACGCCGGCGCTGTCCACGGACCAGGTGGTGTGGAGGTAGTGGCCCAGGGGGATCTCCCAGCGGCGGCCGGTCCGGTCCTCCATGAGGGCCGTCACCAGGCTGCGCTGCCCGTAGTTGTTGAGAGCGTCCAGCGGTGCGACTGGTGTCCAGGAGAGGGGGGCCTTGTAGGTGACTTGGGCGGGCACGGCCCTCGACGAGGCCGACCACTCGAGCTTGACGTCGGTGGCGGGGACGCCGGCGGTGAGGACCCTGCCGCCGCGGATGATGTCGATGCGGGCGCCGATGGCCATGCCTGCGGCGAGGTCGTCGGTGGTGGGGCCGGGTCTCATGGCATGCCTGCGATCTGGTGGCAGAGGTCCAGGGCGGTGCGGGCCCGCCACGCGCCCTTGTCGTGGGCGGCCCACTCGGCCCAGGTGACGACGGGGGCGGCCCCGTACCCGGACTGTGGGCCGCAGAGCATGGGGGAGTCCTCGGGGACCTCGGTCCAGGTGACGGCCCACTCCAGGATGCCGTCGCCGCTGATCCTCGTGGACGCGACCTTGTCGATGGTCACGAATCTGGGTGGCAGGGCGTCGGTGTGCTGTCCGGGGGTGATGATGAGGGGCTCGCTGCGGCGCAGGAGGTCCCACACGTCGTCGCCGCGGGTGGGGTCGAGGAGGGTGAGGGTGGCGGCGCCGGTGCGGGCGGGCTCGTCGAGCGCCCAGCGGGCGATCCTCGGGCTGAATCGGGCCACGCTGGAGGACCAGTCGCGCTTGTCGCCGCTCTGGCGCCACACGAGGTCGGGGACGGTGCGTCCGTCGAGGCCGGAGACCATGGCACGCCACCACTCCGTGGTGGGGCGGGTCAGGGTCACCGAGGAGTCCCCCTGCGTGTAGGTGAGGGTGGATCCGGGGACTGCCATCGCGTCGGAGACGAGGGTGGTTCGGGGCTGGGTGAGCAGGGGGCCCTTGGTCTCGGCGAGGGTCCGCTTCCACCACTGGGCGCTGCGGGGGGCGCGGACCATGCCGGGGACCGCGAGGAGGCGGTCCCCGGCGTAGATGGGCTCGCGGCCGGTGGCCATGAGCGAGGGGAGGCCGGTGTGGGCGGCGATCCATCCCGTGATGGGCACGGCGGTCTCACCCTCTCATGCGGTCGTAGTCGATGATTGCCCCCTCGGCCTCGGTCCTCATGCGGCCGACGAGCTCGCCGTCGGCGTCGCGGACGATCAGGTCCCGCTGCGAGAGGAGACCGTTCTCCAGGGCGCCGATGAGGCGGTCGATCTTGTCCCACTGCGAGGACGTCATGACGGCCTCGGGCCGGCCGGTGGCGTTGATGGCCATGGTGCCGCCGGGCTGGAGCCAGCCGCCGTCGTCGTAGCCGTAGACGCCTGCGGAGGGGCCGCCGTAGATGGCGATCTCGCGGACGGGGACGCCGAATGTTGGCGCCTCGATCATCCGTCCGCCGCCGGAGGCGATGGCGACGTGGTGGGCCGGATACCCCCAGAACAGCAGGTTTCCGGGAACATTCGAGTTGCCGGGGCGGGAGCCCGCCTGGTAGCCGGCGGCGGTCAGGCGCGGCCACCCCCACCCGAGCTGCTTGGCGGCCCAGTAAACCAGGCCCGAGCAGTCGACACCGCCCGGAACGGACGAGCCACCCCAGACATACGGCGTGCCGATAGCCGCCCTCGCCGCCGAGGGCAGGTCCGTGGCACTGCTCAGATCGACAGGCCCGTCCGCGCCCCCTGATGGGGCAGGCGCATGGGCGACGAACCAGTCCTTGACCCCGTCGACGATCTTCTTGGGAATGGCCTTACCGGCCTCCCAGAAGGCGCCGGTGTCGGAGTGCCCGTCCAACAGGGTCTTGACGGGTTGCCACACGAGGTTCTCGATGGCGCCGGCCGGGTCCGAGAGAATGCTTCCTACCGCCTCGGCGGCGTCACTCACCCAGGAGGCGGTGCTGCCGATCGACCGCCCGATGCCCGCGAGCCGTTTCTTCGCATCATCCCAGACGCCGCCTGGCGCGAATCCGCGGTAGCCGTCGATGCCGACGTCGCCGCCGGGGATGGGCCGGTGGCCGGAGGCGGCGCGGTTCATGGCGTCGACCATGCGGGGGCCGCCGATGGCGCGCACCCACTCGGGACGCATGATCGCCTCACCGCCGGACAGGGCGAGCCTGCCGCCGCCGTCATGCGAGACGAAATGGTAGATGTCCTTGCCTGGCGTGTAGCCGGGGAGGACGCCGCCGGAGGCGTAGCCGCCGACCTGCGGGACGTCGGGCATCCTCAGGTCCAGGCCGACTTTCTCCATGACGCCGTCGACGAGCTTCTTGATCCCGTTGGTGTAGACGGTCCCGATCACGAAGTTAATGGGACGGGCGGTCTTCTCCTTGATCTTGTCGAAGGCTGTGCCGATAGCGTCCTTAAGTTTTTCTGCGCCCGTCTTGATGCCGTTCCAGACGGAGGACACGCGGGTCCAGAGGGTGTTGTAGAGCCAGTCCGCGACAGCACTGATCGCGGACCTGATCCCGTTCCAGGCCGTGGTGATGTATGTCCACAGGAGGGCGGCACCGGCCTTGATCCCCTCCCACACCGCAGAGATGACCGGCCAGACGGTGCCCGTCAGCCAGTCCGCGACAGCACTGATCGCGGACCTGATCCCGTTCCAGGCCGTGGTGATGTATGTCCACAGGAGGGCGGCACCGGCCTTGATCCCCTCCCACACCGCAGAGATGACCGGCCAGACGGTGCCCGTCAGCCAGTCCGCGACGACGCCGATCGCCGTCTTGATGCCGTTCCACGCGGACTGGATATAGGACCAGAGAGCTGACGCCCCGGTGGAGATCCAGCTCCATACATTTTGGATGAATGGCCACGCGGTATTCACGAGCCAGTCCACAACCACGGATATCGCGATCCTGATGGCGGCCCAGTAGAGCTGGATCCCGAACCAGAGGAGCTGGGCGCCGAACTTGATCCAGTCCCACACTCCCTGGATGAGGGGCCACGCGGTGCTGACAAGCCAGGAGACGACCGCGCTGATAGCGCCCCAGATCGCGGTCCAGACCGTGGTGATCACGGACCACAGGCCCTGGGCTCCCGCAGAGATGTACCCCCACGCCGCCTGGATGGCCGGCCATGCGTTCGCGGATATCCATTCCACGACGCCGCTGATGGCGGACCAGATGCCGTTCCAGACGGACACGAGGATTCCCCAGAGCCCCTGGGCGCCGGAGGAGATATACCCCCACACGGACTGGATGATCGGCCAGACGTTGGTGGACAGCCAGTCCACGACGACGCCCACGGCAGTCTTGATGCCCTCCCAGGCGCCCATCACGACATTCCGAAATGTCTCGGAATTATTCCAGGCGTATATCAGCCCGGCCACAAGGGCGGCGATCGCGATGACCACGATGCCGATCGGGTTCGCGTTCAGGGCGGCGTTGAGGAGCCATTGGGCGGCGGTCCAGCCGACGGTGGCCACCTTGGCGGCGCCCTGCATCGCGATATTCGCCCAGCCGACCACCGTGTGGGCGGCCTGGGCGGCGGTGGTGGCGATCCAGGCGCCGGCCTGAATTCCGAGCTGCACGCCGGTCTTGACGAGATTCGCGACGAATTCTCCGGCGTACATCCCCATGAGGACGACAGTCTGGGCCTTTGAGGCGATCATCGCCGCAGTGTTGGCGATCCAGGCGCCCGTATTGGTGATCAGGGCGGCGGTGCCGGTCGCAACGCTCGCGATGAATGAGGCCAGGCTGATTCCGGCCATCACGACCTTCCAGGCCGTGAATGCGCCGACGACGGCGAGCAGAACGCCCTCATTCGTGGCCAGGGCTCCGAAGAAGCTGGTGACCGTGGAGAACGCCGACGAGCTCGCGACGTCGCTCAGGAATCCCGTGACGCCGGGGATGACCGACCCTGTGAGGGTCTCCCACAGGGATATGGCCGCCTCGCGCATGTCGAACAGGAAGGCGACAAGGCCGCTGTCCTCCTCAAGCCCGAATATGGGCCCCGTGAAATCACCGTTCGCGATGATGTTGTAGACGCTCTGGATCGAGGGGACCAGTGTGCTGCTGATCCACTGGCCCGCCGCCATCGCGGCGTCACGCACGTTGAACAGGAAGTCAACGAATCCGCTGTCCTCCTCAAGCCCGAATATGGGCCCCGTGAAATCACCCTTGGCGAGAATGTTCCACAGGGAGGAGAGGGACGGGATGAGGGACGTGTTGATCCAGTCGAACGCTTTTGTCGCCCATTCCGACATCTTGGACAGGGCGCCCGTGATATACGGCAGAGCCCGCTCGGCGATCTGCTGGGCGCCCGTGACCATCGTGGCCTCGAAATTGCCCCAGGCGCCCTCCATGGTCTGGGTTGAGGTAGCCGCCTCTTTGGCGACGTCCGTCATCCCCAGGTCCATGATCGCCGCGTTGAATTCCTCGGCGGTGATCTCGCCCTTCGCCATGGCGTCACGGAAATTCCCCGTGTAAGCGCCGGCATCCAGGAGCGCCTGCTGGATCTTCCCCGAGGCGCCGGGGATCGCGTCGGAGAGCTGGTTCCAGTTCTCCGTGGTGAGCTTCCCCTGACCCGCGGTCTGGGTGAGCACCATCCCCACGGACTTGAAAGTCTCAGCGTTGCCGCCTGCGACGGCATTCAGGTTGCCGGCGGCCTCAGCGAGCTTGTCGTACCCGGCGACACCGTTGGAGGCGAGCTGGGCGGTAATGTTCTGGATATCGTCCAGCCCGTAGACAGTCTTGTCCGCGTACTCCTTGGTGGAGGCGGTCAGGGCCTCGATCTGGTCGGACGCAATGCCCGCGAAAGACAACGTGTTCTTGAATTTCAGGGTCGCGTCCGCGGCATTGAGCGCCTGGGATGCTACGTCGGCGAATCCCATGCCGACGCCGATCGCCGCTGCGGCGCCGAGCGCCGCGGTAGCGATCGACCCGACCTGCTTGAAAGCTCCGCCGAGGCCGCTGACGATGGACTGCTCTGCGGGGCGGGTGCTGACCCCGCCGAGCTCGCGCTCGATCGAGGACCGCATACCCTTCATGGAGGGGCTGATCTGGATCCATGCGGTCCCGAGACTGTACCCGGCCATCCGTGTCCCTCTCTGGAATTGTGCCTGTCAGGCTGCGGTGAGTCCCGCCTGCTTGCCGTATCGGCGCAGCCAGTTGCGGCCCTTGCGGTCGCGGCGCTCGGCGCGGCTGGCCTCCTCCTGCTGCCAGCCGACCTTGGGCGGCTCGGGCGGAGGCGGCATCTTGGCCTGCTTGATGCCGGCGGATGCGGCGACGGCGCAGACGATCTGGTGGCCGACGTGCATGATGGCGGCGGTGTGGTCGGCCCAGTAGCGGGGGCCGCCGCGGGCGTGGTCGAGTGCCGACCCCGCCGGCAGGCCCCGGATGAGGACGAGCAGCCGGCGGGGTGTCAGGCGGCCCCGGTAGAGGTCGAGCAGGTCGACGCCGTAGACGCGGAGCAGGTCCGCCTCGATAGCCTCCCCGTAGTCCCTCAGGAGGCCGGGGAGGCCAAGGAGTTTCCCTGCTCGCGGCCGACCTGCCGGTAGACCTCCTCGACGAAATCGCGGACGCGCTCGACGGGGACGCGCCCGTTCTCGTCCTCCAGTGCGTCGAGGACCTCGTCATGGCGGTCGCCGACGATGGCGTCGAACATGAGTGTGGGGCGGCCGCGGTCTGCGGCCTCGATGACCCGGTAGTCGTTGAGGGCGTCGTACTCGACGTCGAGGGCGAGGCCTGCGACGTGGACGGTGTAGGTCCCGCCCATGGCCTCTGCCTTGGCTGCGTGGTCCTGGGGCTCCTTGGCGCCGGCCTCGCGGGCGCGCTCCGCCGTCCTGCTGGCGGCGGGGCGGCGGTTCTTGCTGCGGCTCTTGCTGCGGCTCATGGGGATGCGTCCTTCCTGGCGTGGGGTGGTCCTGGCGTGGTGGTGGCCTCCTCCGCCCCGGGGACCATCCCAAGAGCCGGGGCGGAGGAGGAGCATTGGGTCAGGCCGGGATCAGGGCCTCGTGGTCGGAGTAGATGATGAAATCGCCGAGGACCGACAGGTTGTAGGCCCAGCCGGTGATCTCGGCCTGCTGGAAGGTCACCTCGCCGCGCTCGCCGAGCTCCAGGCGGGGGAAGACGATGCGGACGTGAGCGTTCGTGCCGGAGACGTCCCAGAGGTCGGCGGCGCCGGAGAGGAGCTTGACCTTCCGGGACGACTTCGCGGTGATCTTGGCGACGGCGATCTTCTCGGCGCCCTTGTTCTCCTCGATCTTCTCGGACGTCGCGTCGAGGTACCAGGTGACGGTCTTGAGGATCGTCTCCAGGAGGGTGGCGCTGATGGACGTCTCGGAGGAGTCGAGGAATGTCTTGACGACGCCGTGGCCCTGGTGGCCCTTGATCTTGGTCAGGGAGTCGTCCATCGTGAGCTTGACGCCGTCCTCGTGGAGCCAGCCGACGTTGGTCAGGCCGCTGATGGTGGCGAGGTCGGTGGTGAGGCCGGGGACCTTGGTGGCGAATGTCTTGTCGTAGTCGGTGAGCCACAGGGAGTCGTCGTCGGACGAGAAGATGAGTGCGTTATCGGCGTTCACAGCCATGGTGGTGTCCTTTATCGGTGGAGTGTGATGGTGGCCGTGCAGGTGGCCCGCGGCTGCGCGGTGTCCGGGTCGGGCATCTCGGCGGGGGCGGTGGACTGCACGCGGGTGACGCCGATGCGGCGTGTCGGCAGGAGGTGGATCGCGTCCACGGCGGCGCGGGCGAGGTCCATGGCGTCGCCGGTGGACCGGCCGTAGGCGTCGACGGTGACCTGGGCGACGGTGAGCGCCTTCTGTGTGACGCCGCTGCCGCCGGTGGCGATCACGGTGACGAATCGGCGTGGGGCGGCGTCGCCGTCGGGGCGGGACGAGAAGACCTCCGCCCCGGTGAGGGCGGAGGCCAGGTGCTCCATGACGATCTTCTTGGCGTCCGGCGTGCGCAGGGGCCGCTCATAGGTGGGTGTCACGACGAGCCGCCCCCGATGGCCTTCTCCAGGACGTGGTCCCGGGCCTGCCGCCGGTAGGCCTTGGCGTCGCGGGCGCGGACGTAGCCGCGGGGCCGGTTGCCGTAGGTCATGCGGGCGCCGAATCCTTCGCCGGCGCGGTCGGCGATGGCGTCGGCCTTCTGTCGGACGAGGTGTGCGACCTCGGGACTGTTCATGAGCGCCTCGAAGCCCCTGGTGTCGGGGGTGAACTTGGTTCCCATGGGGGTCATGGCTCCTTGGTCGTGGGCTCGACGGCGGCGAGGGTGACGGCCAGGCCCATGGGCCAGTCGGCGGGCCGTCCCTCGACCCGGTAGGTGGTGGTGCCGACGCGGACGCGGTCCGTGGCGGTGAGGTCGGGCCACTGGCCGGGCCAGTAGAGGGTCGGGGAGGACAGGACGGGGGCGGAGCCGGCCGCGACGGGCTCGGAGGTGCCGCCGGGCGCGAAGAGCGCGTCCGGCAGCGGCTCCTCCACGGTTTGTCCGGGCATTCGCTCCCCGTACTGGTCCCGGGCGCCGGGCGCGGTGCGCAGCCGTGTGACGGCCTGCCTCCAGGCCTTCATGCGGGTACCCCGGGTCTGAGGAGGTCGACCTCACCTGGCAGGACCACGCCGCGCAGAGCCCTCCGCTCCGACTTTGTCAGGAACAAGTTCCCGTCGGGGTTGGAGTAGGAGAGCTGCTGCGTGAACGGCCCCGCGGTGACGGACTCGCTGGCGACGGTCCCGCGGGCCTCCAGGAGGCCCGTGTTGGTGCCGTTCTGGATGTCGGCGAGGAGCGCCCGCTTGACGATGGAGCAGGCCACGCGCCGCAGGCGGATCGGCGGCAGGCTCTTCCAGCGGGGGAATTCTGCCTTGATGACGTCGGATGCGTCCTCCAGGAGGGTCTGGGCCCGCTGCCGCTCTGTGTCGGTCAGGGGCCGCCACCTGGCCTCCAGGTCGGCGACTGTCGCGAATGCTTCGTCAGCCATCGTCCTGCTCGCCGGCGGGGTGGACGGTGACGCCCAGGTCTCCGGGGAGTGTAGCCAGCGCAGCGGCCGTCTCGGCGTCGACGGTCGCCCGCCCGTCGACGAACTGGACGCGGGGGTGGGTGACGAGCAGGTGCGGGACCTCGCTGGTCACGACCACGTCCGGCGCGTCCTCGACGGGCGTGGCTTCCGGCGCGTCCTCGGTCTTGCGGCGTGCCATGATCAGGCCGCCACCGTCAGGATGCCGTGGGCCTTCTCGTTGCCGTAGCGCAGGCCGATCTCGCCGTAGATCTGCACCTTGTCGGAGGCGCCGACCTTGGCCAGCGGCTCAGCGAAGAAATGGCCCTTGCCGGGGATCTCCAGGAAGGCCGGGTAGAGCTCGTCGAGGGAGGCGACGACCAGCTGCTCGGCCGGCATGTACCGGTTCAGCATGATGTTGCAGGACCCGAAATCGGTCTCGAAGGTCTGGAGGTTGACGCCGCCGACGTTGCGGGTCGTCTCCTTGTAGTCCTTGTTCTTGATGAAAGCCCGGGTGAGGGCCCGCTTGAGCTTGGCGCCCACGATGACGGTGCGGGTCTCGGAGACCTGGATGCCGCCGTTCTCCCAGACCTTCTGCATGAGGTCGAGGACGTCGTCGTCGGTGAGGTCGGCCGCCGTGTGCGTGGTGGCCGCCTTGTTCGTGGCGATGGCCTCGATCAGGCCGCGGGTCTTGCGGGCCGTGGTGTTGTCGGTGGGCTTCTGGTACTTGCCGGTGATGAAGGTCTTCTCGACGTCGCGGGCGATCTGCTTGAGCTGCTGCTCGATCTGCCAGGCGAGCTCGTCGGCGGGCATGACGGCGGAGCCGATGGTGACCGTCGGCTGGCCGCCGGTGGCGCGCTGGCCGGTGGCGCCCTGCTTCGTGTAGGACACCTCGACGGCCTCCTGGTGGATCTCCAGGACGTTGGAGGCGTTGTAGCGGGTGCGGGCCTCGCCGTCGGGGGCGGCGGCGCCCTCTGTGCGCTGCCTGTCGTCGGCGGCGTCGCGCAGGTCGTAGCCCTGCCACTCGAAGAACGTCGCGCCGACGGACTGGCCGCCGGTCAGGCCTCCGATGGCGGACAGGAGGGGCGTGTCCTCGGGGGACGCCCCGAAGAGCTCGCCAACGTAGTTGGGCAGGTTGTAGGTGGTGCCGAGACCCGTGATTCCGGGCATCTCTGGCCTCCGTTCAGTAGTGTGGCGGTATTAGCGGCCGCTGAGCATGGATGCCTTGAGGGCGGCCACGAGCCCCTTGTCGCCGGCCTTCTCGGCGGCGTCGATCTGCTCGGGCAGGGTGGGGGCCTTCTTGTCTGGGGTGGAGATGTTGAAGGAGGACCAGGAGGGCGGCGCCGGCTCGGCTGCCGCCGCGGAGTTCTTCCAGTCGGTGAGGGCCTTGGCCCACGCCTCGGGGTCGTCGCCGGGGCCTGCCAGGAGGTCGGCGGGGACGCCTGTGGCGGCGGAGAGTGCGAGCCGGTCGCGCTCGGCCTTCATCTGGGCGAGCTCGTCCTGGATGGAGGCGATTGCTGCGGCCTGCTTCTCGGCGTCGCTCTTGCCGGCGTTCCTGAGGTCGTCGAGCTGCTTGCGCAGGTCTGCGGCTTCCTTGGCGGCGGTCTTGCGGGCCTGCCGCTCGGCGTCGAGGGCGCGTTTGCCGGCTTCGCCGAGCGTGTCGCCGCCGGTGGCGGGCGTCGCGCCCTCCGCGCTGGTCTGCGGCGTCGTCTCGGTGGGCGTCTGCGTGTCGCCGCCGGTGGCGGGCGGGGTGCTGGTGTCCATGGGGCGTTCCTTCTCTCCTGCGGCGTCGCGCCGCGACGTGCCCGTCCGGGATCGTCCCGGTGGGCGTGGGTGGGTGTGGGTGTCACTCGTGCGGCGTCGCGCCGTCGGTGAGTGCCTGGGGGTGCATGCGGCGCATGCGGGCGAGGATGTGCTCGGCGTCGGCGGGCTCTCCGTCGGCGACGGCCGCCTGGCGGGCCTGCTCGTACATGGCGTGCATGGCGTCGGGGTCGTAGCCGTCGATGTGCGCCCGGGACCGGTCCCACTCGGGGACGATCTGGCAGTGGCAGTCGTCGTGGAATCGGTGGGCGTCGCCGCCGGCCTTGTCCTCGCTGTGGTAGACGAATCCTCGGGCGGCGAGCATGGTGCAGAAGGCGCAGGTGCGCGGCCCCTGGGGGACCCTGGCCCACCTGGGGCGTGCGGGGTCGTGGGCGGCGTTCCTGGCGACTGTGGCTCGCGCCATGTATGTCACGTACCGCTGTGTGGCGCCGGACAGGACTGCGAGCGCCTGGTCAGGGGCGCCGGCGAAAAGGTGGCCGGCGGCGTAGCGGGCGGTCTGGGCGACCTGGGTGTCGTCCACGGGGTCCGCCAGGACGGCCTCGTATGGGGTGTCGACGGCGGCGGCGCGCAGGCCCTCGAACCAGTCGGCGGCCGCTGCTGCGGCGGCTTCCCCGTAGAGGGCGGTCAGGCGGGGGAGGAACTCGATGAGCTCGTCCCTGGCCGCTTCGGGGCGGGTCAGGTCCAGGCCGCCGAAGAGGATTGCCAGGTCCGCCTGGGCGGAGGAGGTGAGGCGGCTGGTGGCCGCGGAGAGCCGGTCAACGTCCTGCCTCGTCGTCATCGTCGCCTCTCACGCGCCTGCGCCTACGGCGGCGCCTGCGGCGCCCGCGCTCGTCCTCGTCGTCCTGGCCCTGGTCCTGGTCGTCGTCGCGCTCGTCCTCGGCCTCCTCGGGGCTCTCGTCCTCGGGGGTGTCGGGGTCCTGCGCGTCCTCCGGCTCCTCGTCCGGCCCCGCCTCATCCTCGGCGCGGCCGGCCAGGAGCTTGTCGAGGACGCTGGCGGCCTGGGCCCGGCGGATCTGGGAGCGGATACGGATGATCTGCTCCGCCGTGTACCCCAGTTCCTCCAGGGCCACATCCGTCTGGGCGAGCTCCGGGATCGCGGAGATCTGCTTGACCATCGCATCAGACTGGGAGACGACCGACGGCATCGCCGGATTCCGCCAGCGCGTGGACACGCGCGCCAGCTCGTCGCCCATGTCGCAGGCGCTGCCTCCGTCGCGGAGGAGCACCATGTTCTGGATGACCCGGTCGAGGGCGTACCCGTTCGCCCGGTTGAGGGCGGTAGCCTCAATGACCAGATCCTCCTTGGACGCGTAGATCGCCTCGGCGGACGACGGATTGTCCTGGACGATCCCCAGGGACGAGATCGGCACGCACGACGCGGCAGAGAACTCGGCGGCCAGGGACCGGCGCATCTCCAGGAACGGGGTCATCGCCTGCTGGGGGATGACCTGCAGCTGCGGCAGCTGGCCATCCTCATCCCTGGGGAGGGTCTTCATCCGACCCATGTACCAGGTCCACAGGGGCGTCTTATTGCCGTCCTCGTCCACGAAATCCGCCGAGTCGGCGCCCAGGAGGAGCAGTGCCGGGGCCGCATACAGGTCGGATGAGATCTCCATCCGGTAGCCAGCACGTACGGCCCGGTCCGTGATCGACATGACCTCACGGGTGATCCGCGACCGCCCGAAAGGCCGGGCAATAGACGGCTGATGCGCCAGCAGCTCGATGGGGGTACGGCCGAGGCCGTGGCGGCGCGTGTACTCGACCTGCCAGCCGTGGCCCTCGCCGGCGGTCATGGCGGTCACCGTCTCCGGTGTCATCATGACCAGGGCGGTGGGGCGGCCGATGTCGTCCACGGCCGTGACCACGAGGCCGGCGGACAGGGCGCGGCGCCGGTAGTCCCAGATGCCGGTGGCCCACTCCGCGGAGGCGGAGGAGACGATCACGGCCGGGTCGCCGGCCTGCACGTCCCCGGGCAGGGTCGCCATGAAAGCACAGGAGTAGGTGAGCTCGGCGTCGATCGCCTGCGGCACCTCCATGCTGAAACGATTGGCGTGGAGGAGCATTGACAGGTCAAAGGGGTCCTCGGCGCCGGAAGGGACCGTGATCCCGTCCCACATGCACCGGGCGGCCAGAGCGGTGACAGCCTTACCGGGCCAGCCGCAGACGACGCTGAGGGAGTCCCGCATATAGGTGGGCACGGAGGCGCCCAAATAGTTCAGGATCACGTGCATGTCACGGTACGCGCGCCGCAGCGCGTTGCGCTCGCGCTTGCGCTCCCACTGGCGCAGCAGGCGCCGGAAAACATCCTGGTCGACGTCGGACAGGCTGGCGACCTGGGTACTGGCGGGGATCATCATGCGGTCATCACCACGCCTCTGCTCCTCCCGCCGTCACTCTTGGGCCGTCTCCTGGTGGTCTTGGTGGCCCACAGGGCCAGGGTGACGGCGTCCAGGCCCGCCACCGTGTGCCCCTCAGGGGCCTCCCACCCGAATCCTCCGTTCGTGCCGATCCGCCGCCGCCTGGCGACGCCGACCTCTACGGCCAGCTCCGGGTCGGGCAGGTGGGTCATGGTGTGCTCGCGGATCGCGGCGTCCGTCATGGCGTGGGCGGTGATCGCGTCGGCCGCCGACGGCGTCCAGATGACCCTGCCGGGCACGCCGGCCTCGTGGAGCCGGTCCACCATGTCGCCCGCCGCGCTCTTGCCCTCGACGACGACCTGGGCCCACCGGTCCCAGTGCTCCAGCAGGTAGTCGACGATCCACTGGACGCCCTCGCCCATGGGGCGCACGCCCACGAGCTCGGCGTGGATGCCGTCGTCGGCGCGGCCCGCCCTGGCCACTCCTGCGGTGGCGCCGTCCACGCTGAATCGGACGGCGGCGCACCATCGGGTGGCACCAGTCGGCGCCTCGTCCCGGGGGATCTCGCAGGCCGCCCAGTCGTCGGCGTCGATCGCCAGCCGCGTGGTGTCGCGATCCCAGATGCCCAGGCCCTCCCGCCGGAAGCTCTCGGGGCCGAGAGCGCGCTTCATGCGCAGGATCGCGGCCTCTGGCGTCCGGTGCGGGTAGGAGGGGTTGGCCTTGCGCCACTGGTCGCGGTCGTCGGGGTCGGCATCCTCGTCGGCGGAGAGCTCGACGTAGGTGCCGTCCTTGACGTCCCCGGCCAGGGCCTCCCGCCGGAAGTTCGAGAAGGCTTCGGACGGGTCGACCGGCCTCGGCGGTGTCCCGAGGCGCAAGATGAGCGGATTCCGGGCCGTGTTGGTAGCGGGGACCATGTCGTCCAAGGCCTTCTGGCCGAGGATCTGGGCCTCATCGAAAACAATGACATCGACGCCGGCGAATCCTCGGCCAAAACCGCCTTCCCTGGCGCCGAACAGGATCCGGGACCCGTTCTTGAAAGTGATCTCTTGCTGCCCGTTGGCCTGCCGGACGCGCTCGACGTAGGGGGCTACCTTGGGCTTCCTGGCTGTCCCCTGCATGCTCCGGAAGGTCTCGTCGGCCGTCCTGGTCCGATGGGCCGTCCACAGGACGAAGAGGTTCTGCTCCAGGGTACACAGGGCGAAGACGATGGCACCGATGGTGTAGGTCTTCCCCGTCTGCCTCGGGATACTGATCTGCACGCCGTCGATGCTGGCCGCGTACAGGCCGTCCCGGCGCTTCGCCAGGATCACCCGCCCCAGCCCATCCTGCCACCGGTCGAATCCCAAGCCCATGCGGGCACACCGGTCACGCACAGGCGGCCACCCGGTCAGCGGGACCTCCGGGTAGATCAGGTGACGGGCGATCTCGGACAGGCGCGGCTCAGACGGCCTCCCACTCCTCGTCACCGGAGGCCTCGCCACCCTGGATCGCCTCCTCACGCTCTGCGGCGTCCATGGACCGCAGCTCCTTGTCGATGTCCACCAGGCGCCGGGACAGGGCGGCCAGGTCCCGTGGCGGCGTGCCGGGGTCGTCGATCGTCTGTGCGATGCGGGCCCGCAGCGTCATCAGGACGTCCCTGGACGTGCCGTCCTTGACGGCCTGGGCCACCGTGGAGGGGGCCGGCTTGCGGCGCGGCTCATCCTTCTCGGAGACGACTCGTAGCGTGGCTCCCATGATGGTCCTCCAGGGCGCTGTGAGGCCCGTGGAGGGCCTTTCGGGTGGTGGTGGGTAGAAATGGTGGGGAGAGATTTCGCT
>ERZ772799.120-NODE-120-length-31684-cov-3.927250_pt1 | contig 31684 bp, 22 predicted proteins | sample MGYA00511345_ERZ772799 | MGnify/ENA primary metagenome ERZ772799 (study PRJEB29015, sample SAMEA2738037) | human oral metagenome | biome: human oral; feature: human-associated habitat; material: saliva | place: China | collected 2238 ... | reverse complement strand
CTAACCGCGCCTTCAGCTACAAGCCCCTCTGGAAACTCCTCATCGACCGCGACATTGCCGACATCTGCAAGGTCGTCCCAAACGATATGAAGGGAGAGACCGACTAGATGGCAGCTCAGCGTCTCCAACTCACCTGGTACAACAAGGACAAGGCTCTCATCCCCACTGAGACCGGCAAGTACGGCTACACGTGGGTTGACCCATCGGATCCGCGCTACTGCGAAACCCACACCCTCGTGCTAGACGACTATGTGCAAGGTGCGCAGACACCGAAGTCGGACGAGTTCGAATACTCCGAGCGCGCAGACCTGGAGCCCCAGAACGACAACCTGCTCATCCTCGGCGAATCCGGCGACGTCCTCGAAGCGCTTACCCGCGTTCCCGAGCTGGCCAAGAAATACGTGGGTCAGGTGAAGCTGATCTATATCGACCCGCCGTTTAACACCGCTCAAACATTCGCCAGTTACGAGGACAACCTAGAGCACTCCATCTGGCTGACCATGATGCGCGACCGACTCATCCACATGAAGAAGCTGCTTGCCGACGACGGCTCCATCTGGGTTCACCTGGACGACGTCGAAGTACACCGGATGCGTGTGCTGATGGATGAGGTGTTTGGGTCGGAGCATTTCTACGGGCAGCTCATTTGGCAAAACGGTGTGCACGTACGCAACGACTCGGCAACGTTCTCCTCCAACAATGACACCATCGTTGTCTACGGGAATCCCGGCGCCGGCATTAATAAACTCCCACCAACAGTTGAGATGTTGTCCCGGTATTCATCTCCTGACGGCGATCCGCGACCTTGGCAATCCATTGCTTCTGGTGCGCCTGGCGCAAAGACCCACCAAGGGATGGTGTACGGGATTCAGCACCCAATTACCGGCAAGCTCATCTACCCACCCAAAGGGAACTGTTGGCGTCTTGGCCAAGAGGGAATGCTCCACGCCATGAACGGGTGGTCGTGCTATCGGTTGGCGCAGATTGATGACGCTGCTACGAGAGCAGAGGTGTGTGGCATCCCTGTTGACGAGGTGAAGAGCGGAGTGAAGGCCATCGTCCTTGATGCTCCACTGGAGGAATCCGCCGAAACCGCTCGTCAGGTACTACAAGGATCCATTTGGCCGGAATTCTTCTTCACTGGAGCTGATGGCCGTGGGGGCCTCCGGAAGAAGGGGTATATGCCGGATGGCTACGGTCGGGTACCGGTTACGGTCTGGGCGGACGCCGGTCGCAACGATGAAGCAAAACGTGAGATTCAAGCGCTATTCCCTGACAGCTTCGCTTTTTCTACCCCCAAGCCCGAACACCTCCTTGAGCGCATTATCCACATCGGGTCGAATCCTGGCGACATTGTGCTGGACGTCTTTGCTGGGTCAGGGACGACGGCTGCGGTGGCGCAGAAGATGGGTCGGCGTTGGGTCACGTGCGAATTGCTGGAGTCGACGTTCACCACGTTCACGCGTCCCCGTCTGGAGAAGGTTGTCAATGACCAAGACCCGGGCGGGATCACGCGGTCAAAGGGAGAGCGTTTCGACGCGACGGAAGACGGACTGCCTGAGGGTGTCTCACCGGATGACGCTGCGAAATTCACGAGCGTGCTCAACAAGCTGATTAAGGACGACCCGGAATTGAAGAAGAGCTTCGAGGTTAAGACACTGAAGGCGGCCTCGAAGACCAGACGCACGAAGGAAGTGGTGAACTGGCGTGGTGGGGGCGGATTCCAGGTGGCGCACTTGTCGCCTGCGTGTTTCGACTACGACCCCACCCTGGATCGGGTGATGCTGACGGCCGCCGCGACGGGTGAGACCTTGACCCGGTCGGTGGCTGCGAATCTCGGCTTCACTCTGCTACACCCGGACGATGACTACGTGTTCGACGCCCGCCGAGGAAACGCCCTGCTCAAGGTGGTGGAGGGTGTCGCCACGACCGAAATCGTCGACTGGCTAGCTTCCCAAATCCAGCCCGGGGAGACGATCGTGCTGGCCGCCACCACCGTCATGGACGGCGTGCGTCAGCACCTGCGTAAGCTTGTGAAGGGGTCGCGGGTGGTTGCCTTGCCGGATGATGTGTTCCGTTACAGCGAGGGTGGTGACCAGTGATGAGGCTCAACATCAGTTTTGATTCGGACATGCTGGAGTCGATCAGTGCCGAGTTCGACCTGCGTGCTCCGAACAAGGAAGCACTGCGCCAGCTGGTCTTCACTCTGGACGGCGACTATGACCCGGACGTGATGCAGGTGCTCAACCTAGCCACCGGTGTGGGCAAGACGTATCTGATGGCCGCCTTCGTGGAGTATCTGCGTCGCCAAGGGGTCGGCAACGTCGTCATCGTCACCCCGGGCAAGACGGTGCAGGCCAAGACCGTGCAGAATTTCACGCCCGGCACGCCCCGCTACATCACGGGATCGGCTGTGCCACCTGAAGTGGTGACCCCACAGGACTACTCTGCTTGGGTGGCTCGTCAAAACGGCCCGGCTCGACTCGCGTTCGGCCGTGAAGTGCCAATGCTGGCGTTTATCTTCAACATTCAGCAGCTCATCGCGCCGAAAGAGGCCGAGGGTGACACCCACAGCGCTACGCAGGATGCGATGCGCCGTAAGCCCCGCCGGTTCGATGAAAACGCCGGCGTGCTCTTCGACTACCTCAAGGGTCTCGATGATCTGGTTGTGATCGCCGACGAATCCCACCTGTACGGGGCCAGTGCGGTCGCGTTCAATGCAGCGTTGAAGGAACTCGATCCAGCAGCGGCGATCGGTTTGACCGCGTCGGTGGACAAGGCCACCGATCACGTCATTTACGAGTACCCGCTCTACCGCGCCATCCAGGACAAGTACGTCAAGGCCCCGGTGTTGGCGTTCCGCAAGACTGGATATGGCACCGATGAAGCCTCCGAAGAGCAACAGTTGCGTGACGCGCTGCAGCTACGTGCGCTCAAGCAGGCCTACTACAACTCCTATGCCGCTTCCCAGAACCGCGATCATGTGAACGCGGTCGCGTTCGTCGTCTGCTCTGATGTGGCGCACGCCACTCAGGTTGCCGAACTGTTGCGCACCCCGGAGTACCTCGGCCGGGAATCGGCGGTGCTGCAGGTGGACTCCAAGCACGAGGATGAGTTGACCCAGCGTCGCCTCGACGAATTGGACCGACCCGAATCGCCGGTGCTGGCAGTGGTGAGCGTGAACAAGCTCAAGGAAGGCTGGGATGTCAAGAACATCGCGGTCGTCGTGACGTTGCGGGCGATGGCTTCTGAAGTGCTCACTCAGCAGACGATGGGGCGCGGGCTGCGGCTGCCGTTCGGCCGGTATACAGGTGTGTGGCAGATCGACCAGCTCGACATCATCGCCCACCAATCCTTCACCGAGCTGCTCAACGCCGAGAACGTGCTGCAGCAGTTCGGATTGGACGAAGCTGTCCCCGAACCCGACAAGGCCAAGGTTGAGGAGGCGATCCGCAAAGCCGCCGAACAATCCAACTCGGATACAGGCACAGACTCGACCGACGGTCAAGCATCGACTACGACTATTCCGTGGCCTGGTGCTGGTACCAGTGGTGAGGGTACCGGTGGCGTGGAACCGCAGCCGGGCACCGTTCCCGTCAACGGTAGTGACGAAGGTCTGGGTTTGCCCGGTGTCGAGGTTCGTACCATCACCGAGCAGGAGGATCAGCCCACCTGGGAGTTGGTCTCGATCGGACGGAACCCGAGCTTTGCTGACGTGTCCTACCGATTCCCGGTGACGACGATGACTGTGCAGCAGCCGCCCATTGACCTGTCCGAAATCAGTGACGCCGAGATTGAGCAAGCGGCGCGTCGGGTCACCTCTGCCGGGGACGTGCTGCTGCGCAAAGAGATCATCGCCGCCCTAGGCAAGAAACTACGGGCAGAGGATCGAGAAAGCGCCGAAGTCGACTCCGTCCACGTCGACGACGCCGACGCCGAGGAGACGCTGGTCAAACTAGTGATCAACATGTCGCTGGTGCCCAAAACCGAACAGACCGCCCGCTACGTCGCCACGTTCCTGGTGCCGAAGTTCATGCGCACCGTGACGTTCACCGGCTGGACCGTCAAATCCCTCGACTCCGCCCGCAGCGAACTCCTAGCGCTGATCAAGAACTACACAACCGAGACACTGCGAGCCACCCGCGAGGTGCCGACCATACACCCCAAGTCGATGCCAGGCACCGGCTACACGCTCCCGTTGGGTGAGAAGGTGCATGACCAGATCGAGAGCCGTGACCAGTTCGTGCGAGGCCGGGTCTACGGCGGCTGGTTCAAGTCGCTATTCGCCGAGGAATCCTTCGACTCCTTCACCGGCGAATACCAACTTGCTCGCCTGCTCAACACGTCGCCGGGGATCGTATGGTGGCATCGGTTGCATCCGCAAGACCAGGCGTTCGTGTACTACAACGCGAAAGACCGCTACTTCCCCGACTTCCTGGCCTTGGACACCAACGGGGTGCATTGGATCATCGAAGGCAAGGACGAGCGCGGCCGCGATGACGCCAGGGTGCAGGCCAAGCGTAAGGCTGCCGAGGCGTTGGTGCGCCGGTTGGTGGCTGAGGATGCCTACGCCGGTCAGCACTGGGGCTATCTGATCGCCTACGAGCAAGACACCGCCCGTGCCGACTCGTGGGAAGACCTGAAAGCCTTCGCCAGCCCGGTCAGCAACGCCCTGTAGCTGCGAGTTCGCCTGGGCGCATCACGGGGCTCCAGCGTTGCGGGAGGTCGAGGGTGACGGCCTCGCCGGTAACGAACACGAATCCGAGCCTGCCATCGGTGAGCCTGCACCCGCCCTCCAGCACCGCAAGGAAGTCCGGGATGTCGAACGCAAGCTGCGTCGGCGATTCGGTCAGGAGCTTGTCGATCGCGGCATGGACCGTCGATGGACGTCGCCGCGCACCCATGGCTCGCAGGCTGTCCAGGGTAAAGTCGACCGCCGCGCGGTTACGCCCAGCGAGCACCTGCAGTGCTTCACCCATCTTGGCCAGCAGCACCTCCTGGTAGAGATGGCTGGTGGCTCAGGTGCCGCGCTTGACGTAGTTGGTCGGACACTCCCACACGTCGACCCGGTTCGGGTACCGGAGTGCCAGGTCTTGTGGCCGAACGCCCGTCCGCAGTCGCCGCAGACGATCTTGCCAGACATGCGCCGACCGAAAGACTTGTGGCCGCTTGGGTCGACGCGAGTGGCGAGCCAAGGCAACTCCCTCTCGGTGATCTTGAGGACGCTGGCTGTGTGGCGTTGGGCGCGGAATGCGTCCATCCACTCGACGGTGTGCCCGGCGGCGAGGTTTTCAAGGAGGAAGCTGGTCAGCCGGTAGGTCAGGCGAGCTTGTACTGTTGCGAGTTCGGGGTAGTGCATGGTGGTGGCTCCTGTCTTTGTGTCACGTAGATACACGCTCTGATCAGGGCTAATAGCAAGTCGTAACCGGCACTACCTTTTGGCGCTCCACTGTCAGCCACGCCCGTTGTGGTTCACGTCGCCCGGTTTCACCTCCCGATCGCACCAGATGCCGAAACCGCACTACCCGAATATGCTGCTCGACGGTCAACACCACAGCGCATTTTGCCTAGTGGCGAGCGGGTTTCGCCCCATCTGCGTCATCCGCGCCCCACAAGCCCATGTATCCACTTTGATACGGTCTGCGAAACTATCTGTTCAATGAGCAAGAAATGCTCGATTTTATTGCCAAGGAACCGGGAGCATCTAAGTTTTTCCACGCATGGCTTGGCTCTAATGAGTTCTTGAATGGCCGTCCTCGTTACACGCTTTGGCTCGGTGAAGCAACACCACAGGAACTTGCAGATTTGCCACTTTGTCGTGAGCGTGTTGAGAACGTTAGACAATTGCGATTGGCGTCAAAGAGCGCGCCTACCCGCAAAATTGCTGATACGCCAACCAGATTCCATGTGGAAAACATGCCAGAAGGAACATCAATTCTCATACCGAAGGTATCGTCTGAGCGACGTCGCTATATTCCACTTGGCTTTATTGGGTCTGAGACATTCTGCTCCGATCTTGTATTCCTGATTGCTGATGCATCTGTCTATCAGTTCGGAGTTCTTCACTCGCAGTTCCACAATGCCTGGATGCGCACCGTTGCTGGCAGGCTCAAGAGTGACTATCGAGGCTTGTGCTCAAGCTATCCTCGATACCCGTGACAATTATCCTGATAAGTCACTAGCTAACCTCTACGACCCAGATAAAATGCCAGCCGATCTAGTGGCAGCACACAAGGTGCTTGATGCCGCAGTAGAAGCTGCCTATGGTGTTAACTTTGACGGGGATGAGGAAAAGATAGTGGCGCATCTGTTCAAGCTATATGCGCAAGCAACGGCATAGATAAGTTTGGGCCTCAGCGCTTTTGCGCTGAGGCCCAAACCAATGATCAACCAGTTATCTAATGATCAGCCGGTTATCTAGTCATTAGCCAGCTATCTAGTGATTAGCCGGTTGCGGCGTTAGCGTTTGTAACGCTAATCGATTACCTATCAGGCTTCCTTGCGACGGCTACGCAGCACAGCTACGCCACCGAGGCTGGCCAGCAGGAAGGCCACAACTGCCACGCTGGAAACACCAGTGTGAGCTAGCGGCTTCTTACCGCCGTTACCGGGAGCAGCCACAACGGTCTTGCCGGTGGTGGGAGCTGCGGTAGGCAGGGCGCTGGGGGCCATGGTCGGCAGCGGCACAGCAGTGGGGCCACTGGTGGGGCCACTGGTAGGAGCAGCGGTCGGGTTCGGAGTCGGGTTAGGAGTCGGAACCGGGTTGACCGGGTTGTCCGGGTTGACCGTCTGCCTGTAGGACTTGATCGAGCAGATCTTCGGGTAGTCGCCGTCGGCAGGTACTACACCCTCATTGATGTACTTGAGGGTGATCTCGTTTACACAAGCGTACTTAGCGGCGTTGTTACCGAAAGCGGTGTGGGAGTCACCCTCAACGCTCAGCAGAGTGCCGTGCACCAGCTCAGCCATGACCGGGCCGTTCTTGTAGGGGGTAGCCGGGTCGTGAGTGGTGGAGATGATCAAGGTGTTAGGCAGGCCCTTGAGCTCGCCACCAGCCTGCAGGTTACCGGAGAACTTCCACAGGTCACAGGCGCCGGGGGCGCCGACCTTGTTGCCCGGAGCGCCCGGGTCCTGGAACGGGGAGTACTTGAGGTAAATCTGGGTCAGGCGGTCAGACAGGGTCTGGTCGTAACCGTTGGGGTTAGCCGAGTCGGCACAGCGAATAACGGTGAAGGCAGCCTGCGAGGGGTCGTAGGTGCCGTCAGGGTTACGGCCGTCATAGGAGTCAGCCAGCGACATGAACAGCGAACCGTTGTTGTAGTCAGATACCAGCTCCATGGCCAAAGCGGCGTAGGGCCAGTAGGACTCGGCATACAGGGCCTGACGCATACCGGTCAGGGCCAGGTCGAAGTTCAGGGTACGACCGTCGTTACCAGCCGGGATGGCCTTGGTGGCCAGCGGACGCATCATGTTCTGGAAGGCGCGAGTGGCCACCGGGATGCTGGCGTCGTCGTCGGCCAGGTCGCCGTCGTGAGGCTGGTACTTAGCCTTACCCAGAGCACAGGTTGCCTTCTCAGTCTCAAAGCGAGAGTTCTTAACCAGACGCGGCATCAGGTCACCCCAGGTCTTACCGGAGGCATCCAGCTGCATACACCAGTTGGAGAACTGGTTGAAGTTGTCCTGGAAGCCCTTAGCCTGACCCAGCAGAGCCGAGTTAGCAGCCTCAAGCTGTGCATCGGTGATCTTGGAGGAGTCGACACGCTGACCACTCTTAGGAGCGGTGCTAGAAAGCGGGTCAACTACACCGTCAAGCACAATGCGGCCAGCGTTAGCCGGGAAGGTCTGCAGGTAGACGTAACCCAGGCGGGTGCCGTAGGAGTAGCCCACGTAGTCCAGCTTGGTGGCGCCCATGATAGAGCGCAGGGTGTCGATGTCACGCACGGCGGTGGAGGTGCCCAGGTGGTAGAGCAGGTCCTTACGACCATCAGCGTCGAAACCGAAGATACGTCCAGTGTTGTTGAAGCAACCGTTGACGGAGCTCTCAGTGCCGGCACGCAGTTTCTTAGCGATCTCTTCAGGGGTGCCGGTGTAGAGCAGCTCGCGGGCCTTGTCACGCTCAGCGTTAGTCTCACACTGGGCGAAAGGCAGGGAAACACCCACACCGCGCGGGTCGAAACCAATCAGGTCGTGGGTTTCGTTGAGCTTGCCGATAGCACCAGCATCGTTCTGGTAGGCCAGCACCAGGTCCACACCCGAGCCGCCGGGGCCGCCGGGGTTAAAGAAAACCGGGGAGGCGTTGGTGCCCTTGGCGGGTACCTTCACCACGGCCACGGCGATGGTGGCTCCGTTGGGCTTGGAGTAGTCCACGGGCACAATCGCGTAACCGCACACAGCGCGGCTAGCTTCCTTGCCCATGGCCTCACAGTTAGCCTTGGAGAATTCGATCTTCTGGCTGTAGAAGGACTCTAGACCTGCGGGCACAGTTCCGGTAGAGCTACCCCCAGCCTTGGGGGCACCAATACGGTAGGTGTTCTCACCAGTCTTGAACTGGGCGGCGGAGGCAGGCAGAGCCGCAGCCAACTCAGCGTCACTTGCTGACGAAGCATCTGCCGCAGCGGCCACGGGGGCCAGCAGCGCAGCAGCAAGAGGCAGCGCTGTCAAAGCGGTTAGGCGACGCCGTATCGTAGTAATACGCATAGCATTCCTAAAATTGGGTTTACATTTAGTTGCCAAGCAACCTAGGTGCCATCCTAGTTCACTAATCGCACTAACTACAGAAAATCCCCGTGCTGATTTAGCTTTTCAGCACGGGGAAGAGTCCCCAAATTGGGACGGTAGATGGTTTTTACTAACCTTTAGTAATCCATCTTCATGGCCTTGCGGACATTGTCTAATGTCTCACTGGCCACCTGGTTGGCCTTATCGTTACCGGCGTGAAGCACCTGCAGTAGGTAATCCTCATTGGCGGCCAGCTCCTGGCGGCGCTGACGAATAGGGGCGAAGTAGTCATTAATGGCCTCAGTAACCAGGGCCTTGAGCTTGCCTGCGCCGCCGTCGCCAATTTCCTCAGCCAACTGGCGCGGGTCGCGGCCGTTGCATAGTGAAGCCAGCATCAGCAGGTTAGAAACCTCAGGGCGCTCGCAGGGATCGTAAGTAATGGTGCGCTGGGAGTCAGTCTTAGCTTTCTTAATCAGCTTGGCGGTCTGGTCAGCGCTCATACGGATCTCAATGGTGTTGCCGCGAGACTTGCTCATCTTGGCCCCATCTAGCCCTAGCAGTAGGGGGGCCTCGCTTAGCAGGGCTTCAGGACGGCGGAACACTGGGTGCTTCTTGTCGGCGCGTCCGTAGCGCTTATCAAAACGCTGGGCAATCAGGCGGGCCTGCTCCAGGTGCGGCAGCTGGTCTTTACCTACCGGCACCAAATTGGCTTGGCAGAACAAAATGTCTGCGGCCTGGTGTACCGGGTAGGTGAGCATAAGTCCGCTCATGGCGCGCCCATCGGTGGCCTCCAGCTCAGCCTTAACGGTGGGGTTGCGATGTAGTTCAGACTCGGTAACTAGTGATAGGAAGGGCAGCATTAGCTGGTTTAGGGCCGGCACGGCCGAGTGGGTGAAGATAGTGGAACGTTCAGGGTCCACACCCACCGCCAAAGCGTCAGCAACCAGCGACAAAACCCGCTCACGCAGCGGGCCTACGCCGTCGCGGTCGGTAATTACCTGGTAATCGGCAACCAAAATCCACGTGTCTACATTGGCGTCTTGGAGCTGTTTCCAAGACTGCATAGTGCCAAAGTAATGGCCTAGGTGTAGGTGCCCGGTAGGACGAGCACCGGTGAGCATCCGGAAATATTCGGGATGCTCACCGATCTGGGCGGCAATTTCTTCACTGCGCGCCTGGGTGCGCCGCAAAGAAGCCTCGTCAGTGGAATTGGCTAGCGCCTGTTCTGCCTTAGTTGGCTGTGTCGACTGCGTCATGAGCCCCATTGTAACGGGCCTGACGCTTAGGCTTAGTCAGGTAGATACGCATGCTCAGGGGCGACAAAGCAATCATGGAGCCAGGCTGAGCCAGCGAGGTGGCCACAGAGTCCGTGTCGTCGTCATCATCATCAAGCAGGGCGTAATCAGCGTGGGGGGTGTCCCAAACCGAGTACCAAGCCAGTTCGTAGTCGTCGCCGCGCCCGGCAGGAAGCTTAATTTCATGCGGGTTGAGTGTGCCGTTAATCAAGATCAGGGCGTCGACGTCGCCAAAAGGCTTACCCGAGCGCAGCATGGAAAGTACACGGGTGTAGTTGTCATGCCACTGCTCAGGGCGCATGAGGTTACCGGTGATGTCGTACCAGGACAGGTCGGGAATCTCGTCCCCAGGGGCAACCTGGCCGGTAGCGAATTGGCTTCGGCGCAGCGCCGGGTGCTGCTGACGCAGCTTAATTAGGTAGCTGGTGGTGGCAATTAGTTCTTTTTGCCAAGTCTTTAAGTTCCAGTCGTACCAGGAAATCTCGTTATCTTGGCAGTAGGCGTTGTTGTTACCACCCTGGGTGCGGCCAAACTCGTCACCACCTAGCAGCATGGGAGTGCCAGAGGAGATGAACAAGGTGCCCAGTAGGTTACGCGCGTTACGCAAACGCATCATGTTGACGGTTTCAGCGCCAGGAACCTGGTCTGCTTCACCATCAAAATCATGGTGGTTCCAAGAACGGTTATCCCAGGTGCCGTCGCGGTTGTCCTCGCCGTTGGCAACATTGTTCTTGTGGTTGTAAGTGGTTAGATCATGCAGGGTGAAACCATCATGGGCGGTAACGAAGTTCACACTGGCTAGCGGGGTGCGGCCGTGCACGGTGTCACCCCAGGCGAACAGGTCTGCGCTACCAGCAATGCGGGTAGCTAGCTCACGGGCGTCATGGCCGTTGTTGCCGTGACTCATTTCCTTGGGGTCACTGAGCCAGAATTCACGTAGAGCCCCACGGTAGCGGTCGTTCCAGTCGAGGAATGGGATGGGGAACTCGCCGGTGCGCCAGCCGCCCGGGCCCACATCCCAAGGTTCAGCAATCAGCAGCTTGGAACACAAAACCGGGTCGGTAGTCATGGCCACCAGTAGCGGGTGGTCGCGGCGCCACTCGCCGGCGTGGCGGCCCAGGGTTACGGCTAGGTCGAAACGGAAACCATCCACGCCCATCTCGCTAACCCAGTAACGCAGTGAGTCTAGGGTTAGGCGGATAGCTTGGCGGTTACGGAAGTCCACCGTGTTACCGGTGCCGGTAACATCCACGTACTGGCGTTTGTTTACCGGATCGTGCAGGTAGTAGCCCAGATCGTCAAAGCCGCGCAGAGATAGGGTGGGGCCATCAAAGCCGCCTTCAGCGGTGTGGTTGTAGACCACATCCAAAACTACTTCCAGCCCGGCCTCGTGCAGGGCGGAAACCATGGCACGCACTTCATTAAGCACTGCCTGGGGGCCGCTTTCCTGGGCGGCCTTGGTGGCGTAGGTGGGCTCAGGGGCAAAGTAAGACAAGGTGGCGTAACCCCAGTAGTTGCTAAGGCCACGACGGGTTAGCCAGGGTTCGTCGAACTTGGCGTGGATAGGCAGTAGCTCAATGGTGGTTACACCCAGGTTCTTTAGGTACTCAATCATCACCGGGTGGGCTACACCGGCGTAGGTGCCGCGCAGATCTTCAGGAATAGCTTCTAGCTGCTTGGTTAGACCCACCACGTGGGTTTCGTAAATCACACGCTGATCGGCACTGATGCGCGGTGAAGGAGCAACCGGCCGGTAGTTAGGGTCAGTCACTACACCAATGGCGGCATAGGGCAGGGAATCTAGCTCAGAAATCTCCCAGTTGGCGCTGGTGGGTAGGCCGTGGACGCCTACCTTGTGGGCGTAAAGGGAGTCATCTAGGACTGCTTTAGTAGCTAGCGCCTTGGCATAGGGGTCTAGTAGGAACTTACGGGGGTTGTAACGCAAGCCCCCGTTGGGGTTCCAAGGCCCGTAAACGCGGTAGCCGTAGCGCTGGCCGGGACCGAGGCCGCTAATGTGGGCTGACCAGGAGCCGGTAAGGTGGTCATGCATACCGATACGGCGTTCGTGCAGGTCAGCACCCTCGCCGTCGATCAAGCACAGATCAACTGCACTTGCACCAGGGGCGTTCACTACGAAATCGACCCCGTCGTCGTTAGGCGTAGCGCCCAAAACGTAGGGGTTTGATGCTGCCTGTTCGCTTAGTGGGGCGGGCAGTAGAACTTCCTCATCGGTTTGCATATGACACACAGGGTTATTGTCTCTCATTTTGAACCAGCTTGGGACAAGAAAATATTACGACTGATTACAGGTACAGCTCACATGTATTTGTGCACTGGGCTAATCAAGCCAATTGTGAAATGCTAAGCGTGAGGCTGGCCTAACATGGTGTTGCTGGCGGGCCTGTGGCAGTCTATTTGCTATGAAAATTGTGGTCTGCGTGAAGCACGTACCGGATGTGCAATCCGAACGTCGCCTTGAAGACGAGCGCCTAGTGCGTGGCGAGGACGATGTTCTAAACGAACTAGATGAAAATGCTGTTGAGGCAGCAGTGTCCTTAGTAGAAGAGCACGACGGCGAGGTTGTGGCGCTTTCTATGGGCCCGCAAGACGCTGAAGAAGGTTTGCGTCGCGCCCTGCAAATGGGGGCAGATAGTGCCGTTTTGGTTAGCGATGAGGCGTTGGCTGGTTCCGACGTGGTCGCTACCGCCCGCGTATTGGCTGCGGCAATTGAAAAAATCGGTGAGGTTGACCTGGTTATTACCGGTATGGCCTCGCTGGACTCGATGAGTGCCATGCTACCCGGGGCCTTGGCTAGCGCTTTGGACCTGCCGGCCCTGACCATGGCCCACAGCCTTGAGGTTGAGGGCGATGTGGTAAACGTGCAGCGCAACTTGGGTACCGTGCACGAAGTTTTACGCGCCCAGCTGCCGGCCCTGGTGTCTGTAACTGACCAGGCTAATGACCCGCGTTACCCCAACTTTGCAGCCATGCGTGCGGCTAAGAAGAAGCCGCTAGAAACTTGGGAGCTTAGCGATCTAGGTATCGAGCCGGCCCCCGGCGTCATTGAAATGGTTGACGCTCAGGCTCGCCCGGCCCGTAGCGGTGGCGTAATCGTTACCGACGCCGGTGAAGCCGGTAAGCAGCTAGCTACCTGGCTAGTGGAAAACAAGCTGGTGTGAGGGGAGAAGGCAATATGTTAGACGCTACGATTTTGGTGGCTGGTGGGCTAAGTGACGGCGCCCCCAGTGCTGCTGCCGTTGAACTACTAACTGCCGCCCGCTCGCTGACCAGCGCCGCTGTGGTGGCCGTGGTTTCGGGTAAGGTCGACGCCGCCGCTTGGGGTAACTATGGTGCCAGCCGCGTGCTGGTGGCTGATTACGCCGGGGCTGACGAGCTGGTTTCTGCCGCTGGGGCTGACGCAGTAATTGCTGCCGCCCACGAGGTTAAGCCTGCCCTGATTTTGCTGGGTAGTGACCACCGCGCCAAGGAAATCGCTGGTCGCGCCGCCGTTAAGCTAGCCAGCGCCTGCATCGCTGACGCCGCCTGTCTGGAGGTTGTTGACCAGCATGTGCGCGCCTCCAAGCTGGTACTTTCGGGTTCTTGGAACACCACTTTTGACCTGCGCGCTGACTCTGGCGCCAACCCGCCGCTGGTGTGCCTGCGCGCCGGCGCGGTAGAGGCTGAGCCCTGTGGTGGAGCTGCGGCCCAGGTTGAGACCCTGGCGGTGAGCGTAAGCCAGGCCGCTAAGCGTGTTGAGGTAGTTAGCCACACCGAAGATGAGGCTGCTGCCGGCCCGCAGCTGGCTCAGGCCCGCACTGTAGTGGTTGGTGGTCGCGGTGTCGACGGCGACTTTGACCTGGTCCGTTCGCTTGCGCAGCTGCTTAACGGGGCTGTGGGCGCCACTCGCGTGGCCTGCGATGAGGGCTGGATTGAGCGCTCAGCGCAGGTAGGCCAGACCGGTGAAACTATTGCCCCGCGCCTATACATTGGCCTGGGTGTTTCTGGAGCTGTGCACCACACCAGTGGTATTCAGGGCGCCGGCACTATTGTGGCCATCTGTGACGATTCTGAAGCCCCCATCTTTGAGATGGCAGACTTTGGTGTGGTTGGCGACGTGTCCACGGTGGTACCTCAGCTGATTGAGGAGCTAGCCAAGACTCGCTAACTGGCCTGTTAGCTAAAAACCTTGGCCCCGGTTAGTAACTAACCGGGGCCAACGCTTTGTTTGTGAGCTTTGTGGGCTTTGTGAGCACTGGCGCCTGCACAGGTGCTGGGTAGCCCTAGGGGGCCAGGCGCCAGCTACTTTGGTTCTGGCCAGCCCAGCATGGCCAGCTCGGCATGGCCAGCTCGGTATGGCTGGCGCAGTTGGTGGGGCGCTTTCTAGGCGCGCTGGCTTGTTCTAGGCCACGGTGGCTTGGGCTAGTACGCGCTCGCCGTCGTAAACCACTAGTGACTGGCCTGCCGCAATGCCGCGTACCGGCTCTTGCAGCTGGGCTTCCAGAGTGGCGGCCTGGGTGTCGAGCTTTACCTGCGCGGGCACGGCCCGCCCGTGGGCGCGCAGCTGCAAGCTCACGTGCTCCCAGTCGGCGTTATCAACCAAAGTGATCAAGTCAGTGGCGCTGACCGTGGTGCGGCTAAGCAGCTGGGCTGGGCCTACCACCACCTGGTTAGTGGCGGGGCGGGTTTCTAAAACGTAGCGCGGGCGCCCATCGGCAGCCGGGTGATCTAGTCCCAAGCCTTTACGCTGGCCAATAGTGAAACCGTAGTAGCCCTGGTGGGTGCCTAGCACGTTTCCTTCAGGGTCAACCATCTGGCCTTCTTGCACACCCAGGTTGCGCTGAAGGAAACCACGCGTGTCGCCGTCGGCCACAAAACAAATATCGTAAGAGTCAGGCTTACTGGCTACCGGTAGGCCCCTCCGGGCAGCCTCGGCGCGTACCGCAGCCTTGTTTTCTACATCTCCCAGCGGGAAAATCGCCCGTGAAAGGGCTTGACGGCCCGAAACAGCCAGCACATAAGACTGGTCCTTGACGGTGTCTACCGCTCGGCGTAGCTCTAGCTGGCTGGTGTCTCCAGGCTTGCCACTGGCAGCGCCGCCACTAATGCGGGCGTAGTGTCCGGTAGCTACTGCGTCAAAGCCCAGCGTCATGGCGCGCTCTAGCAAAACATCAAACTTAACCCGCTCATTGCAACGAATGCAGGGATTGGGGGTGCGTCCAGCGCGGTACTCGGCTAGGAAATCCTCGATTACTAGCGCCTCAAATTCTTCCGACAGGTCCCACACGTAGAAGGGGATACCCAGCACGTCTGCGGCTCGGCGTGCGTCGGAGGCGTCTTCAATCGAGCAGCAGCCGCGTGAACCTGAGCGTGATTGGGCGCGGTTGCGTGAAAGGGCCATATGTACGCCGACGACGTCGTAGCCAGCCTCCACGCAGCGTGCGGCGGCCACCGCAGAATCCACTCCACCACTAAGTGCCGCCAAAACACGCATATTTGCCTCCTAAAGATTGGGGTGTTTGCACCCTTTAAACCAGCAAAGCCAGACTCTAGGGGAGTAAAGGTTTAAGCGTCAATTGAAATCAGCGCGTGGTGAGCGCTCTATCAAAACTGCCGTTGGGTACTTGCTGTTGGTGAAACTGCAGCTCGGCGTTCACTCTGGCTGCTCTTAGCGGCGCGGCCAGCTTTCGCAGGCAATGCCGTTACCGTTGGGGTCTAGGCCGCGACGGTAACCAGGCTGACCCCAATAGATAGGGGTGGCTCCGGCATAGTAAGCATCACGGCAGCTGCGGTAGTAGGCCTCATTGGAGCGGTCAAGGTTGCGCGGACGGCGCGGGCGCACCTTAGTTTCAGGGGACTGGGCAGTGGTGGGTTGGGTGACAGGGTGCTGCTCTGTGCTAGTAGTGGGAGCAGAAGTGGGGATAGTTATATTTGGCTGCTGCTGAACGGGTGCTTGCGTGGGGGCGCTAGTAGGTTCTGGGGTGGCGCTAGTGCTGTGTTCTGGGGTGGGAGTGGGCTCTGCCTCAAAGGTGGGCTCTTCAGTGGGGGTTGCGGTAGCCGCAGGCAAGGGAGAGTCCTTTGGCTTTGGTTTAACTAACCCAGCCGCCAAGGGTTTAGCTGTTGGCGTGGGGGTGTGAGTGGTTGCCGCAACTTGAGGGGTGCCACCTTTAGATTTTGCGGCAGGCGCGCACATGCTCAAACCGGTTAGCAAAGCCACAACCATAACTGCGGCAATTACTAAGGTGTAGAACTTGGTTTTAACGTCTCGATCCCACTGACTAAATGGTACGAATCGTATATTCAATTTCTACACCTCCTGTTCTTACATGTGCGCTACCGCCGAATTTTTGAGCTGGGGAGCGCGGCTGGACTAAACCAGCCAATAAATTAATAACAAATTTGGCTGGAAGTAGTCTGAGAATAACCTGGAAGTGGGGGTTTATTAGGTCAAACAGTAATATTTGTTAGCTATTTGAGTTATTTGGGTCACCTGGTCCAGGCACAATGTAATTATTGCCATCGTCGTCGTCGTTATCGTCGTCGTCATCATCATTACCCGGATCGTTCGGATAAGGCGAAGGCGAAGTGTAACTAGGCTGCGACGGCGCAGAGGGGTAATTCTGCTGCGGCGGCTGAGTATATTCAGGCTGGCTAGGTTGCACAGGCTGGTTGTTATTGTTGTTGTTATTGTTATTTTCCTGCGTCGGCGACGGCGAGGACTTACCCAGCGGCTTAGTGGTGGAAGTTGGCGCAGGGGTAGCCGTGCTGTCCAACGAAGGAGTGATCACAGCCGGAGCACTAGGTGTGGGGTCGGGCACAGAATTGCCGGTAGCAGACCAAGCAATAGCGAAACAGACCGCCAAGAAGGCAAGCAGCGCCAAAATGAACCACAGCATAAATTTGCTGCGCTTCTTGGGCTCTTCATCCTCAGTGGGCTCATCATCAGTAAGTGGCCTGCCCCGGGGAATGCTACTTGGGGGGACCCTGCCTGGGGGAATACTGCCTGGCGGCACACTTGGCGGACGCTGCGCCGCACTAGCCGCGCCGCCTGCTGACATCGCGCCAGCTCCTACAGCTCCCGCTGCGCGGCCACGACGCGGGGAAACTGAAGGCGGCAAGAGCTCTGCGGGCTCCTGGGCGTCAATTGGGGGCATAGCCTGGGTGGCCGCAGGCATAGCTCGCGTGGCCGGGGCGGCGTGAGCGCCTCCGGCAGGCTGTGAACCAACTGGCGGCATGGCCTGGGTGGCATAAGGCAGATCTTGGCCCGCGCCCTTGGGCTGAATAACTGGCGGCATAGCCTGGGTAGGTTCTGGCGTGAACGCGTCAATCGGGTCCATGGCTTGGGTGGCCGGCGGGGCGGCGTGAGCGCCGCCGGCGGGCTGCGAATCAACTGGAGGCATGGCCTGGGTGGGTTGGTAAGCAACCGGATCTGGCTCTACAGAGTTATAGGGGGCCTGGCCAGAAGCGTTAAAAGCCGTAGTGGGCTGCTCGCGGGCGCCGTCGTAGGGAGCCTGGAAGGCCGCAGTAGGCTGCTGCCCGGGGGTAGCCGGGATAGCAGACCCGGAAGCAGTCGGGGCAGAAAAATAGCCGTTTTGCTGGGAATTCTCAGGCGCGGCTGGCTCGCGGCGCTGTCTGGGATCATAGGCGCTCATGTAACAAGTGTTACAGACAATGGTGTCAAAAGCCTAAAGGTAATTTAGTTTCGACCTGTTTTTTGTGGCCCAAGCTCGCCTGGCAACCTCAATAGCGCCCCCCAAAGCCGCCTGCGCGGCGTCAATTTGCGCCTGGGTAGTAGACCAGCCAAAGGAGAAACGCAGGCCACAGCTAGCGCCGTCGTCGTCAACCCCCATAGCCTCCAAAACGTGAGAGGCCCCGGCTACGCCCGCATGGCAGGCCGAACCAGCAGAGGCCGCCACCTGTGCCATATCCAAAGCCATCAGCACCGCTTCACTATCAACCCCACTAAACCAGGCATGTGCGGTGGAACTAATTGTGGGAGCTGAGTTAGCAGAAACCGTGCCTCCCGCTGCGCGCGCGCAATCGAGCAACTGCTGCTGCCACAGATGCCACTGGGCAGTTTTAGCTTCACGCTCATCCTCAGCTAATTCCATGGCTAAAGCCAAAGCCCGCGCCCCGGCCACATCTTGCGTGCCTGAACGCAGCCCCCGCTCCTGGCCACCGCCCCCATAAGGGCTTTTCAGCGGCATAGAGCGGTTGGCTACCAGCGCCCCAATCCCTACCGGGGCTCCCAGCTTGTGGCCAGACAGGCTCAGGGCGTCAACTTGCAGCTGGCCCATATCCACCTGCATTTTGCCGACGGCGGCGGTAGCGTCAGTGTGCAGCCAGGGCCGGTTTTGGGGGCTAAGCGCCGCCACTGCCGCGCTACCCACGCGCTTGGCTCGGCCCCCATTCGCGGCGCGCTGCTCAATAACCTCAGCGCGCTGGGCGGCCTGGGAGGCAAGCAGCTGGGCAATCTCGTTTAGCGGCTCAATCACGCCAGTTTCATTATTGGCCAGCATGACACTTACCAGTAGGGCATCATCCACACTTACCTGCTGCAGCGTTTGCGCGAAAGCCTCCAAATCCACCTGGCCCTGGGCGTCAACCGCCAACAGGCGAGTAGTGGAGCCAAAATTTTGGGCGCGCTGGGCTGAGTCAAGCACCGCTGGGTGCTCCACGGCGCTAACCAGCAGGGCACACCCCTGGCCGCGCTGGGCGGCGTCGAAAGCAAAACCGCTAACCGCCAGGGCATCGGCTTCAGAGCCGCCACTGGTGAAAATAACCTCATGGGCACTGGCCCCAAGCAGGGCAGCTACTCGCTCGCGAGCCTCAAACAGGGCCCCGGCGGCGCGCCGGCCGCTGCTGTGGGTGGAAGCAGGGTTAGTGCCCAGGCCAGAAAAATCAACTAAGTCTTTAGCGTAAGCCTCAGCCACTTCGGGTCGGACCGGACTGGTGGCTGCGTGATCTAGATAGGCCAAGCTCATGGCTTTAGTTTAGAAAATACAAGCGACCTATAGTTGAAGGCATGGATTTACCCATGGCTAGCGGCCAGTTTGATAGAGACGCCGTCAGGCGCAACGACGCCAACTACCTGAACTCCCTTAAAGACTCGCCCAACACCAGCTACATCCTGGTTACTGCGCGCGGCGAAGTGGCCATTAAATCTGCTCACGTTTATGGCCAAGCCCCTCACGGCGGGTTAACCCCACCCGATCTGGCCCATATGGAAGCTGAGCAGCTACTTGAGTTAAGCCACGCCCAGGTGGCGCAACTGCCCTTTAGCCCCCAAGAGCCTTACTACCTGGGTAAATATGGTGAAAAAAGCTACTTGGCTCTGCGCGTTGAAGCCCCCAGCCAGCAGCTAGAAGAGGACTGGCCGTGCCACTTTGCACCGCTGCGGGCAGTGGCCGGAATGCTAGAGCCCTACCAGGGCGATCTGGCGGCGGCGGCCGTAGCCCTAGCAACTTGGGACAAAAACACTAAATTCTGCGAGCGCTGCGGCGCCAGCTTAAAGCTTGCCTGCGCGGGCTGGGAGAAGCATTGCACCGCCTGCGCTCATATCACCTATCCGCGTACCGATCCGGCAATTATTGTGGCAATCACCGACGACGCCGAGCGGCTACTGCTAATTCACGGCGCCACCTGGCAGCCAGGACGCTACTCGGTGGTGGCCGGGTTTGTGGAGGCCGGAGAGTCTTTAGAGGCGGCAGTGGTGCGTGAAGCTTTAGAAGAAACCGGCATTAAGATCAGCCAGGTCAGCTACTGCTCTAGCCAGCCGTGGCCATTTCCGCGTTCACTAATGTTTGCTTTCACCGCCCGCGCTGGCGGCCAGCAAGAACCCAAGGCCGATATGCAAGAGGTAGGCCACGCTTTTTGGGTTAGCCGCGAGGAGTTCACCCAGCTGGTGCTTGAGGGCAAGGCGATTGTGCCCGGGCGGGCCTCCAGCGGTCACGCCTTGGTACGTGCCTGGTACGGGCGTGAGCTACCCCAGCCGCGCTAAGCCCCAGCCGGGCATTGGCCCCGCCGGTGCATTAGCCGCGCTGAGCCCTAGATGCGCCCGTAGAGCGAGCGGCTAGGGTCTGCCGGGCACGCCCAAGTGCGCCGGGCACGCTAAGGCATGTCCAAGTGTGCCAGGCAAACTAAGGCGCGGCCGGGAAGCCATTAAAGTAGCTATATGACCTCAACGCCTCCCACTAGCGAGCAGCTACTGCAAGCCCTTGATGACGATCAACGCCAGGTAGCTGAGCAGCTTTCGGGGCCGCTATGCGTGTTGGCGGGCGCCGGCACGGGTAAAACCCGCGCCATTACTTACCGCATCGCTAACGGGGTGGCCCAGGGGGTGTACCAGCCCAGCCAGGTGTTGGCGCTGACCTTCACTGCCCGTGCGGCGGGGGAGATGCGCTCGCGGCTGGCTAATTTGGGGGTGCCGGGGGTGCAGGCACGTACTTTCCACGCCGCCGCGCTGCGGCAGCTGACCTATTTTTGGCCTAACGCCATTGGGGGAGTGTGCCCGCCGATCCAGGAGCATAAGGCCCCGTTGGTGGGCGTGGCGGCGCGGACGCTGGGCTTGCAGGTTAATAAAGATTCGGTGCGTGACTTGGCGGCTGAGGTGGAGTGGGCCAAGGTCACTATGACTTCCCCTGAGCACTATCTGGAAAAGGCCGCTGAGCTGGGCCGTGAACAGGTGGCTGGGTTAGAGCCGGAAACTGTCTCTAGACTGCTGCAAACTTATGAAGAGGTTAAAGCTGACCGGCGCACTATCGACTTTGAAGATGTGTTGCTGCTGATGGTGGGGATTTTGCGGGACCGTGAGGATATTGCCATGCGTATCCGCCAGCAGTACCGCCATTTTGTGGTTGATGAGTATCAGGACGTGTCCCCGTTGCAGCAGCGCCTGCTGGATTTGTGGCTAGGGCCGCGCCGTCGTCAATTATGCGTGGTGGGCGACGTTTCCCAGACCATTTACTCTTTCACCGGCGCCACCCCCTACTTTTTGACCCATTTCAACCAGCGCTATGAGGGCGCTAAAACTGTGCGCTTGGTGCGCGACTACCGCTCCACGCCGCAGGTGGTGAGCTTGGCTAACACGGTTTTGGCCGGCCGCAAGGATGGGCGCCTGGGCCAGTTGCCGCCCGGGGCAGTGGAGTTGGTGGCGCAGCAGCCCGCCGGCCCGCCGGTTACCTATATGGCTTATGACGACGACGTCGCCGAGGCTAACGCTGTGGCTGGCGCTATCCGCCGCCTGATTGACTCTGGCGTCAGTATCAGCCAGATCGCGATTTTGTACCGCACTAACTCTCAGTCGGAAGCTTTTGAGCAAGCTTTGGCTGACGCCCAAATTGGCTACCTGGTGCGCGGCGGGGAGAAATTCTTTGCCCGTGAAGAGGTTAAACGCGCCATGATTGTGCTGCGAGCAGCGCTGCGTGAGGCTAATGGTGACCGTCTGGATATGCCTGAAGCGGTGCGTGAAGTGCTGGGCCGTGAAGGCTGGACGCGCGAGCCGATCGCCTCACGTGGGGCGGTGCGTGAACGCTGGGAGTCGCTAAACGCCCTGGTGAAGCTAGCTGATGAGATTTATAAGGCGCGCGGGGCGAGCCTGGCTGATTTTGTGGCCGAGCTGGCTGAGCGTGCGGCCACGCAAAACGCCCCCACGGTGGCCGGGGTGACGCTTTCGTCGCTGCACGCCGCTAAAGGTTTGGAGTGGGACGCGGTGTTTTTGGTGGGGGTTAGCGAGGGGCTAATGCCGATTTCGCTGTCAACCACTGAGGCGGAGATTGAGGAAGAAAAGCGTCTGCTGTATGTGGGCGTTACTCGTGCCCGCAAGCATCTGCATATTTCTTATGCCCGCTCACGTTCGGCGGGCGGTAAGGGGAGCCGTAAATATTCGCGTTTCCTGGAGGGGATTTGGCCCCAGGAGGCGAAAGCTGAGCGTAGCGCCTCTAAACGGCAGGCAAGCAAGCGCACTAGTGAGCTGTTTGCCGCCGAGCAGGATACGGAAACTGTGGCCTTGTTTGAGGCTTTGAAGGTTTGGCGTAAGCAGCTGGCTGACGAGTACAGCCGCCCCGCCTACACGGTGTTTGCGGATGAAACTTTGCGCTCAATTGCGGTGGTTAAACCCAAAACGTTAAAGCAGCTGCTGCTTATTCGTGGGGTGGGTAAGCGCCGCCTGGAAACCTATGGGGCCCAGGTTTTGGCGCTGGTGCGTGAGCACTCTAGTAGCTAGTTTGGTTTTAAGCGGCGACGGCGCCTGGGGCTTCCAGCGTCTTGGCGGTTTCCAGTGTTTGTGGGGCTTCCAGTGTCTTGGGGGCTGCCGGCGCCTCTGCGGTGACGGGGCGAATGGGCTCTAGTAATTGCAGGCCGCCACAGCCACACTCGGGGTGGGGGCTAAGCACTTGGCTGAAGCCAACCAGATCGGCTTGGCTAAATTCCAGGTAGCGCCCAAGCCAATGCCCGCTGCCACTAAAGAAACTAGAAGCCACCTGCGCCACAATATTTATGCAGTGCGTGGCTACGCTCTGGCTGCTAGCTGCAACTGGCTGGCACAGCAGCTGGGTGGCTAGCGTGGGCCAAGCCGGATCGGCCTCGCTAAGGTAAAGATCCAAACAGGTGGAGCATTGACTTAAGCCCGGCACGGTAAGCGGGCCGATCAGCCAGCCGCCGTCGCGCGCCAAAACCGGCAAAAAATTAAAGTTTTGCTGCAAAAAATAGCTGTTTAGACGCGGAGGTAACACCTGGGAGCCTAGCGGCACTAGCAACTGGCAGCGCCGATCAGGTGGGCTGGGGCTAAAACCGTGCTGCATTAAGGCCTGCTCAAGCTGGCTGGCCAAGGCGCCCTGGCTGTGGGCGTAGTCGAAAATGTGGAAGGTAGGCTCAGCGGCAAAGCTGCGGGCAGGGGAAGCTGAGCCGCTGGCAGAGGGAGCTGAGCTGTGGGCAGGGGAAGCTGACCGGGCGGTGCAGGGCGCTGGCTGGGCCGTACAGGGCGCTGACCGGGCGGTGCGCAGCGCCCAACGCAGCTCATGGCTTAACTTCCAGCAGCGCCCCAGCGGCAGGTTCAAAGAGCGCGCCAACTGCTTAACTTCAGCCTCCAAATCCGGCGGCTCACCCTGCTCTAAGGCAATGCCCCGGCTTTGGTAGAGCTGCAAAAGCGCCTGCAAAAACTTGTGTTCCTTATAGCAGCTAACGCCTATGCGCTGGCCCTGGGGCAGCTGGCTGTAGCCGTCACCGCGCCACAGCAGCCGCGTGTAAGTATTGCTAGACATCCTAGCCCTCCTATCTACTTAAACTTAAGTTTGATAGTTGGCTATGATGTTTGACAATATTTAATATTATCCTGTGGATAACTTTTGCAGGCTTAGTGTTTCTGTTAGCTCACTTCTGCTTCTGTAGGATCGCCTTGCAAGTAGTGGCCGGAGCCTGACCGGCGGCCACGCGCTGCATAGCTGTGCGCGCCTCGCTCAAGGTAGAAACCGGGATCACCGTCATCCCCTTAGGCTCATTACCTACCACATCGGCGCAGTTACCAGCCGGAGCTAAGAACACCTTGTAACCATCACGCTTAGCGCCCAGCATCTTTTGCTTAATGCCACCAATGGCACCCACATTGCCACTTAAATCAATAGTGCCCGTGCCGGCCACGGGAGTAGTGCCCGCATAGTTCTTGCCCTCCAGGCGCTGAGCAATATCCAAAGCGAAAATCATGCCAGCGCTAGGGCCACCAATACGTTCAACCGCATAAGTAACCTCATGGCCGGCAGGCGGGTTGACATTCAAAGTAATGCCCAGCATGGCACCCTTACGGCTAGAATCCTCAGGCTTAGCGCCAACCACGCTTACGTCCTGGGTGGCCGAGTCGCGCTCAATAGTGATCTTAATGGGCTTGCCTGGAGTCATCTTCTCAAGCACTTCACGCAGCTGCTTATAGCTAGTGATCTGAACGCTCTTCGAATCGGCGTCCACAATAGAAACTAGCTTGTCGCCCTTATTAAAAGCCTGTTTAGCGCTGTCAGTCACTGCCTGCTCAACAGTCAAAGTAAATTTAGCGTCCGGTTTGGTTAGCTGCCAGGCGGCCACCACTGCGCTATCTTGCGAACCGGTCATCTGAGCCGCATTCATCTGGGATACAGTTTTTTCGCTAATGTTCTTAGGGCACACGTTGTCGCGGTTGACGACGGCGTCAGAGCTGGTCAGTTCCGACTTAATTAGCTGCCAGTAGGTAATTCCCTTATCATCGCAGCCCTGCACGCTTACGGTAGTCATAGCCAGGGGAGTAGTGAGGGTGTTGGTGTTTTTAACCGAAACCACCTCATTTTTACCCTCAATCTTGGCGTTAACATTCAAAGTAGGTCCAGGAGACTCAATGACGTAGTCGCTGGTCGGCAAAAAGCCAAGCAACCCAACCAAAATCAGCACACTCAACACAGAGCACAGCGCAATCAGGCGACGCTTGCGGTCGCGGCGCAGATGGTTATCAATAGCTGCTTGCACCTCTTTTGCAAGCTCTGCCTGCACCTGGGGGTCTACGGCAGTTTGAGAGCTAGAAGTGGGCGGGGTGGGGGAGGTGGGGTTGGAATCGTGACTCACTTACTTAGTGTCTCATTGCAACTATGTGCTTGTGAGTTATCGCCACCACATGGATAGATTCGCTTACAGCCACAATTATCAACAAAGTTGAGTCCGGCTAACGCAACTTTGTTTTTGGGGCGCTATTGTAGAGCATGTAACGAACTACGTACGAAAGGCCCACCATGGACGACAAAGAGTTTGAACAGCTCGTGGCCATGTTTACCCCCATGCTGGGGGAGGCGGGCGCGCGTGAACTAGCCCAGTCGATGAAAGACAGTGGCGTCACCGGCATCGACTTCTCCCAGCTTGGCCAGCAGTTCTCGCCCGAGCAGATGGCTGCAGCCCAAGCCCAAATGGCTGGTTTTATGCAGATGATGTTCTCAGGTACCTCCGACGGCGAGGTTAACTGGGAATCTGGCAAGAATGTAGCCAAGCGCCAGCTGGAAAGTGAAACAGTTATTACCGCCGCCCAGGCTGAACAGGTGCGCCAAGCCCTAGCTGTGGCTGATCTATGGTTAGACAGTGTCACCGATTTCGCTCCCGCTGCAGGTAAACGCGAAGCCTGGAGCCGCGACAAGTGGATTGAGGCCACCTGGCCGGGCTGGCAGCGCGTATGCGAGCCGGTAGCCAAGGCCATCACCAATGCGCTAAGCGCCGCCATGCGCGCCCAGATCGCTGACCTGCCTGAAGAAATGTCGGGCATGAGCGAGCAGATTGACGCCATCAGCTCCCTGGTAGGCAACATGTCTAAAGCTGCCTGCGCCATGCAGGTGGGTTATGCCGTGGGCCAGGTAGCTAAGGGTGCTATCTCCGCTGCCGACATGGGCTTGCCGCTGCTAGCTAGTGCCGACGCCGCCATCTTGCCTGCCGGCGTGGCTGAGTTCGCCAAGGATTTGGACGTGCCTGAAGATGAGGTGCGCATGTATCTGGCGGTGCGTGAAGCCGCCACTGAGCGCCTCTATGCGCGCGTGCCCTGGCTACGCGGGGCCGTGCTGGGTGCGGTAGAAACCTATAGCCGCGAAATTTCCGTTGACACGGCAGGTATTGAGGAGGCTGTTAGCGGCATTGACCCTACCGATCCCCAGGCTGTGCAGGGCGCACTAAACGCCTCAGACATGTTCACCACCGCCTCCCCGGCGCAGGTGGCAGCCCTAGAAAAGCTGCAAACCTTGCTGGCAGTTATTGAAGGTTGGGTAGAGACCGTCACCTTCCAGGCCTGTGTAGCCCAGCTACCGCACACGGTGGCCTTGCAGGAAATGATGCGCCGTCGTCGTATTAGCGGCGGCTCCCAGAAGGTACTGCACGAGCTGATGGGGCTGGAAATCAGCCCGCGCCGTGCCCGCGAAGCCTCCCAGCTGTGGCAGCGTATCGGCGCTGAGGTTGGGGTAAGCGAGCGTGACGCGCTGTGGGCCCACCCGGACCTGACCCCGCGCGCTGACGAGCTAGACAAGCCCGAGCAGTTCCTGGCTATGCGCGCAGCTCAGGCCCAGATGGAAGCGGACATCGACGCCGATCTGGCCAGTTTGCTTGACGGCACCCTGGGTTATCAGGGCGACGCCGCCAACTCTGATAAGGATGAAGAGTCCGGCCCCCAGGGCTGAAAACTAAACCAAAGTAGCTTTCAGGGCGGCGACTAGTCCCGGTACTAGGTCGCTGCCCTGAACTACCTGGGTGGGCTCATCATGCGAACGCATACGCAAAGCGCACCAGGATTCGCCTCCGCGCAGCACGCCCACCACCATGCGTACATCCTCACGCTCAGGGTGGTTGGCCAGGAAAGCCAGGCGTTCGTCGTCGTCGCTAATTGCGCTAGCAGCCTGCTCAGCCTGCGGGGGCAAAACCGAGCGTTCAACACTTAGCGCCGCCCCATCAACCTCAGCCGGCCAAGCCAACTGGGCCAGCAGATCCTCCAAATCAACGGCCTCAGGTAAGCCATCTTGCTCAATGCTCATCAGTAGCTGGGGGTCTTGCTGGGCGTCTTGCACCACCTGGGCGGGCAGCAGCTGGGCCAGGGAAGGGTCATTAGCCAATGCGTCGGCGGTACGCACCAGCGCAAATACGCTGGTAGGCCCATCCCAGCCGCGCGTGCTGACATGCTCTTCGAGCTCCACAACTGCGCGGGCAAGGGCAAAATGAGCTGCTGAAGGACTTTCGTTGCTAGTCATAGGTAAATTCTTACATCCTTTAAGTCCCACGCACGCCTAAAGCGAGGTCGCTAACAACTTAGGCGGCTCATATGTAACCATTAGTCTTAGTGAACCCAAACACGAAGGAGACACAAGGTGAGTGAATCTGGCCGGGAGGGTCAAAGCCGGCCCAAAAAGGGCAAGCCATCCTCAACCCCTACACGCAAACGCACGGGTGCTTTGCCTATAACTATCTCGATCCTGTTTATCGCAGCTATTGCGGTTACCGGGTTTTCCCAAGTGTGGACCGACATTTTGTGGTTCAACCAGCTTGGTTTTGCGCGCGTGCTGTGGACCCAGTGGATCGCCTCTGCGCTGATGGCCCTGACCATGGGGCTACTAACAGCCCTGGCAGTGTGGCTGTCTATGCGTTTTGCCTATCGCGCCCGGCCGCTACGCGTGCCCGACCCCGACGACCGTGGCATGGAGGTCTACCAGAAGGCCATTGAACCCATGCGCCGCACCCTAACCTGGCTGGTGCCCCTGGGTGTGGGCCTGTTTGTGGGCTTTACCCAAGCCATGCCGCATTGGCGCGAAATCCTGCTGGCTTTTAACTCCTCAGCTTTTGGGGTTAAAGACCCGCAGTGGGGCCTGGATGTATCCTTCTATATCTTTATTTTGCCGCTGCTGCGTACGCTGATTAGATTACTGGTTTCAATTACGATTACCGCCGCTATTTTCAGCCTGGGCACACACTACCTTTACGGCGGAATTACTTTAGCCCCACGTTTTAAGATCACCCGCGCAGCGCGCGTGCAGCTAACTATTTTTGCGGCTATTTACTGCCTAACCCAGGCCGTTAATTTCTGGCTGCAACGCTACAGTTTGCTTTTTGATGCAAGTGGCCGTTTCGACGGCGCCACCTACACTGATGTGCACGCCAATATTCCAGCTAAAACCATTTTGGCAGCTATTAGCGTGGTAATTGCGGTGCTGTTTATTGCCTCAATTTGGATGAAATCCTGGAAACTGCCGATCACTGGCGTGGTGGTTATGGTGGTTTCTTCACTGGTGATCGGCTCGGTGTATCCGGCGGTAGTGCAAAAGTTTGTGGTTGACCCCAACGCCCAACGCAGCGAGGCGCCATACATTCAACGCAATATTGACGCCACCTTGGCTGCTTACGGCCTAGATAAAACCGAAATTACCGCCTATAACGCCAAGACTGACGCCAACGCCGGCCAGCTTAAGGCCGACGCTGAATCTACCGCTTCGATCCGTTTGCTTGACCCCAGCCTGGTTACCCCAACTTTCCGCCAGTTGCAGCAAAACCGGCAGTACTACAACTTCTCTTCGCAGCTAAACGTTGACCGTTACCAGGTCTCGGGCACCAGCCGCGACACGGTTATTGCGGTGCGTGAATTGAACCTGGACGGTCTTAGCAAGGATCAGCACACCTGGGTTAATGACCACACCGTCTACACCCACGGCTACGGCGTCGTCAGTGCCTACGGCAATACCGTAGCCAGCGGCGGTTACCCCTCCTTCTGGGAGGGCGGCATTCCCTCCACAGGTGACCTGGGGGTTTACGAGCCGCGCATTTACTTTGGGCAGCAGTCTCCCGACTACTCCATTGTGGGCGGCACCGGCAATGCCAAGCGTGAACTGGACTATCCTGACGACTCCACTAAAGCCGGCCAGGTAAACACCACCTTCACCGGTAATGGTGGCCCAAATGTGGGTAACCCCTTCAACAAGTTCATGTACGCCGTCAAATTCCGGGAAATGAACATCTTGTTCTCTAAGGAAGTTGGTGCCAAGTCCCAGATTCTTTACGTGCGTGACCCGGCCACGCGCGTGCAGAAGGTAGCCCCCTGGCTCACCCTGGACGCTCACCCCTACCCGGCGGTAGTTGACACCGACGGCGACCCCAAGACTCCCAAGCGCGTAGTGTGGATTTTGGATGGTTACACCACCTCCAACAACTACCCCTACGCCGCCCACGAGTCCCTCAAGGACGCCACCGCTGACGCCCGCTCTGGCTCCTCCTCGCTGGTGGGTGCCGACACCGACAAGGCCAACTATGTGCGTAACTCGGTTAAGGCCGTGGTAGACGCCTATGACGGCTCAGTGACCCTGTACGAATGGGATCAAAAAGACCCCATTGTTAAGGCTTGGAGCAAAGTGTTCCCGGGTTCAGTTACGTCCATGAGCAAGATGAGCGCGGACCTGATGGCCCACATGCGTTACCCCGAAGACCTGTTCAAACTGCAGCGCACGGTTATGGCCCGCTACCACGTGCGTAGCGCCGATGAGTTCTACTCCGGTGGTGACTTCTGGAAGGTTCCTGACGACCCCACTCGCCGCGACGCCGGGGCACAAGCACCCTACTACCTGACCTTGAAGATGCCCGGACAGGAAAAGGCTTCCTTCTCCCTCTCCAGCGTCTACATCATTGGCGGTACCACTGACCGTAACGTGCTGACCGGATTTATTGCGGTGGATTCAGAAACCTCCAGCGGTAAAGCCGGGGTGCGTAACCCCAACTACGGCAAGATCAGGTTGTTGGAACTGCCGCGTTCATCGAATGTGTCGGGCCCTGGCCAGGTGCAAAACAAGTTCTCCTCTGACGCTAACGTGTCGCAAACCTTGAACTTGCTGGCCCAGCAGTCCTCACAGGTGTTGCGCGGTAACTTGCTGACGCTGCCGGTAGGTGGCGGCCTGCTGTACGTACAGCCGGTTTATGTGCAGTCCTCCTCGGGTACGCAATATCCGCTGCTGCGTAAGGTACTGGTGCTCTTTGGTGAAAAGGTTGGCTTCGCTGACACCCTTAACGGCGCCCTGGACCAGGTGTTCGGGGGAGACTCCGGCGCTAAGACCGGTGAACAGATCGTAAACGGTGATAACGGCGCCGCCAATAACACCAATAAGCAGCCCGCTGCCTCGCCTGGGGCCTCTGCGGCTCCGAGCGCCTCTGCCAGCCCGACGGCGTCTAGCCCGACGGCGTCGACGGCAACCACCCCGGCTACCGGCACCAACCCAGCTGGCGGCAATAACCCGGCGCTGAGCCAGGCCCTTTCGGACGCTAAGAAGGCCATGCAGGACTCCAATGACGCCATGAAGCGTGGCGACTGGAGCGCTTACGGCGATGCCCAAAAGCGACTGCAAGACGCCATCGAGCGCGCCACTAAGGCCCAAGGCAACTAACCGACGGTCGCGCAACGGCCCGGTAAAACGGGCCAGGCGCCGTCGGCCCTAAAAACGGCAGGACGCGCAGCTTAAGCCAGCGGCCTCGCAGCCTAAGCTGCGCGTGCCACGCCCTAGGCTGCGCGGCTAAGCCGGCGGCGCGCCGAACGTGCCCTAGCAACTACCCAGCCCCACCGGGCCGAGCTAGCTGCTAGGGCACAGTTGTATCGAAAACTAACCCCCGCGCCGGCGCCTGCGTACACTTACATACGTGAGTAAAGAGAGCCTGATGCACGATCCGCTGGTTTGGATCGACTGTGAAATGACTGGGCTGAGCCTAGTTGACGACGCCCTAATTGAGGTGGCCGTAATCGTCACCGACTACCAGCTACAGCCCCTAGACAAGGGCATTGACCTGCTGATCAAGCCCAGTGCGCAAGCCCTAGAGCAGATGAATGACTTTGTGCGTAACATGCACACCCACTCGGGGCTGCTAGAGCAGCTAGCCGGGCCAGAAGCCATGGACATGGAGGCCGCCACCGCCGAGGTTTTGGCCTACATCAAGCGTCTAGTACCCCAAGAACGCGGCGCCCTGCTGGCTGGAAACAGCGTTGGCAACGACAAAAACTTCCTGGCCCGCGACATGCCTGAGGTTATTGAGCACCTGCACTACCGCATCATTGACGTATCCACCATCAAGGAGCTGGCTAAGCACTGGTATCCCCAGGCCTACAGTCACGCCCCCGAAAAGACTGGCAACCACCGTGCCCTGGGCGACATCGCCGATTCTATCGATGAGCTGCGCTACTATCGCCAGGCCCTATTTGAGGGTGAAGGGGAGCGCAACTATGGCGCCATTGCGGCCCAAATCAGTGCTGACTCCACTTTGGCGCGCATTGCTGAACGTTTCTAAGCCGTTTTTGGAGTGCCTGTGCAGCGCGCCCGGGGCGCTTTGGAAGTGTCCCTGGAGTGCGCCCCGGCTCGCTTCTGGGCACTCCTGAACCAAAGCGTGACCTAATGCACAGCCGCGTAAGTGGCGTACAGGCGGGTAAAGCAGCTAAAGTTCATTGCTGTTGCAGGTAATGCACATGGTGGCTGTAGCTCAGTTGGCAGAGCGCTTGGTTGTGGTCCAGGAGGTCGCGGGTTCGAGCCCCGTCAGCCACCCGCTTAAGACCCCGGTTAATTCCGGGGTTTTATTTTATGTGCGGGGGTGAATTGCGCATGTCTTTTAACTGGTTAGTGATTAGTTGCCGTAATTATTTACCGGTTTACGCCCGCGTTTACCTTGCGCCGCTTTTGCTTTAAACTTAAAGCAAAGCCTCCGTAGCTCAATGGATAGAGCATCGGCCTTCTAATCCGCAGGTTGCCGGTTCGAGTCCGGCCGGGGGCACCATTTCTTATCTTTTGATATATCCGTAATTTCTGCATATGTGCGTGCAAACATAAAGTAAAGTTGTGGTTATGGTTACGTCTAGCTCCAGCGACGCTACTGTAGTGTCCTCCCTCAGCCGCGGTCAGCTTATAGATGTACTGCAAGATGTACTCAAAAATTTAGATCAGCTTTCCTTCCCGTTTGTCTCCGCGCTGGCGCCCTCTGCTGTAGCCCTGCGTGACAGCCTGAAGGTGCAGGTGGGTGACAATTTGCTGCCTCAGCTTGAGGACGGCGACACACCCGCCATTGTGGTGGTGGGTGGCTCCACTGGCGCAGGTAAATCCACGCTGGTCAACTCAATTTTGGGTGAGGAAGTCTCGGCTGCAGGTATTTTGCGCCCCACCACCAAAACCCCGGTGCTGGTGTGT
>ERZ772799.116-NODE-116-length-32183-cov-11.832047_pt1 | contig 32183 bp, 36 predicted proteins | sample MGYA00511345_ERZ772799 | MGnify/ENA primary metagenome ERZ772799 (study PRJEB29015, sample SAMEA2738037) | human oral metagenome | biome: human oral; feature: human-associated habitat; material: saliva | place: China | collected 2238 ... | reverse complement strand
CAAGACAATGCTCCCATGAGCCCACTCAAAAAGGAATCCCATTCGTTCATAAATATCCCCTTTTATCTTCATCATCAATAGATAGTTTTCCAGATTCTTTCAGTAAAAAGCTACTTCTAAACTCCTACAACAACTCCTCAATCAGCTCGTCAACTTCATCAGTCTCTGCCTGTGGTCTGATTTCAGTGATCATGATGCCTGCAATAGCGCGTTCTACCAAACCTTCAACATCTAGACGAGCTTCGTACTGCTCGGCATTCTTGATTTTCGGATTGGTTTTAGGTCGGTCAGGTGCAAAAATAGTACAGCAGTCTTCAAATGGCTGGATAGAAATTTGGAAAGTATCAATTTTCTCTGCAATCTCAATAATTTCCAGCTTGTCCATGGTCACGACTGGACGGATAACCGGTGTATTGGTCACGGCGTTAATAGCCTGCATACTCTCGATGGTTTGACTCGCCACCTGACCAAGACTTTCTCCGTTGATGATGACTTGACCACCCCGCTCCTCTCGAATCCGATCCGTAATACGCATCATAAAGCGACGAGTCAGTGTCATGAGGTAGGCTTCTGGAGCCTTGGCCTTGATTTCCTCTTGAATTTCTGTAAAAGGGACTTCGATAAACTGGATATTGCCGCCAAACTTGGTCAGTTTTCGTGTCAAATCTTGAGCTTTCTTCAAAGCACCTGGACTGGTGTAAGGTGGACTGGCAAAGTGCACTGCCTCGATATCTACACCGCGCTTGAGAGCCAGATAGCCCGCCACTGGTGAGTCAATCCCACCTGAGAGCATGAGCATGCCTTTTCCTGAAGTACCGACTGGCAAACCTCCAGCACCACGAATGGTCTCATAGGAGATATAGGCCGCTTCTTCACGAATTTCAACGCGCAGATCAATATCTGGCGCTTTCATTTTGACCTGAACATTGGGAATGGCCTCAAAAACAGCATCACCAAGTGTCTGGTTAAGCTCGCGGCTATCCAATTCAAAGTTGTGATCACTGCGCTTGCTAGAAATCTTAAAGGTCATACCCTCTTGATAGACTTCCTTCATGATGGTTTGGACAGCTTCGATTAGGGCTGGCACAGATTTTTCAATTTTGTAAGATGGCGAGAAATTCTGAATTCCAAAAATCTGTTTGAGCGATTCAGCGACAGGCTGATAGTCTGTTCCGTGCAGATAGACATGGGTCCGGTCGCGGTCAGCCTTGACATGGACCTGCGGATAGACTGACAAAACAGCTTGGATATTGCGTTTAAGTTTGTTGATAAAGCGCATGCGGTTCTTGCCCTTGGTTGAGAGCTCACCGTAGCGCACCATAATTTCTGAATATTGCATTGTTTACCTTACTTTTCTGGTTTTTTCGTAAATGATTTTAAAGGTTGTTAAAAATTGCTCTATCTGGCTCATGTCATTATCAGCATCCAAACTAATACGGACAGCGGTCTGAGCGAGAGACTTTTCGACACCCATAGCAATCAAGGTCCCTGCCGGCTTACCAGCCTTGGAAGAGCAAGCGCTGGTCGTCGAGATATAAATCTCGTAGTCTTCAAAGGCATGGACGACAACTTCACCTCGTACTCCCTTGATACCAAAGGTCAAGATATGAGGCGCAAAATCTTCCATGTCTGAGAAAATCACCACATCTGGATACTTCTGTAGCTCTTCAAGAATAATCGCCTTCATCTGGGCCGTCCGCTGGGCAAATACTTCATGCTTTTCCATGGACAAACGCAGAGCCTTGGCCGTGGCTGCAATGCCGGCGAGATTTTCCGTTGTGGAGCGCTTATCCGACTCCTGACCACCACCAGTCAAAAGTGGACTAATTTTCTTGCCAGACTTGATATAGACAAATCCTACGCCCCGAAGACCGTGAAATTTGTGACTGGAGAAGGTTGCAAAATCCACGCGATCCGTCAGATAAGCAGCTGTCGGAATCTTCGTTACAGCCTGCACAGCATCCACATGAAAGGAAATGGTTAGCTTGTCTGCTAGCAGTTCTGATATTTGCTGGATAGGCTGAATACTGCCGATTTCGTTATTGACAGCCATGACCGAAACCAGAGTGGTATCTGGTCGAATCAGCTCTGCCAACCTATCTACATCAACAAAACCTGCCTTATCAACTGGTGCAAAATCGACTTCAAATCCTTGGTTCTGCAACCAGAGAGCTGATTCTTTAACCGCAGGATGCTCAATGTTGGATACGATAATGTGTTTACCAAAGGGAATCTTTTCAAAAGCAACTCCCTTAAGCACCCAATTGTCCCCTTCTGTCCCTCCAGACGTAAAAAAAATCTCCGACGAAGACTTGCCTAAAAGCTCAGCTATTTGCCGACGAGAAGCTTCTAAGAGACGGGTCGCCTGACTGCCTAAACTGTGCAGGCTGGAAGGATTGCCCCAAATTTTAGAAGCCACTTCTGTGTAAGTAGCTAGCGCTTCTGGATAGGGCTTGGTCGTCGCTGAATTATCTAAATAAATCATCTTTTTCCTCTGTTTTTATCAGTAAAAATCAATACTCCTATTGTAACACGAAACGAGGATAGGAACAAGAAAAGGGCGCAGTTCCTACCTGATAAATTTAGGAACCGGCCCTGAAGACGATTACTTCGCCTCACCAATCATATCTAACTTTTTTAAATAATCTTCAATCAGGAAAGCTGTCTCTTCAATTGATTTATCTGTAATATTGATGACCTCCGTCTGATATTTTCTAACAACTTCTTCAGCTTTGGAACCAATGACTTGACCCAGATGACTTTTGGCTTTTCAAGGGATGATATCGGAAAATTCCTCAATGATTATAAAGAGAAAAAGTTGCTGACGCAGGATCCCTTCCAAAGACTTGACCAAGAAGGTGTCGGCCAATTGATGAAATCGGCCATTGAAAAAGCTCGCCAAGTAGATCCAACCTTGTCCATCGGAGTTTGTGGCGAAGTTGGTGGTGATCCGGCTTCCATTCCTTTCTTACAAGAAATAGGAGTCACTTATGTCTCTTGCTCCCCTTATCGAGTCCCAGCTGCTCGGCTAGCCGTGGCCCAAGCTGCCCTTGACTCTGAAACGATACCAAAACAGCTCTAACATTTTGATAAAACTAACAGCTCTAAGAGGCTTATCTCTCCGCCTTTTAGAGCTGTTGTTATTTATCTTTTGTGTACGTTTTCATTTAAAAAATTCAGATTTTTGGAAGACTTTTCTAAATAAAAGACGTATAATAAATTAAGAACGAAAAGGAGCGACTTTTACATGGAAAACTATTCTCGCAAAGAAAAACATAACAGCACTTCAAATCGAAAACCAGCTAGTCAGCATATTAAAACTGGCTTTTCTGCCCTACAAAAGACTATTGCTACAATTGCCAGTCTTCTTTCAATCGTCATTGCTTGCTTTACCATCATGAACCTTATGAACAACAATGACTCAAAATCAAAAACTGATACAGGCAACTCGACAACAACTACTACCATCATCAAAGAGGTAGAAAAAGAGTCTACATCTATTAGCTCGACTCCAACAGAAACTTCTGCTTCTACTGAGACCGAAACATCATCAAGCTCCTCAAGCGCAGAAACGAATACGAGCCATACAACTCCTTCCACTGATAGCAGTTCGACAAGCCAAGACCAGCATACAACAACAGAGTCCAGCACTCAATCATCCAACTAGGAAGATTTGGAAGAGTGCCCCTTATCCAATCTGTCCAATAAAGCCTGAATATCACTCAGGCTTTTTCTATTACCAGCCTTCTTTTACTATTTGAGAAAAATTCTTGGCCTTTCTCTAATTTTTGGAGCCAAAAAAACTGTGAGACCAAGAAGCCCCACAGCATTTTCAAAAATTATAGTTCCAAAATTTGATAATCATAGCCCAGATGAGTCAAGAACTTAAAAAGATCTCGGGTCGCGACAAAAATCGTCTTTTCATTGGTATTGGGATGGAAAGTCATGATATCCTCTGATACAATGTCCTTATCAAAATAAACTTGAATATCTTTTTCTTCATTATTTAACAAACCAAAAGGCGATACCGTTCCTGGTGGCAATTCCATTTTTTCAAAGAGAGAATCCGCTGAAGCCATGCGGATGCGGTTGGCTGAGACCAAGTCTTTAAACAAGTCCATATCTAGACTCTTTTGGTCATCCATAATCAGCAGATAATATTGAGTTTTCTTCTTATTGGTCAAAAACATGGACTTAGTCCGAACTCCTTCCATGCCTTCAATATAGCTATCTGCCTGCTCTGTCGTAAATGCAGGCGGGTGCTCCACCACATCAAAGGGGATCCCCAACTCTTGCAACTTGTTAGCTACTTGTTGATAAGCATCCATAGTTTTCCTCCTCTATTGATGAATAATCTTTTGTACCAATGCTTGCAATTCTGGCACCACTTCTGCCTCAAACCAAGGATTTTTCGCCATCCAGATTTGATTGCGGGGCGATGGATGAACCAAGGGAAAAAAGTCTGGCAGGTAGTCTTGATAATGCTGGACCGTCTCGGTCAGCTTAACTGTACCTTTTTGATGCAGATAGTATTTCTGTGCATACTGACCAATCAAGATAGTCAACTCAATATCTGGTAGGAGCTCTAAAATCGGCTGATGCCATTTCTCAGCAAAGCCCTTACGAGGTGGTAAGTCCCCAGACTTACCATGCCCAGGGAAATAAAAATCCATGGGCAGAACTGCAAAATATCCAGACTGATAGAAAGTTTCCTCATCAACACCCAACCATTCTCTCAGCCGGTCACCACTCTTGTCCTTCCAGTAAAGCCCCGCCTGCTGGGTTTTCAGGCCTGGCGCTTGACCGACAATATTAATCCGAGCATTCTTAGGCGCCGCAAAGAGTGGGGTGATTCCCTGTTCTGTGAAAGCTTTATTCTGTGGGTCAGCTATAATGGCCTTGGTAATATCTTCTATTGTCTGCATCATATTTCCTTCCTTGAAAAGAAACTCACCTGGCATAGCCAAATGAGTTCTTATCTTATTTGATCAATTCGTAGATAGCTTCCGCATAGATAGCAGCCGCGCGGAATAGATCTTCAACATCGATAAATTCATTGGCTTGGTGCATAGTGTCGATATAGTCTGGGAACATCGCGCCGTAAGCGACACCACGTTTCAAGAGGCGTCCAAAGGTACCACCACCGATAACTTGCTCATGACCTTTCAGTCCCGTTTGTTTTTCATAAACAGCCAGCAAGGTCTGCACCAACGGATCTTCCATCGGTACATAGTGAGGAGTATGTCCATGCTCAGATAAGGTCACTTTAGTCACCGGCAACTGTTCTAACACATTTTGAATGGCTTCTGGACTAGTTCCCTTAGGATAGCGAATATTGAGGGCAATTGTATTGTCGGCCTTGTTTTCGTCAAAACGGAAAACGCCCGCATTCATTGACAGAGCTCCCATCTTCTCATCCACATGAGCAATCCTCAAGTTCTTACCCTCATGGTCATTTAGGAGAATATTTCCAGCCACATCTAGATAATCCTTAGCTGGGCCAGCAAAGTCAAATTGCGTTAGGAATTTGGCCAGATAGGTTGCACCATTGACACCAGACTGAGGAGAGGCACCGTGCGCAGACTTACCGATAATGGTCACAGTGACTTGGCCACCAGCTAGTTCTTCATAAGTAAAGTCTATCCCATTTTCCTTAGCAAATTGCTCCAATTTATCAGCTAGATTTGGCAATTGACCTGACACAATGGCTGTACCAGACTCAGGTACCATGTTCTCCCGCAAGCCGCCAGTAAAGCTATGCAGGCGTGCTGCGCCAGCATTTTCACCAGCAAAATGCAGGTACTCTGTGATATTTCCTTTTTCACCATTGATAATCGGGAACTCAGCATCTGGCGAGAAGCCGAAATCAGGCTCAGGCAGGCCTACATGAGCAAAGTAATACTCCATGTCTTTCCAGCCAGACTCTTCATCTGTCCCCACCACAAAGCGCACGCGCTTAGAAACCGGCAAGCCTAAGTCTTTGATGATTTTCAAGCCGTAGTAACATGCCATAGTTGGTCCCTTGTCATCACTAGAACCACGGGCATAAAGACGGCCATCCTTAATCGTCGGTGTATAAGGGTCTGTATCCCAACCGCTTCCAGCAGGTACCACATCCATATGGGCAAAGATACCCAGCTCTTCTTCCCCTTCACCAAAAGTAAAGTGACCAGCATAATTATCCACATTTTGAGTCAGGTAACCATCGCGTTCAGCAATTTCCAAGAACTTATGCAAGGCCTTTACAGGACCAGGTCCAAAAGGATGCTCCTTGTCTGCCTTAGAATCATCCCGCTCTGAATTAATTTCTAAAAGGCTGAACAAGTCCGCCAACAGAGCTTCTCTACGTTTTTCAACTTCTGCTTTAAAATCAATTGTCATTTTCTCACCTCTATAAAACACTTCGATTTAAAATATCTGAATTAAATCGCGATTTCTGTTTTTTACTTTATTAACGCTTTTCGATAATCTCGTCAACTGGTAAACGATAGCTAGGCTCTAGCTTATCGTCTGTATAACCAACAGTAATCAAGAGTTCCGGACGGAAGCGCTCATCAATCTCCAAAACTTCGTTGACTTTTGATTTATCAAATCCTAGGATGATATTGGAGCCAATACCTTGGTCAGTCAAGGCCAAAACAAGGTTCATAGCTACCAAGCCAGCGTTAAGAGCCAAGTAATCACTCTTTTGCTGGTCATTATAGCGAGCAAACTCAGCTGGCAAATTCTGCATGTAAAATTGGAGCTGTTCATCAGAAAAATTTCTTACTCCAGCGACACGCGCGATTTTTCGTGCCCGCTTGGCCAAATCCGTATCTGTCAAGAGGGCAATTGTCACTGGAGCTTCCTTGATTTGATCTTGGTTAGAGCCAAAAGCAATGCCCGCTAGGGCCTCATTTCTCTCACGAACCACCACGAACTTCCAAGGCTGACTATTGTGAGCGCTCGGTGCCAAGGTCGCAATCTCAATAGCTGTGCGGACATCTCTAGGATCTACTGGTTTATCATTGAAATGCTTAGTCGCATGACGCTTTTTGTTTAATTCGAGAAATTTCATAATTGATTTCCTTTTCTAATTCTACTGTATCCATTCTACCATATTTTGAAAGAGAAAGGGGTAAATAGCAATTATCTATATAAATGGATTAAAGCCGCTCTTCTCTTCTCCTAGATCCAATTCTATATAATGAATCTCATTTAAATTTAACTCCTCTGGCCGTTTATCGTCAAACATAATTATTTGAACAATATCTTCATCTGCATTTAGTTCATTAAGAATATGTCCCACCGCTCTTTGATTCTCTTCCGAAAAATCTTTGGATATATGATCTAATACTAATAGTGGGATTACTGGATATTTCCCTTCTTCTAAAAGCATTTTTATAAATGCTATATAACCTGAGAGTTGAATAAGAGTTTTTCGAGCTTTGCTTCCTACAAGGATACTATCTCCTTTAGATATTTTAGGTTGTAGAATACAACCATTTTTTATAAATTCGATAAAAAAATTATCTCGCTCCACATCTTCTAAAACAAATTTTGATACCGAGCTACTAGAAATATATATATCAGTAATAGTTTTTGATAAATTAGAAATCTTTTTCTTGTCATCCTCATTTTGGAGTTCATTTAACTCTTTCCTTAATTCACGTATTCTCGTTTTCAACTGCTCTAGTTTAGAATTGTTAACAACGAAGTCTTGTTGCAAATATTCTTCTAGTAAAACTATCGCTTTAACCTTATCCTCCAAAGAAAAAGGTCTCAGTCCAGATTCTTTTCTGTTAATAATTCTCTTTAGCTCAAAACTCTGTTTTTCAAGTGCTTCCACTGTCTTATCTTTTATTATATAATTACTAAAGTCAAGATCCCCTTCAATAGAATGTAACACTTGCTCAATTGGTTCAACTAAATATTTATATTCTTCGTTCTCGTCAATTAATCTTTTCAAGGATTGGAGCATTTGAGAGCGATTTTTATTGATTCGCTGATCTTGTTTTAGTACTGAAATATTATTTCTATAAATTTTGATTTGCTCATCCAAACTATTCTTTTGAGTCAATAAATCTGCTAATGATTTATCATCTGTTGCCCCTATTTTCTGACTTGATTGTTTGACTGTATTCAATTCAGCAAGTATCTTATCTTTATTCAAGCCACTAAATTGAACTTTAATCCCCAAAATATTTAGATTTTTATTAATCTCCGATATAAAAAAATCACTTTGTTTTGTTTCAGTTTCCAATTGTGCTAATTCTTGTTTGCTATGTTTTATATCGTTTAATAGTTTTGAAATTTCTTCTAAGCGAGGATTAAAAATGTAATTCATTAGAGGATTTAGTCGAACAGAATATTTAATATCAGATGCTTTGTCCCAAAAATTTTGTAACTGCCCTTGTCTATTTTCACCTAAAAAATTAAACATTGTAAATTGTCTAAATGTAATATTCTCACCAGTAAACTCTTTTATTTTTCTTTGTTCCTCATCATTGCTAGAAAAAATTGAATTTAATTTACTTTTATATTCTGTTGAATCAATTGGTTTTGCTGTTTCCTGATTATCCAAATAAAAATAATTTTCTTCTCTGTCTAATATACGACATACTTTAAAAGTATGACCTTTATATTCAAAAATCATCTCTGTACTAACAATTTTTTCTGCCCCTTCTAGGTTAGACTTTAATGAACCTCCAAGTATATAGTCTATGAATTGATAAAAAACAGTCTTTCCTTTAGAATTATCTGCTCGTATATAATTCACTCCTTCTTGAAAATCATATGTATATGAATTATTTTCGCCATCAAAAATACTTATCGAATTAATTTTAAACATTTCCAAGAACCTCTTTCATAAATTGTTCATCACTGATATGCCTACTCTCTTCAATTGATTTATGAATAAAATAACTAATTTTATATCTATGCTCAATTGGAACCTTACCATCTTTATTAAAAAATGCACACCCATCAATGATTTTTATAATTTTATTTTTACTAAGTAAATCGAGTGCTCGAAGTATAAATTGGATACTGTCAAATAGTCTTTCCATATCTCCCGACAAGAGTGATATTAATCTTTCAGTAACATTCTTTTTAGTTTTTGCATCATAAATTGATTTAAAATAATAATTATCTTTTTTTATCAGATAACTAAAAATCATTAATTTTGAAATACTTAAATTATTATGTTCTTTCAAAATTAAAGGGATAACATCGCAATATATTGCAAGTTGTAATATTTTATACTGTTTTTCTAATTCTCCGCTACTATTCATACTTCATCCTTCCATGATATTAATCTATCAACTTCAGCATCCCTAGTTAAATAAATACTACTCCCGAATTTGATTTGTTCATTTGTTGCGTATGAGTTTGATTTTTTATTAATTTCAATTAATCTTTCTATTGGAAAGTCATTCTTTTGCCTATTTAACTCAGTAATGGTTTCTTGATAGTTTTCATATGTGGTTTCTAATAAATTATCGTAATCTCTATATAAACCAGTTTCTAAAGAATTGCGCAAAGCATTTTCAAAATAGAGTTTATGAATAAGATGTTTTTTCAACTCCCCTTCGGTAAGATCACAATATTGGAGTTGAATAAACTCCCTAGATGTAACTATTTTTAAATCTTCTAAATCAATTTTATTAGTTTGCTTAAAATCTACATAACTAGGCTCGCTTCGTTCTTTTGTAAAACGCCTCGCGATATCTTCGACCATATCTATAAAAGACTTATAGTCTAAAGAATAAGTTAATCGACGTCGTGCATTATTTATAATTTGACAAGTAATATGGCGACACAACTCCTCCACTCTCTGTTTATAAACGACTTGACTATATACTTTATGAAATATATCAGTAAACTTAGCATCTATTAACTCATCAATATTATCCAACTGTAATTGAAACTTCTTTTTAATGATACCTATTGTCGTTTCTAATTCATCTTTTGTTAAATTTTTTTCTCTAAGTCTTTGATCTAATGAATCTTTACGCTTTGATGATGAAGTTTCAATGTCATTATAGAGAGTATCTACTAATTTATCATCGAATAATTCACCGTCCATATATCCTTCTAATACAAGATGATATTCATATATATTTTTATTTTCTAATTCAAGAATCAACCAATTTTTTAATATTTTCTTCATATCAGCTTGCTTCAATTCTGATTTTTTAACTTGAATAGCTTTGAAAGTTGGTGCCCCTTTTACAAATATATTAGAATCTATCTCATCTAAATTGTCATTTTTAAAACTAATATCATCTAAGATTTCATACCTTAAACTCTCCCCATCCGATATTTCAGATAGATAATAGATAAAAACTTTTATTTGAAAAGCGAAACCACTTAAACTAATAATTCCATGATTTGTCATATTCGTCTCCAGATAAATTAGCATTGTTAACTACTGGTTTTATTTTACGATAATTCTTTTAAGAAATCAAAATAATCCTTCACATCCTCTACATACCCATACTTGTCATTCAAGTAAGCCAATAATTCTCGGTTATGGCCTTGATAATTATCTTCGTGACGTAATTCTTCATACATTTCGATGAAAGGGAGAGCTTTTTCTTTAGCCAATTCCAACTCTGCTTCGTAATCATAGGCGACTTTTCGGAATTGGATGTTTACAAGTTCCCCGTCTTCAACTTCTAGCAATGCATACTGGGCACGCTGATTTTTCAAGGCTGGCCAATCAAAATAGGGCATGCCAATTGAACCGGGGTTGATAATTTGTTGCCCTTGGCTGCCATAGCGAAGCAACTGCTTGTGGACATGACCGTAAACTGCCACATCAGTCTCCTCATCAAATAGCTGGTCAAAGTTGTCCGTATGATTGTCAACCAATAAGTCACTCCCATAATTCTTGTCAGGCAAGTTATGCGAGAGCGAAAAACGCAGGCCATCAATTTCTTTCTTCGCAACCATTGGCAGACTCCGCAGCCAAGCAATCTGATCGGAATCCATTCGCTCCATCAAATACTGCGTCATGCGCAAAAGTTGGACTTCCTGTGGGTCTTCTAAGCCATATTGCCCATCTAAGGCCTCTAATACGCAATCATCCCAGTTTCCGCGGACAGTCGCTGTGATAGGCAGATCTTTTAACAAGGCTAGCAAATCATTTTCCCCCGGACCAGGGAGAAAAATATCCCCCAAAAGCCAATATTCTGTTGCTTCCTGTCTTTTAGCATCTGAAAGAACTGCCTTCAAGGCCGTGGTATTCCCATGTATATCAGAGAGAATCGCGATTTTATGTTTCATTCTTACTCCTTCACGAACGATTACTAAGTTTGAATCTAGTATAACAAAATATCTCAAAAAACGTAAAAACCATCCCTAGTCCTTTGGATGGCTCTACTATTTATTTCATTAAATGACCACATTCAAATCTTTTCCCGAAATGCCATCAAGAAATACTTCATCAATTTCTGGTTTTAATTTTTTCAGTTTAATTTTTTGAATCTTTGTTAATTCTGGCTGAAAAGAGATCGTCCCACTTGGAAATTGACCTCTGAGAATTTTGGTATAAACATTTTTTACAAAATCTTCCCACTCCGTTGATAGCAAATTTGCAAAGGCTGCCTCTCCCTCAAGTAAATACCTGATGCCATCTGCACGATAAAAAGCTAATAAAGCCACTGAAAGACTACACTTGGAATGATTAAGCACTACTTTTGGCACTTCAAATCCATTATCCCAGTTAAAATTGTCCAGCAAGACAAACAGTTCATCCTCCGTTTGAAGCTGATCAAGGCTCGCCACAGCTTTAGCATTGCTTTCAGCATACAAAATATCAGATATTTGTTGAATTTGTCGATTATCCATTTCAAATGTCAACTCCCTTCTAATAATCCTAATCTTTCCAATGTTTGCAAGGCAGTATTTTTTGAAGGCGGACAATCATTCTTCAAAAAGTTCTTAATCTCTTCAAGATGATTATAAAAATTAATATTGATTTCTTTTAAATTCGCAATAAATAAGTCTATTAAGCTTGAATCAATATTTTCCAAAGGGGAAGGCAGTTGTTGCTGATTGTCCAGCAGATAGGCTTCTTTAGCAGTTGCTCCGATTGCATAGCTAAGATTGTCCCAAGATGGAATATTAGCCTCATTCTCGTCTAATTGCATATAGATGAAAATTCCCTTAAAATCGGTTCCATCATCTAGCAGACTATAAAGCTCTTTGCCCGTTTTGTTTTTATTTTCCACAAAACTCCAGCAAGCATCCAAAGCAACTCGAATTTGTGGCTTATATTCTGTTTCCATATGACTTAAGATAGCTTCTGAATAGACCAGCATGAGATAAAGTTGATTGGTATTCATATGCTCGCATTTACTCCTCAAACAAAAATTTTAAATAACTGCTAACAGACGGGGCTGCGACATATTCTTCCTCCTCAAGCAATTTCGTTCTCCTTGCAATGTCATTGTACCTTTTAACCAGTTGTTTATAATGAATAAAATAATCTTCGAGCGTATCTTCATCAACACACTCTATGGTTTGGGGCAAATACCGCTGTCCAACGGCTTTATATGACTGATAAACTACTAACGCAATGAAAGCATCGATACATCTCCACACAGCTGGATCAGTGCTTCTATCCAGCTCCGAATAGGTTAGGATGTCTTCCTCGTCTAAATTTTCCAATCTATCATACAGAAAGTCTGGGTCGGACTCACTAAGCCTATCAATAAATCGGCCTGCGATTTCTAACGTTTCATGCACATATTCCTTATAATCCGAGTTTCCTATATATGTTTCTAGCGGTTCTGTTAATTTCCGCATAAATTGCAAAAGATCGAGATTAAGAGTAAATTCTATTTTGATTCCTTTCTGAATCTAGGACGCTGAAAAAGCTATCACAGCTCTAGAAAGTTGATTTGCATTCAAGCTAGTATCTAATTTCATTCTTCATCTCCTGCAGCAGCTTTCAAAAATGCTTGTTTGAAAGCTTCATACATTTCAAAAGCGATTTTCATGACCTGTTCAAAATCATCATAACTGGAAATTACAGGCTTCAGTATAATATAATCTCTTGAGATTAGCCATTTTGCATAAGATGCAAAGGGGCTACCCATAATGGCTTTATCTCCCTCATAGATGACCCAAATCAATTCCAATCGACCGCGTTCAAAAGCAAAATGAAAGCCAAAGCGAAAATGTCCGATTTCCTCCAGATCAATATGGAAAAAACGTTCTCGTTTATCATACCGAACTTTGTAGCCTAATAATTCAACGATTTCCATCAAAAAATCACCATCAAAATAATCCAATTCTTGGCCTTTCGGAGTTCTTTTCTGACTATAATACGCGGATAATTTTTCATATCTTTCTACAAAGTTGATTTCTAGTAAAGCTTGTTTAATTCTAGTGTCTAGCTTCATTCTTCATCTCCTGCAGCAGCCTTCAAAAATGCTTGCTTGAAATCCTCATACATGTCAAAGGCAATTTTCATGACGTCTCGAAAATCAACGTAGTCGGAAATAATTGGCTGTTTGATAATATAATCACGCGCAATCATCAACCTTGGATATCTAGTCCAAGGAGAACCAAGGACAACTTTATCTCCTTCATAAACAACCCAAATCAATTCTAATCGACCATACTCAAGAGAAAAATGGAAACCAAATTGAAAATTTCCGATTTCCTCCAGATCGATATGGAAAAAACGTTCTCGTTTATCATATTGAGCTTTATAGCCTAATAATTCAACAATTTCCATCAGAAAATCGCCGTCAAAGTAATCCAATTCTTGGCCTTTTGGAGTTCTCTCCCTATTGTATTTTTTAGAAATATTTTCATATCGTTCTACGAAATTGATTCCTATTAAAGCTTTTTCAACTCTAGTATCTAGCGTCATTCTTCATCCCCTGCATCAACTATTTCTACATTTAAAATCCCATCATCCAGGTATTCTTCCTCAGATATTTCTCCACTTTCATACATAAAGTGTTTATTCATTGCTATTGAAAGGTGTTTTAGTTCAGAAAATACATCCTCCAGACCGTCCAGAGCTAGAAAGATATCTACAAATCCAGATGTATAAGAGGGATCTTGAGATGATGAAATTTCATTTCTCTTTGCTTCTAACAAGCTAAGCCCACTGTTTAATTGATTCAAACATCCATTTATAGCTTTTTCACAGTTTTTTAAATCATCTAGCCTGTCATCACTTAAAAGATTTCCATTGCAGTTCTGATTTAAGTTCTCACAAAAGTTTATATACCTCGTTACTAGCTCATTCATTATCCTACACCTATCTATAATTGACTGTCGCAATAAATTTGATATTGGGCTGCTCTTTGACTTGCCCACAATATTTATAATTGTAAAGTAAAATAATGGCATTACTTGCAGGTATCGCTAGGTCATCTTCAATCTTCTTTAAATTATCTATGACAACATCTGCATATGAGGCTCCGATTAAATGATCATATACATTTAAAAATCTTGAATCACAATATTCTTTTTCGATTAGGTATTCGTCAATATCATCGATATCAATTTGAAAAGCATCATAAAACTTGGAACTGACAATTTCTCCGTCATCATCATACCTTAAGTCGATATAGGTATCCAACTCTTCCCTACTTGCAAAATTTCCAACCCAAATTGATACTGTATTTTCAGTCTCCATATTCTCACCTCTATTTATACTGAAATCCTGAAAGTTGTGCTATTAAAAATTCTAGGTTCATTCTAAAAATGCTACTGATGCTAAAACTTATAGCTTTTATCCCTCACAATCGAACATGAGTTCATCTAGTTTTTCTCTATCAGCAGCAATATTTATATAGGTTTCAATGCTATTATTTAGAAATCCCATATCCACTTCAGCTTGTCCTTTATACAAGTTAATTTCTGCACCTAAATCTATGAGACTAGCGAGAAGTTCTTGCATAACTATTAACTGGTCTAGATCCAGATAATCACTTTCTAGCAAAGCCTCATTTTTTTCTATTTTTGTCTTGATTTCACCAATTGGCAAAGGGCTATGTCTCCTAATTATTTTACATGCCTGTAAGATATTATCTGACATTTTGATCTTTGCGTAGATTATTGACACCATTCGCTCCTTTATAAAGATCTTCCATAAAAACATTCCTTCACTCGGTCAACCTATCTTTCATTATTCTAACAACTTGATTTAGTCTGAGTCGTTATCTTCATCTAGATATTTAACATTTAGGATTCCATCATCTAGGAATTCTTCCTCGGATATTTCCCCACTTTCAAACATCAATTTCTTATTCAAGGCCACCAGCAAGTCATCTGCATCATCCAATAAAACCTCTAGTCGTCTCAGTCCCCAAAAAATTTCAAGAATCCCTTTTGTATAGGCGCTGTTTCTTGAAGATTCAATTGATTCAACCTGACTTTCCAAAATCTGAAGACCACCTCTTAACTGTTTGAAACTTGAATCCCAGTCATCACGAAGGTCCTCCAGAAAATCATCTAACTTCTCCTGATCAAGCAGTTTTCCATTAAATTTATCATTAAGTGTTGAGCATGCCTGATGCAAATTTTCTAATACTTCTTTCACTTTATACTTTCCTTATATATTTATCATCTACTTCTATCTTCAAAGGACACAATCTTGACTAAGAGGGGACAATTCCGCATTATTATTATGTTGGAAAGTCGGAACCATTACTTCGCATCATCGAACATATTAGAAATCGTCTTCCTCAATTTGATTTTTGGTATCTTCCTGCGACTCAATAACATGACTCAAAAATTGTATGGTTACCTCTTCATCATCAAGGAATAGTTGAAGCTCCCCACCCAATTCTCTTATCTCTTCTACTGTCTTTTTAAAGCTCTTTAGTCGCTCTAAATTCAGATATTCTGTTTCAAGCACAGCCATGTGATAAGTCATTTTTTCTTTGATTGCTCCGATTGGTTCATGACTAAAATCTCTAATTATTTTCAAAATTTTCGTATCGCTATTATTTGACTTTATTTTGGCACTAAATTTATGCATGCCTGCTCCTTTTTAAAATCTATCTATTCGCCGAGTAAACCTATTTTCTTGCTCTCTGCCAATCACATTTTCATCAACAATTTCGCCATTGATTTCTCTAATCTTCTTTGAAATGTGAATGTGAATCTCCCTTAAATCGGCTACATAATTTTCAATATTTAGCAATGAAGTATAGATATCATACATTCCATTGAGATAGGCTGGATTATCTGTATCATGTATTGATTCTAAGTCTAAATTTTTCATTGTAGCAATCCCTCTGGCAAGATTATCGAAGTCTTCTTGTAACTCTTCATGAATGTCATCATAAACATCCGATATCTTTTCTGGATTTATTAAATGCTCATTATAATGGGAATTTAATTTTGAATAAAGGGTTGTTAACTCTTGCAATAATTGTTTCATAAGTGTCCTTTGGTTCATTCTATTCAGGAAAGCATTTGACTTCAAAACAATATCTGCCTCTTGCAAAATAGGCAGGTTGTTAAAAATCAATGTTCAATAAAACTAGTATAGCAAAAACCTTCAGAAAAAAAATGTAGTAACATCAGGTTACCACATTTAACAAGAAAAGACTACAGCTTAACAATCACCTGCTCACGACCAGCATACTTATCAATTTCTTCTTGCCAGATTGCTTTCAATTCAGCGTCAACAATGACTGGACTATTTACCTCTTTCATTTTCTGAATTCTTTCGTCAATAGATTTAATCCTACACACTTTACTTTTTATAGTAGTCAGAAACTCTTTAAACGAAAGATGGAAGGGGATAATCTTTTGTATTTCATGATCAAAAAATGCTATGAGATTATAATTTTGTTTAGCAATTCCTAGAAGAATATAATTCCCGAAACTATCTTCTGCAATCGGTAGATAATCAACTTCAATATAATCTGATAGAAAATCATGATCAATTAAATACTGGAAATTGTATTCGTAATCAGCATTTTCAAAACCATAAAAGGCTCGAATATCCGCACTCTCTTTCTTTATTTTAAAGCTTGTCTGTAAGGCATTTCCACCATTATAGTTTATTAAAAAGGTTCTATATTCTTCCGGCAACAAAATGTCATGATTTTCTTCAAATTGAGCCACTGCCTCCGAAACACCTGTTTTATCAAATGGAAAAATTCTTAACATTTTTTCTCCTTTTTTGTTCTTGAATAGCCAGTATACTTGAATTTCAGCTTTTTCTATCTATTTCATCGGAAAGTTTAAGCAATATGTCACATAATTCCTCAAAATCTAAAGATATATTGTGTAGACCTACTATCATCTGTGAAATTGCTTCTCTGTCCAACTGATTGTCTTTTGTAAGGGACTGAACCAGCTTTTCATTTCCCTTCTTTATCCAACCTACATGATTTGGAATGTAGTCCCTTAAATAGTCTGTGAAGTCTTCTAGAGCTTCTTCTGAAAACGGCATCTCAGCTTGACTTGTTCGAATCAATGAAATACTTTCTACTATTTTATTTAACTCTTTCTCAATTGTCATTTTATTCCTCTTTCTTGCCAATTATTCCTCAGTTTAGAAAATCTTAATTGATTCATTTTAAAAATTTTTTTGAATTTATCTTGACAAACGCCTTTTGCTAGATTATACTAGAGATATCTAATGAGTTCTAGTATACACTAATTAATTCTAGAAAAATATTTTATAAAGGAGATAACTCTTATGGTTATTATAGACAATACATATGTTGTTGCTTTACCGCTTGTGGATGTTAATTTCCATTCTGCAAAAGATGTGTTGGATGCCCACGTAGAAAAAGCAAAAGAATCAGGTTCAGTCTACTTTAGTACAAGTAATAGACTTGATTCAAATAAAGTTAAACAAGTTACAAAAGTAATACTTGTAAATAAATCGTTTAGCTATATCGCTGATCTGGTAGGATATCAATATTTTGATGAAGAATCGGCCCCGATCGATGCAGCTGATTATGCCCCAGCTATTTTTGCGAAGGACCAAGATCTTCATTGGCTTCAATTATCGAATATCAGAGAGGTTAGCTTAGATGAATTGAATACTTTTGAAATGATAAACAAGAAAGCTCAATCAAAACACGGTGGCGTTGGGAACTATATCAAAAATACTGGTCGTCTTCAAGTATTCTACGCTAAGAAAAAAGCTAATAAGGTTTCAAATTAATAAAAAGTATCTCGTTTTGTACCGACCCCAAAAAGTTGGACAAATAATTATTGAAAGGATTTAGTTCTGTATTGCACCTGACTAAGTCCTTTTAGTTTGACCTTACTTCGTTTGTTGTTGTAGTAATCAATGTAGTTCACAATAGCTTGCTAAAGGTCTTCTAAAAGCCTAAAGTTCTTCTCATATCTGTAAAACATCTCAGACTTAAGAATACCAAATAAGGACTCCAGCTATGCTCATTATAAATGGCTTGTATTTCATAATTGATAGCTTGATCTTTATCCGTTTGATATAGCTGTTTTAAGTGGTAATAATAGGTTGAACGAGCAAGTTTAATATATTATCATGACAAATAAAACAATACTACAACTTAACAATCACTTGCTCACGACCAGCATATTTATCAATTTCTTCTTGCCAGATTTCCTTTAATCTAGGTGTAATTTCTTTTTTGCTGCCTACGGCTCTCATATCGGCGATTCTTTCTTCAATCGTGCGAATTTTTTTCTTTTTGCTTGTAAGTTTAGCCACCCAGTCCTCAAAATTGATTTCTAAAGGCTGCACAAGCTGACCTTCATGCTCAAAAAAAGCTAGCTGATTGAAATTTTTATCTGTAACACCAAGAAGAATAGAATTACCAAAACTATCCTTGGCTACGGGAATAAAGCCTCTTTCTAAAACTTCTTCTAAAAAACCATTATCAATCAAATATTGGAAATTATTGTATTGACTCGCTTTATTAAATCCATAAAAAGCTTGTATGTCTGAAGTTTTACGATTTATACTAAAACTAGTTTGCAAGCTATTCCCACCATTATATTTAATCAGAAATTCTTTATATTTTTCTGGAAACTTGATTGTAAACCTATCTTCAAAATCCGCTATAGCCTGATCTACACCTTCTGTATCGTAAGGAAAAATTCTTAACATTTATAACTCCAAATTTTGTACTATCTTGTGAAGTTTTAATTTAATCAATCCACTATTTTTTAAAATAATTACTGAATAAAAAGAGGGACTACACATTCTAATCCCTCCCATTTTAACATTAATTTTGGACTAATTCTAGAAATTCGGTAAAAGTGCGAGCCAGAAAATAGGCATTGTTTTCATCACTTGAGCCCTCTAGATTATATGTATCATCGTAGTAATAGATACCTTCATCCTCATCACCACTCAACCAGAAAACTAGAAAACCATGTTGCAAGGAATCACCTATAATGATTGAATTAGAAAAAAGATCATCCAAATATTCATCAGTCCAATCTTCTATATCAAAGTTTTTTACGCCAGTCTTAATCCCATATAAAACATCAACATTAATTTCCTCATTGATGTTCTGTATCTCAATAGAATTTTCAAACTCATAGGAAGGACAGTGTCCACCATTGTTTTCTTTCAAAAAATTTTTATAATCTTCTGGAAGAGTTAGCTTGTATTTCTCTTCCAAAGCTTTTATTTCTTGATCACTGGCATGACCTAGTGGTCGAATCATTAAGCTCATCAGACTCTCCTCTTCTTTTCAATATCGCAATCTTTGGTTTACGATTTTTGTTGAACATGCTCCCCTTTTGGTTAAAATGCTCGATACCTTTTAGACCATCTTGCCCATCTTTCGCAAAAGCAGAGGTAATTCAGAAAATCAAAGACCAATAAAGCTAGTAAAATAAAATTAGACTACAACTTAACAATCACTTGCTCACGACCAGCATATCTATCGATTTCTTCTTGCCATAAAGCTTTTAACTCATCATCAACTACAACAGGACTTCCAATTTCTTCTATTTCTTTCATTCGTTCCTCAATGGATGGAATATGAACAACAGGACTTTTTATCTTTTTTAGAAATTCTATAAAATCGATAGTAAATGGAATATACGTTTGCTTTTCATGATCATAAAATCCTATTTTATTATAAGTACTAGCGCCGACACCAATTAGGATACTGTTACCAAAACTATCTTTAGCTATGGGTAAATAATGATTGTCAATAAAATCTTCTAAAAAGCCTTTTTCGACTAGATAGTTAAAATTACTAAAATAGTTAGCTAATGAAAAACCATAAAAGGAGTGGATATCCGAACGAACTTTCTCTACTTTAAAGGTTGTATCAATCGTATCTCCGCCATTATACCTTAATAAAAATTCTTTATATTTTTCAGGCAATGAAATAGAATAATTTTTCTCCAACTGTTCTATTTCATCTAAGACACCATCGGTTTTATTTGGGAAAATTCTTAACATACCTACCTCTTTTCACTACTAGCACCAAAAATATCCTCTATCAATCTGTTCGAGCAATATCAATGAGTATTTGAAAGCTGTATCTGAACCTCTCTATAATCAGATAAATTTTTCTTTCAGTCTATATCTGCAATCGGCTCAGCCACTTCTAACAAGGGACGAGCTGGCTCTGTTTGATTGAGTTTTGCCTGCACAGCTTCTGCCACCGCTCGCGGTACGCCCACTTCAACGATTTCATCGACACTGGCTTCTTTAATCTTGGTCAGTGATTTGAAATGCTTCATGAGATTTTGCTTACGTTTTGGCCCCAAACCTTCGATACCATCGAGTTGCGATGAGAAGGAATTCTTAGATCGAAGCTGACGGTGGAAGGTAATGGCAAAGCGGTGCACTTCATCTTGGATGCGCTGGAGGAGGAAAAATTCCTGCGAATTACGAGATAATTCTACAACCTGCAGAGGGTCACCAAAGAGCAATTCATGGGTCTGGTGCTTGTCATTTTTTTGCAGTCCAGCGATGGGAATATCTAGCCCCAACTGGTTCTGTATAACTTCTTTAGCAATATTGACCTGACCTTGCCCACCGTCAATGACAATCAGATCTGGTGGCGTCAGACCGTCACGAATCACCCGACTGTAACGGCGCTTGATAACCTCTCGCATACTGGCGTAATCGTCCGGCCCTACCACGGTCTTGATCTTGTATTTGCGGTAATCTTTCTTGCTAGGCTTACCATTGACAAAGACCACCATAGCCGATACAGGACTGGTTCCCATGATGTTGGAGTTATCGAAAGACTCAATCCGAACTGGTGTCGGAATGTTAAGGAGCTTCCCTAGATTTTCGATAGCGCCCTGTGTCTTCTCAACGGATTTCTCCAAAAGGTCAAATTTCTGCTGGAGGCTGACCCGAGCATTCTTAATAGCCAGATTGACCAACTGTTTCTTTTCGCCACGCTGAGGCTTGACTACTTTGGTATCCACCATGGCCCGAACAGCTTCTTCATCAATGTCTGCTGGAATTAAGATTTCATTGGGCTTGAGGTGGGACTTTTCTTGGTAAAACTGGCCAATATAGGTCAGGAAATCTTCGTCGGGATCATTGTAATAAGGGAAAAGATTGACATCACGCTCGATTAGTTTTCCCTGACGGACAAAGAAGACTTGGACGCACATCCAGCCCTTGTCCACATAGTAACCAAAAACATCCCGATTCTGCAAATCTTTAGCCATGACCCGCTGCTTGGTACGCAAGGTTCCAATAGCCTGAATCAGGTCACGGTATTCGGCCGCCCGCTCAAACTCCATGGCTGCAGCTGTTTTATTCATCTTATCACGGAGCTCATCAATAATCTTATCGTCCTGTCCCTTGAGAAAATCCGACACTTCCTGAGCCATATTCTTGAAATACTGGCTATCCCGCTTGCAAATCGTATGGGCTTCGCATTGCCCCAAGTGATAATAAAAACAGACTTTTGCAGGTGGATTGGTGCATTTTTTGAACGTAAAAATTCGATCGAGCAGGCGCTTGATTTCATTGGCTGCACCGACATCTGGATAAGGTCCAAAATAAAGACCGCCATCTTTTTTGACTTGGCGCGTGATAATTAGACGCGGATAAATCTCGTTGGTAATCTTAATAAAAGGATAGGACTTATCGTCCTTGAGCATGATATTGTACTTGGGCTTATTTTCCTTGATTAGATTGATTTCTAGGAGCAAGGCCTCGATATTAGACTCGGTGACAATAAACTCAAAATCCTCAATCTCGGACACCAAGGCCTCCGTCTTGGTATCGTGGCTGCCACGAAAATAAGAGCGAACACGATTGCGCAGATTCTTGGCTTTGCCGACATAGATAATAGTACCGTTTTTGTCCTTGTGAATGTAACAGCCGGGACTGGTCGGCAACAGTTCCAGCTTGGATTGAATTAGCTTGTTTGTAGACATATTTCTCCAAAACCCTATCTTTTCAATAGAAATTTTTCATTTTCCTAGAACATGCACTTTCCTAACAATTCATGATCATTCCTCATTGCAAATGTTTCTTTCTAGGCTGGTAGATCTTAGACTTACTTTGATTCTTGCGCCCTTTTTTCTAACATTTTCTTTATGAAATAAGGCATTTTGACATTTTCTCTGCCCTTTTTCTCTATTAACTTTTTGACAAATTCAGGCATTTGAAGTTCTTCCGTTTCGCTTAAGATTTGATTACTTTCTTCTGAAGGGGCCAATTCGTCAAAGGTTGTTTCTTCTGGATGCATGTATCGAAGCTCTTCTGTTTCATGCTGACGAATAGTTGCTAATAATGCATCAATCAAACGGGAGTCTGTGTTAGGCATTGGTGGACGATGATAAGCCACACCGAGTTCTTGACACAATTCCTGACACTCCACGTCATTATCGAACAGTACCTCGATATGTTCGCTGATGAAACTAATTGGGACAAAGATATAATGTTGTGGATGAGTCGTCTGATCTCGGAGATATTCTAGGACATCTGGCTTGATCCACGGCAAGCCAATATCGCTTTCGCTCTGCCAGGTATTGGTATATTCAGATGGAGCCAAGCCCAGCCGATGTGCAATCAACTGTGAGTTCTCAATAATCTGATCAATATATGGATCTTCAAAATCAAGCGCCAAAACTGGTACACTATGAGCTGAAAAGATGACCTTAAAACTTTCATCTTTGACTTGCGTTTGCAAGATTTTCCTGATTTCTTCCTCCCAAAAGCGAAGCAAATCCTCAGCCTGATACCATTCTTTGATAATATGGAATTTAATTGTCTGGCTCGTAATAAATTTTTCATACCCCATGACAGAGTAAAAAGAATAATGCGGTTCTAAAATCAAGCAGATGCATTCCTCAATCCCGTCATCCTCCATCTGCTTAATAACATCTGAAATAAAGGGACGAGAAAATTTATTAGCAAAATAGACAGCATATTCCCCCTTTAAAGCTTCTTTCACCAGCTCAACTTCTGCCCGCGTGATGCGTTGCAGGGGGCTGCCACCAATACGCTGATAATTATCATGAAGGTGCTGAGTCTCCTGATCAGTAGGTCGCACGCCACGACGGATATTCGTAAAAAATTCTGCAATATCCTCAAACGTATAACCCTCTGGCGATCCAAAGGTCATCATTAGAATAGCTTTTTTAGTCATAAGTTCCTCTTTTTGTATAAAATCCTCTGCTATTATAACATGATATCCCCTGAAAAGCAGATAAAAGGAATGTTTTCTAGCTAAATTAAGAATTATTTGAGTCTCAAAAAATTTTCTTCTTAAATTTGTTTCAATCAAACTAATTCACCAATAAAAAATGAAGCGAGCTGTAACACTCACTTCACTCTTATATACTATAAAGTTTTTCTGCGGCGATGTTTCACTGCACCTGCGAGAAGAGCTGCACCGAGAGCCATTCCAAGGAAGGCTAATTGTTCCGCTTCCGTTCCTGTATTAGGAAGGACAACTGACTGGCTAGGCGAAGCTTTAGGGGCTGCTGGAGTCGGTGTAGCACTAGTATTATCAGTCTTTGGCTGAGCTTGAGCAGCTACATTAGCTGTCGGTTCAACCGATGCATCCTTCTCATCTTGAGAAGCTGGATTCGAAGTCAGAAGCATTTGACTCCCTGAACCTGCTGCAGCAAATCTAAGTCCACCATTTGCCCGATAAGTAGTTGTAGTGGCCGATGCTAGGGCTTGACGCTCTTCTTTTGGAAGAAGGTCTAACAAATAATTGTAATTTGCTAGCAACTCATTGTAGACTGTTTGCAAATCAACTAATTTTGCATTCTCAGTCTCAGTAACAACTTGTTTAGCCTTCAGATCAGCCTCTGCTGCAGCCAAGTCTTGCTTAGCTTTTTCCAATTGTTGTGGAGCTGTTTTGAGATCTGAAACTTTCTTCTGAGCCGCTGCTACACGATTTTGAGCAGCGACCAATTCAGCTTTAGCTGCTTCTAAGGCCTTATTCTTGTTTTCCTCAGCCGTCTTCAAAGCTGCGAGCTGATTCTTAGCCTCTACTAAGGTTGCCTGAGCTTTTTGCAATTTAGCTTGGTATGGAGAGAGGGCAGATGCGATTCTCGCTGTCGCTGATCTCAAAGCAGTCTTTTTATCTGACAAGTTTTGTTGAGTCAGGGCTAGACCTTTCTCAGCAGCTTCAAGATTCTGTTTGGCTTTTACAACAGCAGCCGCACGATTTTTCTGTGCTTTGTATGAATCTGTCAACTGATTATTTAAAAGATTCAGGCTAGACTCTTGGCTAACTTTCTGAGCTTGCAACTCTGCCAAACGATTCTTCAAGGCTGTCACATTAGCACTTGAAGCAGCCCCACGACTACCGCCACTGCGAAGAAGTTTCTCCATCGCTTCAACGGTTAGCAGTGTGCCATTATTAACTCTTTGATTAAAATTCCGAACATTATGGAATCCAACTTCTGAAGTTCCGTATGGAGTTCCAAACTGATTTGAATGAGTGTCATAGGCAGCAGAAATAGCATTGGCCTTATTATCCATCATTTGGACATAGTGACCGATTTGCGCAAAGACGTTAGGCCCCACCTTCATATAAATGGCATTGGCATCCAGTTGTCTTTCATCAGTTGGCAGGCCGTATTGAGCAGCAATCTTCTGATACAGGGCCTTTTCACTATGCCAGAAATTAACCGCACCTTGAGGATCGAAGCTAATAGCTACGTTTTCATTGCCAATCAGCTTGCCCATGTGCCAATTTTCCTTCTCAAAGTACAAAGTCTGAATTTGGCTGGCAACATTAGCGTATGGATCCACCAAAAGCTCTGGGAGGCCCGCATTACGACGGTAAGCATTGATAGCCTTAACCAATTCCAAGGCCTGCAAGTTATTTTCCAAGCTAGCTGGGCTAGATGGATCTGATCCGACCGTGATCTTGAATTCATTCTGACCACGTTTGTAAAGAGCTAAAGCATCAGCTGCAGCATTTCTTACGGCTTCGTTATTCGAATTATCTCGAAGATTTTCCAAGAATTGCGAATAGGTCGTAGTCCGTAAATCAACTGGCGCCGTACTTGCATTTTTCTGTTCATGCACCAACTCTGTATTTGTTGCAGCAATCAATTGCTTAGTCTGCTCTAACTTAGCCTGAGTTTGATTGATTCTGTTTTGGATTTCTGCCTGATTTTGTGGCGCAGCGTTTGCTTCTTGTTCTGCTTTTGCTAGTTCATTTTTAGCATGCTCCACAGCTGTCTGAGCTTGATTTTCTTGATTTTTAGCAGTTTCTACAGCTGCAGTTTCCGTATGAACTGGTTCTTTGGCTTTGTTTAACTCAGATTCTGCCACATCCACCAATGATTGTTGGCCAGCAATGGTATTTTCTTGGTCTTTAACTGCTTGACCTGCTTCCTGGACTGCAGTTCCTGCTTCTTTGACAGTTTCTGATTTTGCTGTAACTTCTTCTTCAGCTTTTTTAACACTGTTTTCTGCTTGAGAAATGTTTTCTTCAGTTGCTACCTTTTCATTCTCAGTAGCAGTAGTCACTTTCTCTTGAGCCTCTGAAACTGCAGCTTTGGCTCCTTCGAGGTCTGCTTCAGCTTTCTTAGTTTGCTCTTGTTGCTGATTTACATTTTTCTTGGCAGCATCTGCTTTTTCCTTCGCTTCTGCTACATCCGCTGTCGTAATTGGTTTCTCGGTAACTGCTGTTGCCTTTGGTTTTGTCGCTGTTGACTCAACGAGTTCATCTGCTTTGACCTGATGGCTGAGCGCACCAGAAATAATCGTTGTCGCTGCAATGCCAGTTGCCACAACGGATTTACCAATTTTCTTGTCCATAGACATCTCCTTCTAATAGCACATGTATCATTTCATATTTTAGTCCTACGCTATAATACTAACATAAAATGACTGGTTAAACCAGTCAAAACCATATCATTTAAATAGAAATTTTATTACAATTCTATGACAAAAATCGAACTCTTCATCCTAATAAAGTGGAAATAGAGCGGATTTAAAGCGTTTTCTAGCTTCTTCCGCTCCTTATTCCATTTATTTCGAAAAAATCTTTACTGCTTATTTGCTTCTGATGTCACTTGACTTTCAGCCTCTTTTTCTGAAGGAGCTGCTGAATTTGATTCTTCAACTTCAGGAGTAACTGGTGAGCTTGACTCTTCCACTGTTTCTTTAGGAGATTCGCTAGTTTTTTCTTCCTTAGTCTCCTCAGTCGGACTAGCCTCCGTCTCAGTTTTAGCCTCAGTCGGAGCTGGCTTGTTGGCTTGAAGTTGATTAAAGAACGCTTCTGCTTCGGTTAGCAGAGCTGCTTTGTCCTCATTAGGATCAGATAATTTATCCAATAGACCATCTACCCTAGCAAATTGCTCATCCGTCCCCTGTTGTTCCTCAAGCATCTTGTGGGCGGACATCAGCAAATTGTAAATTTTAAGATAGGTCTCTTTATCCTTGAGCGCTGCAGATGCTTGCTGTTCTTTTAAGGTTTCAACGATTTGAGCCAAGAACGTTTTCGTTTCTGCTAAGATGGTTTCTTTATCTTTGCGAGATTCTTGCAAATCAGTTCGAAGTGCTGCGAGTTGCTTTTGATAATTTTCTTGCAGAGTCGAATCCGTTACTTTTTCCAAAAGTTCTTGGCCTTTTTGGAAGAGAGCTTGGAGAGTTTCCTCTGAGACTTCCTCCGTAGGCTGCGGTGCAAATTCTCCATACAATTCTTTCAAGAAACCATAGATAGCCGTCTTATAACTGTGGTCGTCCAGTTTTTCGGTATCCAGAACCGTTTTATCCTTGGCTGAAGCTGCCTCGCCACTTGCCAGAGCCTTATCAACTTCGAGCTTGGTTTGATAGAGTTCCAAGAAAAGAGCTTTCAGATCGACCGCTTCGATAAAGGCCTGAGATTTATAAAGCTTGAGCGTCAAATCAGCAACTTTCTTCCGAAGTTCTGGCTGCAAACGAGCATCATCAACCGCAAGATAGAAAGCTTTGAGATACTCAACGGAGGTCACTCCTGTCCGATCTTGATAATCTTGCAGACTTGCCAATAGTTGCTCAATCTCAGCCATCTTAGCTTCATTTTTTTCTACCTTAGCTGTCTGCAATTCACCGAGCAAGCTGGTTTTATTCACATTGTAGCTGTCCGTTTCCAAACGTTTGATCTTATCTACCAATTCTTGATATTTTTTATCAACTTCGGTCAGCTCTTCCGTTTTCGCTTTTTCATCAACATGAATGTGGTGCTTATCAAATTGATCTAGGCTTGCCAAATATCCCTCTGTGGAGTTGCTTGGCAATTGCTTCATGGTTTCTACAAAATTACCGAGAGCTAGCTCGATTCGACGTTGGATCAGCAAGTCTTTAGCATAAATGGTTCGGCTAGCTGCCAACAGGGCATCCACCTTTTCAAGAACTGCCTTTTCATCATAGGATCCTGCTTGATAAGCTGATTGCAAGGCTGGGATTTTGTTCTTCAAGCCTAGATTCAATCCTTTGGATTGGACACGGATGTAGTGGTTGTGATCGCCATGCGGAATGACAAACTGACCATTTTCAACCTGAATACTGTATGGAGACAGACCTGAACGCAGGGCTGTTGTATAAAGCTCGTTTAGGAAGTCCAGCTCTGGATTTCCAGTTTCTAAAGGAATCCGAACATGCTCTTTTCGAACAGCATATGGATGGATATGTGTCGGATCGTAGTCTTGATCCGGATTATTAAAGACAAAGAAGCCTTTTGAAATCTTAATTGCTTCACGCGGTACACCATAAGTCTTGGAAATATAAGCGATTTTCTCTTCGTCACTTGCGTCACGAGAAAAACGGTCATATTCTGTGCTGACTTGACTGGATTGGCTTGAATCTTTGTGCTTAGCCAGGTTTGCTTCTGCTGCTGCAATCTGATCTTTGGTCAAATCATTTTTGAAGAAATAATGTGCATGCCCGCCGTGTTGGACAACGTAACCTTCCTCATCTTTTGAGATGACATGCTCAGCGTGGAAACCATGATCGTGCTCATCTTTATCAGCTGGTTTGGCTGGCTGACTTGGATTTGCTGGTTGACTAGGCTGGCTTGGTGTACTTGCAGTAGCCTTAGGATAAGTCTTCTGACCAGCAACAGGAATGTTCCGAGCTATTTCTTCTTCTAGGGCAGACAGTTTGCTGTAAGGGATAAAGTGATAGTGATTTCCATGCGGAATGGCCACTCCTTCTGCGGTCCGTCTAACAATTTTACTTGGATCAAAGACAAGACCATCTTTTTCAACATAGCGTTTTTCTTTTGGAATACGATAGAGTTTCTCAAGTAAGGTTTGGTAACTTGATGGTGTATCTTCTGCTTTTTCAGCTGGTTTAGCTCCGTGCCCAGCATCTGATTGGGCAGGTTTGGACCCTTGAGCTGGCTTAGCAGTCTGTCCCTTGTCAGCTTGATGAGCTGGCTTAGTCGCAGTTCCTGTATGTTGATTTTCTGATGCTTTACCTGTAGGAGCAGAAGCCTCTCCTCCTGTATTAGGATTTTCAGCTGGAGTTGCTACTTGCTTGCCTCGCTGCAAGGAATCCCAGTAGGCTTGGGCAGCCGCTAACTCACCTGGCGACAGATCACTTTTTGGAATATAATGCATATGACCGCCATGTGGCACAAGGAAGCCATCTCCTGTATCCGAAATCACATCAGATGGACTGAAAACATAGCCGTCATCTGTTGTATAGGCGCCATTGCTCCGACTCGATGCAGTGCCTTCTGCTTGATAGGTCCTCTTTCCTGCAGCGTAGGCAGCACTTGGACGACTGAAATCTTGCGTTTTTCTGCTAACAGTTTGACTCGATTTAGCTTCTGATCCGCCCTCGCCTTCTTCCTTGCTAGGATGAATTTGTCTTTGCCGTGCAATTTCATCAACAGAACGAACATTGCTGGTTTCTTTGGCATTGGTCAGATAGAGGTAATATTTTCCTGCAACCTTGATAATATAACCATCTTTCACTTGGTTGACAATATCTGATTCTTGCAATTGATAATTTGGATCCCGCATAATCAACTCTTCACTTAGAATTGCATCAAAGGGAACCTTGCCGTTATAGTAATGATAGTGGTCACCATGTGAAGTCACATAGCCTTGGTCCGTAATCTTGACAACGATCTGCTCAGCAGTAATGCCTTCTTTGGCCTGAATCTGCTCAGGTGTCAATTTCTCGGCTTTTTGAGATTTATTGTCCTGCTTATTTGTAGATTTCTTTTCTACATAAGCGACACGATTTGTCGCTTGTTCTTGTGGCTTATCTGCTTGATACTGCATAATCGCATAACCGCACACACCTAGTGTAGCTAGTGCCGCAACTGAACTAATAATATATTTCTTTTTCATACATCACCTCATTGTTTTAATTCTTTCGCTAAAATTTCTAAATTATCTTCTAAATTTTCAAGATAAGTCTTATCATTTTCAGGATCTGCTTCGAGAGGATTTAGCATCTTTAGGTTGACTCCTGTTGCCTTCTTTAAGGTTTCAGCCAACTTAGAAGAAGCATTGCTCTCGACAAAAATCGTCTTGACGTTATAGGTCTTGATAAAGTCTTGTATCTCCGTCAACTGCCTTGGACTAGGCTCTTGATCTGGCGAAATCCCTGAAATCCCCAGTTGCTTGAGACCGAAACGCTTGGCTAGATAAGAGAAGGCCGTATGCTGGGTCACGAAAGTTTTTTCATCTAGCCTGCTAAAGACTCCTTTATATTTTTGGCTCAGGGCCTTTGCCTTCTCTGCAAATTTTTGAGCATTTTTCTGATAGGTATCCGCATTTTTACTATCTAGCTTGGACAATTCTTGGGCGATGAGTCGCGCTTCTTCTGCCACTTTTTCAGGATCCAGCCAAGTATGTGGATCATAGAGGGTCTTTTCATCAATCCCTTCCTCAGCAGAGACTTCTTCTAAGCCGGCCACCTTGTCCAACTGCATCCCGTTGCTGGCTTCTACGACCGCTACTTTAGACTTTTGCAAGCTAGGATCCAGACTACCGGCCCAAGACTCCAAAGTCCGCGAATGATACACAAAGACATCTGCTTCATAAATAGCCGCTACATCGCTGGCTGATGGCTCAAATTCATGAATCCCTGCACCCGACTGAATCATCCGGACATCGTTCAAATCTCCCGAGACTTCTTTGACCATCGAATAAATCGGGTAAAAACTCGTGACAATATTGAGCCCGCGTTTGCTGCCAGCACCACTTGCTTCCTTTTTACTACAAGCGGTAAGGCCAAGTCCCAGCAAGACTAGACTTAAAGCTATCAAAACTTTTTTGATTTTCATTTCAACTCCTTAACCAGTTTAGCAATCATTCAAAGAAATAACTATTTTCAAAACATTCTTTCCCAAGAATGCTTTCAAAAATAGCTTCTTTTGTTAACCGGTTTATTAACTAGTTAAGATAATACTCCTTTTTATTTTTTCTGTCAAGAAGGAAGTTTGAATTTTTTCAAAAATTTTCCAACTATTCATCCAAATAAAAAAGCCACAAACGTGGCTTTGAGAAATCGGTATCTAAATTTTACTATTTTATAGAAAGAACTAGTGCTCACTATCCCAACTATTGGCCCGAATTTCTTCCAACATTTTGGCTTCTTCAGCTGTACATTCATAGTTTTCCAGCAAGTCCGGACGACGCTCATAGGTTTTTTTCAGACTTTCATAAAGACGCCACTTGCGGATATTTTCGTGGTGGCCACTCATGAGAACTTCCGGAACAACCATGCCCCGATAGTCATAAGGACGAGTGTACTGAGGATACTCCAATAGTCCAGACGAAAAGCTGTCGTCCGTGTGACTGACTTCCTTGCCAATAACCTCTGGAATTAGGCGAACTGTCGCATCAATCATGGTCATAGCCGCCAATTCTCCTCCGGTCAGCACATAGTCACCCAGCGAAATCTCGTCCGTCACCAAGGTCTTGATCCGCTCATCATAGCCTTCATAATGACCACAAATGAAAATGAGTTCCTCTTCCTTGGCCAGCTCCTCAGCATAGGCTTGGTCAAAAGTCCGTCCGGCAGGATCCAGCAAAATCACGCGCGGTTGCTTCTTTTCAATAGCATCATAAGCATCAAAAATAGGCTGAGCCCGCAGCAGCATGCCCTGACCGCCACCATAAGGCTCGTCATCCACATGTCGAGATTTTTCCGCATGTTCTCGAAAATTATGGTAGTTGATTTCCAAGAGGCCTTTTTCTCTAGCCTTGCCCACAATCGAGTGCTCCAAGGGCGCAAACATCTCCGGAAAGAGGGTCAAAATATCAATCTTCATCATCCAGTCCTTCCGGTATCTCTACATCAACCCGACCTTTCTCAATGTCAATGCCTAGCACTACTGGCGGAATGTAGGGCAGCAGCAAATCGCGCTTGCCTTTACGCTTGACCACCCAGACATCATTGGCTCCTGGCTGGAGAATCTCCTTAATCGTACCTAGCAGAACATCATTTTCATAGACTTCAAGGCCGATAATCTCATGGTAGTAAAATTCGCCATCTTCTAAATCAGCCAAGTCTTCTTCGGCTACTTTCAGACTAAAGTCACGAAATTTCTCGATGTCATTGATATGATACATCCCCTTAAACTTGATAATATCAAAGTTCTTGACCTTGCGGTGGCTAGCAATCTCCACATCCATGACAAACTGGTCTTTCCTATCGAAAAGGGCCAGTTTATTACCTTTTTTAAAACGCTCTTCCGCAAAATCTGTCACTGATAAAACCCGCATCTCGCCTTGCAAACCTTGGGTATTGACGATTTTCCCAACATTAAAATAATTCATTTTTACTCCAGTTAATCTTTTTACTA
>ERZ772799.115-NODE-115-length-32391-cov-3.297439_pt1 | contig 32391 bp, 33 predicted proteins | sample MGYA00511345_ERZ772799 | MGnify/ENA primary metagenome ERZ772799 (study PRJEB29015, sample SAMEA2738037) | human oral metagenome | biome: human oral; feature: human-associated habitat; material: saliva | place: China | collected 2238 ... | reverse complement strand
ACCTCTAGAAGGTTGATTAACAAGTCGATTTATCTCAGGCTCAAAATGCCTGAACTATGAAATGTCTATATTGTTTTTGTATTAAAAGGAGGGGACGATATGTCAGAAATAGGAATTGTGACTAAGCCTGTGGTCACTTGGCTAACTGTTTTGTTCGTATTTTTAAGTGTAGATGACTGTATGCATGTTGTATGGATGTATAAGAATGTATATAAAAAAGATATAACACATGAAGAAAAAACACATTATATGTTAATGACACATCACAACAAGTCCAAAAGAATACATGCTATATATTATTTTATAACAGATATATTTTTTACAGCGACTTTTATAATTATAACTTTGCTTTTTGTAGCATTTTCAGTAGTGTTATGGTTTTTCTAATCACAATTTATTTAAACAATCAGTAATATTTCATAGTTAGTAGTTTAAAAAGGCTGGCAGGTTAGCTGTCAGCCTTATACCAAAACTTTGGGTTTGAGATAATTCGACTTATTGACCAAAAAATAGTAAAATAAAACCATAAATAAGAGTGCACAATTGATAAAGGGGAAAAATGTTAGACATTAATTTTATTCGCGATAATCAAGATAAGGTTCAACAAAACGCTATCAACAAGGGCGTTGAGGTCAGCGTGGCTGATTTGATTAAATTTGATGATCGACGTCGTGAACTGCAAGCTCAGCTGGACGATTTGCGTCAGACACGTAACCAAATTGCCGATCAAATCAAACAAGCTGGCAAACCTGATCAGGAACTGATCGCTAAAGGCAAAGCCATCAAAGAACAACTGGCGGAGCTGGAGGCTGATTTTAATCAGAATTACGAGCAATATGTAGCGTTGTTAAAACGAGTGCCAAATATGGCTCTCGATAGCGTGCCGGTTGGTTTGACGGAGGACGAAAATGTGCTTGATTATCAGGTGGGCGAGCCGACTAAGTTTGATTTTGAACCAAAAAATCACTACGAAATCGCTAAAATTCGTGGTTGGATCGATAAAGAGCGGGCTTCGCGGGTGGCTGGGGCACGGTTTGCTTATCTTAAAGGCGATTTGGTGAAGCTTCAATTTGCGATTATCAATTTTGTGATGGATACGCTGAGCGATGAGGCGATAATTGCCAAAATCGTGCGTGATAACAATCTAAACATCAGCCCTAAGCCATTTGTGCCAGTTTTACCACCGTATATGATTAAAACCGCGCCCTATGACGCCATGGATCGCTTGGAACCGAGTGAGGATCGCTACAAGATTGAGGGCGAAGATCTTTGGCTTCAGGGTAGTGCCGAACATGTGCTCGGTAGTATGCACGCTGGGGAGATTTTTGAAGAAGCAGACTTGCCGGTGCGCTATCTAGGCTATGCGACTAGTTTCCGCAAAGAAGCTGGAACCTATGGCAAAGATATGGAAGGTATTTTGCGAATGCACCAATTTGATAAATTGGAAATGGAAACCTTCACGACTGCTGAAAAAAGCCACGACGAACACCGTTTGTTGGTGGCAATTCAGGAGTATATGCTTAAGGCGTTGGAATTGCCGTATCAAGTGATCAAAAAATGCACCTTTGACATCGGTAAACCTAACGCTTCGGGCGTCGATATGGAAGTTTGGTTACCAGGGCAAGGTAAATACCGCGAGACTCATACCGCTGACTATATGACCGATTACCAGGCGCGTCGTCTGCAAACCCGCGTTCGTCGGGCAAATGGTGAGTTGGAATTGATCCATACCAATGACGCGACGGCTTTTGCGATTGGTCGGCTACTGATTGCGATTATCGAAAATGGTCAAACCGCGGACGCCAAGGTCAAAATTCCTACCATTTTGCAAAGTTACCTGGGTGGCAAAACCGAGATTTAAATCGCTAATTACTGCTTAGGCGATAATTAAGTTTTATGATAAAATAAGGATAAGTAAAACTGAAAGGAAAATATGAATAAAATTGAAATTTCAACCATTAAATACGAAGCTGATGATACTATTAAACAATACGCCGAGAAAAAAATCGGTCGCGCTCTGAAATATCTGCCACGTCACGCCAAAAAAAGCGCCAGTTGCCATGTTACTCTTGAGAAATTGTCAAAAAAGCGCGATGATCAATACCAAGTTGAGGTGGCGATCGCCGTTCCCGACAAGACTTTGACCGTGACTTCGAACGCTAGCACGATTTTGGCAGCGATTGACATTGCTCAACCAAAAATCCTATCACAAGTGCGTCGTTACAAAACTGAGACCGTACCACACATCGGTCGACGCGGTGTTTTTTCAAAATTAAAGAATAATTTTCTCAATCGCAAATAATCCGCCGGTTTTAACCGCTAATAGCGCCTGGGCTAAACAGATAGCCGAGGCGCTTTTTATCGTTGGTTAAAAAACGGCACATGGAGCGAATCGCAGTCAAATATCCAACCAAAAACCCGCCAGAACGAGCTAGCGGGTGAGCGGTTATTTTTTGATTAAACCTTTTTTGCGCAGAGTGCGGATAGCTTGGGTCGAGAGCGTCATGGTTACTTTTTTGCCGTCAACAGTTAGAGTTTTTTTCTGTAGATTTGGTTTAAAAACTCGTTTCGTGCGGCGTTGGGAAAAGCTGACATTATGCCCAAACATCTTACCTTTGCCGGTTAATTCACATTTTGATGCCATTATTTTACCTTTGTTTTAAATTATCTATGTAATTTTACCTGATTTGGGCTAAAAAGTCAAACCTGTGCTATTAGAACTGGCTAAGCTTTGCGGATGGCGATCAATTCTTCAAACAAAGCGACGATTTTTTTGGTTTGTTCGAATTCGGAGAACTGTTCAGCTCGAGCTTTGGCGTTGGCGGATAATTGTTGGTAGTCTTTTTTTGGTAAAGTTAGCACTTTGGCTAGGGTAGTTGCCATATTGCGGGGGTTATTGCGGGCATAAAAACCCGTTTCGCCAGGAATGAGCAGTTCGCTCACTTCGGTGTCAACCAGCACCAACGGCAAGCCGGCCAGCGCCGCTTCGTGCACCACTAGACCTTGGGTATCAGTTAGCGACGGGAAGCCAAATACATCACTGATAGCGTAATAGTCGCCTAATTCTTCGTGAGGTACTCGACCGGTAAAAATCACTCGATCGGCATTTTTTAAGTGCGAAGCTTTTTCCTCTAAAATCGGCCGATATTCAAAATCACCGACGAATAAAAGGCGGGCGTTGGGCACTAATTTGACCAATCGATCAAAACAATCCACCAACAAATCGAGGTTTTTTTCAGCAGCAATTCGTCCTGCAAACAATACAACTTTATCATCTGGGGCGATACCTAGTTTGTCTCGTAATTTGTCGACGTTTTTGGTGGTTGGTAGGGCGTCGACTCCAGTCGGAATCATTTCCAGGCGAGTTTCGGTTTTCCAATCGATCATTTGTTGTTGTTTTTTGCGCGACAGAGAGACCACGGCGTCGCAGTTATTATGAAGCAAAGTAATGCAGTTTTTGACGAGCGATTGAGAAAACGGCGTCGAACCGCGTCGTCGGCGTCCAACTTCGCGGGCTAGACTAAGCAATTCGCTCGGTTTGGCTTTGATGGAGAAAGACGCGATGCCAGTCAAGGCGATAATTCCAGGCAAAACTTCAGGATAGAGCATCACATATTCAAACAAATCGGTTGAATATTGGCTAACTAGCGGAATTCGGAATTTTTTGGCGGCTGCTACGCCCAATAAGCCAATCTGGCTGGGGGTGAGAATCAAGATGATGTCGAGCTGTTTTTTCTTAATGTGACGCAAGGCGACTGGTGAAAAAAACACACTAGTTAAATAATCATCATAAAATAAGCCAGGCAGGGCATTAAACCGCACCACGTTTGGGTCGTCTTCTTTGTAACCGAGTGGTTTTGGAGCAAAAACCACAACTTCGTGACCGAGCTTGGCCATATTTCGTCGAAAAATATCAATTACCACTACAATTCCGCTCATTTGAGGGGTGTAAGTATCGCTAAAAATTCCTATTCGCATCATTTCTCCTGATTATTTAACAATTTTTGATAAAAGTTTAGCAATTTGTCGATGGCAGTTTCGACGTCAAAGCGTTTGGCGATCAGGGCTGATTTAGCTCGGTATTCCTCGCGTAATTGGGGATTGGCGATAACTTGCTGAGCTAAATCGTAAAAATCAGCATCAGTCTTGGCGAGCAAGACATCTTGACCAAAAGTATCATGATAATTAGGTATGTCGCGCAAAATAATTGGCAACCCGCTCGCCGAAGCCTCAATCACGCACATGGGGTGGTTTTCTTGTTCGGCTGGCAAAATAAATAAATCAGCGGCCGCATAGTATTTTTTGACTTCCTCGAGCGGAATTACACCGGTGACTGTCATGTTGTCTGGGACAGATTGAATTAGTTGCTCCATGGCTTTGTGATCGGCACCGAGATTTTTAAACGGAATCCCGCCAACCCAGAAAAAGCGCACATCGGGCATTTTTTGCGCCATTTGACTTAAAATATCAAACCGTTTGCGAGGCTGGACTTGACCGTTGCCGATAATCACAAACTGGTCAGGGCTAATCTGTAAATCCCGGCGAGCTTGAGCCCGGTCGGCTTCCGAAAAACGGTATTTGTTAGTGTCAATCGAGTTATAAAGCACATCGGTGTTGGTTAATTTCATATTATTGATCAGTTCATCTTTAACCATGCCAGAACAAGCTAGCACCAAATCCGCCCGCCCATAAAAGCGCTTCAACCACCAGGTGCCTAGCGGTCGCCAATATTTAGCCCCGATAATAGAACCAATAAAACTATCAGGCACTAGGTGCCCAGAGACGACTTTTTTGCCGTCTGGTTTGTTTAAAAATTTCCAAGAAAACAGCCCCATGGTGTGAATATGCACAATATCGGCTTTGACTTGTTGATCGTTGATGTGGAGTTCGATCTCGGGTCGTCGTTGTAGACCGTCGCGCATCTCGACGTAAGCGGTGTGGACGCCATGTCCTTTGACGGAAAACTCGGTTTCGGAGATGATATTAACAATGAGTGGTTTTGCCATATTTAGTGTAAAATTTAATCCATTTTTTAAATAATATATCATTATTATACTATATTTTACGGCTATATAATTTTGCACTTTTAAAAATAATAAAAAAATCGTATAATTTAAGACAAAGTTTTTTATAAGTTTAACAATATTGAAGGGAATTACCGTGAGTAAGGGGAAAGTATTAAAACGAATTTTCGGCGATCCACAGGCTAAAGCACTGCGTCGCATCAAAACAAAAGTTAAAGAAATCAACGATTTAGCGCCAAAATACCAAAAAATGTCGGATCAGGATTTAATAGCTCAAACTGATAAATTTAAAAAAGATTTAGCTAAAAAATCGCTTGATAAAATTTTGCCCGAGGCTTTTGCGGTCGTGCGTGAAGCCAGTAATCGTGTGCTAAAAATGCGTCATTTTGATGTGCAATTGATTGGCGGTATTGTTCTGCACGAAGGCAACGTCGCTGAAATGAAAACCGGTGAAGGTAAAACGCTGGTGGCGACTTTGCCGGTGTATCTCAATGCGCTCGAAGGCAAAGGCGTTCATGTGGTGACAGTTAACGATTATCTGGCTAAACGTGACGCTGGCTGGATGGGGCAATTGTATGATTTCTTGGGTGTTAGCGTGGCAGTTATTGTGGCTGATGAGTCGTATATTTATGATAAAAATTATTCCAACGATAATTTCACCGATCCGCGCATGAAAGCTCTAAAGCCATGTACTCGCAAGGAAGCTTACGACGCTGATATTACCTATGGGACTAACAACGAATTTGGGTTTGACTATTTGCGCGACAATATGGTCAACGATAAATATTTATTGCGCCAACGTGAACTCAATTTCGCGATCGTTGACGAGGTCGACTCGATTTTAATCGATGAAGCTCGCACGCCGTTAATTATTTCTTCGCCGGCTGGTGACAATCCTGAGAGCTACAAACAATTTGCTAGCGTTGTCAGCAAATTAGATAAATATGACTACGAAATCGATGAAAAACGTCGCTCGGTGTCGCTAACTGATGACGGTATTGAAAAAATCCAAAACATTCTCGGCGTTGATAATCTCTACAGTCCAGAACATGTTCGGTTGGTTTATCACCTCAATCAGGCTTTGCGCGCCGAAACTTTATTTAAACGGGACAAAGATTACGTGGTAACAACCCAAGGCGAAGTGGTGATTGTCGATGAACATACTGGTCGATTGATGGACGGTCGTCGTTACAACGAAGGTTTGCACCAAGCCATCGAAGCCAAAGAAAACGTGCCAGTTCTCGAGGAAAGCATGACTTTGGCGACGATTTCGTTCCAGAATTATTTCCGTTTGTATAAAAAACTCTCGGGCATGACCGGTACGGCGCTAACTGAGGCGGAAGAGTTTCAGCAGATTTATAGCTTGGACGTGATCGAGATTCCGTCTAACAAACCACTAGCCCGTCAAGATAAACCAGATCTGATTTTCAAAACCGAACGGGCGAAGATATTGGCGGTCGTTGAAGCTATCAAAAAACATCACGAAGCCGGACGGCCAGTGTTGGTTGGCTCGGGATCGATCGAGAAAAACGAAGTGATTGCGACCTATCTCGACCAAGCTGGCTTGCCGTATGAACTGCTTAACGCCAAAAACAACGAGCGCGAGGCGTCGATTGTCGCTAAAGCTGGCGAAAAAGGTGCGATTACGCTAGCCACCAATATTGCCGGTCGTGGTACCGACATTGTGCTGGGCGAGGGCGTTAAAGAACTTGGCGGTTTGGTGGTGATTGGTTCGGAGCGTCACGAATCACGTCGAATCGATAATCAGTTACGGGGTCGTAGTGGCCGTCAGGGTGATCCGGGCGAGAGTCAATTCTTCGTATCGACTGAAGATGATTTGATGCGTATTTTCCAAGGTGAACGCATTGCTTCGCTGATGGATCGGTTGAATATTGACGAATCGATTCCCATAGAAAACCGCACTTTATCAAAACTGCTAGAATCATCGCAACGTCGAGTGGAAGGATTTAACTTCGACACTCGCAAAAATGTGGTCCAATACGACAACGTTATCAACCGCCACCGTAAAGTGGTGTATGGCATGCGCCGTAAGATTTTGGAAGGCGAGGATATTGCTGATGAAATCACTCGTTTAATCAACGAAAAAACTAAAGATTTGGCGTTTTTGCCAGCTAAAATCAATTCCAAGTTTGTTGAGAATTTTACAACAATCTTGCCACGCGTTAGCGAAGATGTGTTTGAAGAAATTGGTCAAATTAAAAAAGACAAAGAACGCTTAAGCGCGACCCGCAGACTGCTAAAAGAAGTTTATGCCGAAAAAGAGGCCGAATTTACGCCGGAATTGATGCGCAAAATCGAACGCGAAGTCTACATGCAAGTGCTTGACGTGCTATGGATGCAACATCTTGAGAACATGCAACACTTGCGCGAAGGTATTCACTGGCGCAGTATTGGTCAACGCGATCCGTTGGTCGAATATCGAGCTGAATCGCAAAAACTATTCGAGGCGGTGCAAATGTCATTGCGCGATGAAGTCTTAAAAACCATCCTAAATCTATCACAAAATCAACTCAACCCAAGCCTAGTTGACGATGATTATCAAACTGAACTAACTAAAGCCGCCGAAGGCGCGGTCGAAAAAGGCGTCAACGAAATCTCCAGCCACAAAGGTGTTGGTGATGATGATTTTGGGGCAAAGTCAGCGGTTAAAACTACCGTCAAAACCAAAAATCTCGATCGCAAAAAGAAAAAAACTGCCCGCAAAAATCGCAAAAAGGGTCGTCGTAAATAATTATTAAGGAGGGATTATGAAACACACAGTCAAAGAAGTGGTACTCAAAAACGGTGCCCGGGGTTTGTTTATCAATATTCCCGACGCTACCGTGATGCAGTATAAAATTCATTTTCGGGCGGGCAATCGCTTGGTTCGTTCGCCGGAAGTTTATGAAACGGCACACGTTATGGAGCATATGTCGTTTGGGGCTAATGCTAAGTTTGCTAGCGAACAGGAATACGCGGCTGAATTTTCCAAAAATGGAGCCCGCAATAACGCTTACACTTCCGATACTTCGATGGTTTATCTGGGGGTGTGTGCTGATTTTGAGTGGGAAAGAGTGTTAAAATTACAACAATTGGCAATTTGTCAGCCCCGTTTTTCGCAGTCGAAGCTGGAAGCCGAACAGGGCAATATTCGCAACGAATTGACGGCAATGTTATCAAACCACTCTAATTTGTTGTGGTATCGGATGCAACAATTGTTGGGCGAGCAAGTGCTTAATTTAAAACAACGGATTGCTACGATCGACAATATTCAGCTAGAAGACGTAGTGGAGCATCATACGCGTACTCACACTATCGACAATATGCGCTTTTTGGTAGCAGGGCGACTGACTAATCGCGAACGCAAACTCCGTGCTTTGCTCGAAAAATGGAAATTGCCTAAGGGCGAACTATTGCCAATTCCGCACGATCAGATTCATTCACATGACGCGACTTTGATTAAACAAAACAACGGTCGCAGTTTGACCTTCGGTGTGTCGTTAATTTTGGAGCGAAAATTAACCCAGCGTGAGGCTTACGCTATGAAGGCTCTTAATCACATTCTAACCGGCACGACCTATTCCCGGATTTTTGGTAAGGCGCGGGAACGGGGGCTGGTTTATAGCATTTACTCCGATTATGATGAGCGTCATCACGATTGTTGTTGGGATTTTGCTGGCCAGGTGATGCCGGAGACGGCTGAGGCGTTGTTTGATTTAATTATCGACGAGCTTCAGCAAGTGGCGTCTGGCAAAATTACCAAAAAAGAAATCGACGAAACCAAAAGTTATGGTCTTGGTTCGTTCCAGATTAACACTCAGACGATTTCGCAGTTGGCTAATTTTTATGGCGAGGAATATTTTACTAATGATAAAATTCGCAGTTACGCTACAGTGCCTAACCACTGGGCTAAAGTTTCGAAAGCCGAAATCGTCGCCATTGTTCAAGATTTTATGGCTAATGGTAAATGGGCACTGGTCGGGGTTGGCAATATCGATCCGCAACTACTTGATAAATTAAACGCCAAATTAAAAACGGTTTTCAAAGGATAAAACATGGCGAATCGAGCGGGAATTGAGGCGAGACTGGCGGAGTTGACCGCTGATTTTATGGCGGCTTACGTTAAACTGCAAATTGAAGCTCAGGTCCAGGAACTAACCGACCTAGAACACCAGCTCAATCAGCCGGCAATTTGGAATGACCCGATTAAAGCTCAAGCTCTCGCTAAAACCGTCGCCAGTAAGCAAGAATTTCTCCAGCCCTGGCAAGCGATGAAGCTTCAGCTCGAGGATTATCGGGAGTTATTAGCGATCGATGATCAGTCCTGGCTGGCGGAAGTCGAGCGCCAAATCGATTCGCTGGCTGATCAACTAACCGAATTGAAACGCGCTTTGGTTTTTAATGGCAAACACGATTCGAGCGATGTGATTTTGCGCCTGACTAGTGGAGTGGGCGGGTTGGATGCTCAGGATTTTACCGAAATGCTGGAGCGGATGTATCTACGTTGGTTGCAAAATCAGCATTTCACAGTTAATCTCATCGAACGTCAAACTAGCGATGAAGCTGGTATCAAAACAGCGGTCTATGAAGTGTCGGGTCCGTTTGCGTATGGTAAATTAAAAAGCGAACACGGCGTCCATCGTCTGGTGCGCCTTAGTCCGTTTAATGCTGATAATTTGCGTCAGACTAGTTTTGCGCTGGTGGAGGTTCTGCCAAAAATCGAGCCAGATGAGCTTAAAATTGCCGAAACTGACCTCAAAATTGATTATTATCGCTCTGGTGGTCATGGTGGTCAGAGCGTTAACACTACCGATAGTGCGGTGCGGATTACTTATTTGCCAACTGGTCTGACGGTAGCGATTCAAAACGAACGCTCCCAGATTCAGAACAAGGCAGTAGCCTTGGCAATTTTGACTGCTAAATTAGCCGAACTGCAAGAACAGCAACAAGCCAAGGACCTGTCGCAGTTAAAAGCTGGCGAATCGGCCAGCTGGGGCGCCCAAATCCGCAATTACGTGTTACACCCCTATACTTTGGTCAAAGATACCCGCACCAAATACCAAGAAACTGACGTTGCTAAAGTTCTCGATGGCAAGCTCGACGGCTTCATTGAAGCTTATTTAGAGACTCAATTATCAACTTAATTTATTAAAAACTAATTTTGTTGATAAAAACCTAGCTTTTAGACTAATTGTTTGTTATAATTTAAGCATAAGCAATAAAAAAGGAAGGATTGTGATGCAAAAAATTCGCCAACTATTAAAATCTGGCTTCAAATCTCAAATAATTACTATTCAACTACCGGCTAGTAAAACTCTCATCGGGCTGACGCTGGGATTGGTGCTGATTTTTGGGGGTTATGGCTTGGTTAAAAACATCAAATCGGAGCAATCGGCTCAAGCCGAGCAACTACCGGGCACTCCGGACTCAGGCATCAAATCTCGCATCACTGAACTCTACGACGCTCTGGTCGCTCAAAACAAAGGCTCTGACACCGATGTCTCGGGGCTGACTGCAGCACCAGGCGACTGGGGCCCGAAATGGAATCGCATCAAAACGGCTGCTCTTAGAAATGGATCGGGGGGGCGATAACGGATCTTATAATCAACATCGAGAATTTATCGATGGTATCACTGGCTTAGAATGGAGTTATCCGCTAGTTCGCAAAGGCAACCAAGTCACAACCCATCCGGGTGATTATTCTATGTGGTCATGGGATGCTTCATATTCTAACAACCAAGCGGTCGGCAATAAGACGGCTGCTCAGCTCTGCCAAGTGCTCGGTGATAATTGGCGTTTGCCGACTAAAAATGAATTATCTACTGCTTATAATTATGTGAATACTAGAAGACCTGAAATCTCACATAGAGATTCTTTCCGCTGGTCGTTGACGGAGCTTAGTACGCCTCCTCAGATCGCCTGGGGCGTGAAGTGGAGTGACAATCAGAATTCCGGCATTAGCGAGACTTATCAGAATCTAGTTTCTTGTGTCCGGTAACTTCGGATGATTAAATTATTTTAAGAATTGTTTGACGGAGTCGATAGGACATGCTTTTACCAATAACTACCAATTACCAATCAGCCCAATTTGATTATTCTCGTTGGGCATGGCTGAGGCTTATGACGGCTGGCGCAGTGTTAGCTATCACGACGCTGGTGAGCTCAGGCGCGCCAGCCTCGGCCACCGCCCAGCCACTGGCTGACGATGCCAATGGTCAGGTACTGACCACTGGTTCATCGCTGATTATGACCTCATCACCGACTGGCTCGAACTTGACAGTCGATCGGGTCGGGCGAACGGTGTCGGGCTATATTTGGAGCACTGATCTGGGTTGGGTTAATTTTTCTGCCGGTTTGACGGTTGGGAATGATGGGCGAGTCAGCGGTTTGACCTCGAACGCCGGTGGTGCGCCAGTGTTTGATTTTAACGCTACTCCGCATAATGCCAGCGTCACAATCAACGCTAATAATCAGCTCGAAGGCTACGCTTGGAGCCAGGATCTGGGCTGGATTCATTTTGACGGGGCTGGCAATGCTAAAGCCTTAACCACCAACGCACCTCTGGATATCAACCAACAGCCAATGCGCGCTAATGTGACGATTGATAATCTGACCGGCCAAATGGCTGGTTTCGCCTGGAATCGCGACCTGGGCTGGCTGGATTTTAGCGGAGTAAAAGTCGAATTGGATGGTCGACTAACCGGTCAAGCCACAGTCAAAAACAGCAACAACAAACTGCATTTTGATAGCGCAACTTATCATTCTAATGTGCAAGTAGCCCAAAATGGTCAATTTTCGGGTTATGCCTGGAACGATGATTTGGGGTGGGTGTCGTTTAGCGGAATTCACACCAAAAACGGCAAGTTTCCACGGGCATCTGTGCCTTCGGCGGTTCGGAATTTGACAGCTGTGCCGATTCCGAGTTCTACGCCGGGCAGAGGAGCGCTTCGTCTGACTTGGCAACCTCCGGCTGATGATGGTGGCTCGCCCATTGCGTCATATCATATTGAAATCTGTCAAGCCGAACCAACTGGTCAATGTAAGCCTGGTTATGATTATCAGCCTTATAATCCGGGCTTGCCAGAAAATCTAACTTCGTTTGATATTATCGTAAATGACAATACTTATTATGATATCCGAATGACCGCTCGTAATAGCGTCGGTTTGGGACCTTATAGTAACGTGGTGACGGTTCGGCCGAGTTATATCAGCCTGCGCACGGTTACTAATCAAGTCCAGTTGTCGATAGCGCCTACCACTAATCAGAACTTCAGTTCTTCGTCACACAATGTTAAAGTTGATAGCAACCTACCGGGAGGACTTGATCTAAAACTATCAGCTGCCACCGCCAATAATCATTTATCGACGACCGGCGGTCAGACTATTGCGCCTACGACCGGTAATTTTACCAACCCTCAAGCTATCGCTGATAATAGCTGGGGCTATCGCATCAACGGTGGAGCTTTTGGCTTTAATACCGTAATCGAAACCAATACCAACGGTAGTAACTTCACTTGGGCGTCGGTTCCGCCGACAGCGACGCCTGATGTAATTTTCACATCAAACAGCTTAGTCAGCGATCAAACCATCCCGGTGTTTTATGGTGTAAAAGTATCCAGTACCCAAGCTCCAGGTAACTATTCGGCAACGGTGATTTACGAAGCGGTCGGTCGCTAAAATTTTCGACAACAAGTCCCAGGGCTTTTAGCTTGTGTATTTTTTAAAAAAGCATATAATAATACTTAAGCTTACTTATGTAAGGAGCATTAAATATCATAACAAGGGAGGTGAAGAGGCAAAAGTTATATTTTAATAGAACAATAATAAAAGTAATAAAAATAATGGGAGTCATATCATGAAATTATTTAATACAAAACTTATTATAGTGGGCATTGTATCTATCTGCTTGTGTAGTCTAAACGCTAATTCAGTAAGTGCTAAAAGCCTTTCAGAAATTGAGAATAAATACAATAACGTAGGAAAAATGGTTACTAATGAAATTAGTAATTTTTTAATTTCAAAAAATAAAAAAGATGTTCAATCGCTAACAGAAGATGAACTATCTCAGTTGGTTTTTAGGGTTAATGATATCAAAAAACAGCATCATAATATTTATGTTGAATATGACAATTTCTTAAGACAAAGCAAAAATGATAGAAACACCTGGAACTGGGCAGGTGATGCTTTTGCGACAGTTGATCGTTGGCTAGTGCCAAATTTTAATCATGGGCATGCAGCGATTGCTTCTCGAGATGTTAATGCTACGATTGAAGCTCTTGCTGGTGGTGTCCAAAAAATATGGGATGGAAATCAGCGGTGGGATCATAAAAGATGCCGTGCTAAATATCATGGTATGGCTGGCGGAGTATATAGGATAGTCGGTTTAGACTACAATCAGCGTATATCTGCTAGCGATTACGCATCGTGGCAAATAGGCAAGGGATATGATTGGCTATTTTGGACTTGGGACGATAATACATTTTATTGTAGTGAGCTTGTTTATAAAGCTTGGAGATATGCTGGTAAAACTATGAGTTATAGTAATCCATTATGGGGTCATATGGTATTACCGGCAGATATTATGCTTAGCCCGGACACTTATTTGATAGAAGATTGGTTAACTTGGAATAACGGAAATTACCCAAGCGGCAGTTCTTGTTTAAAACCATAAGGAGCAACGATGAAAAATTTAACGCGTAATATTTTATCACTTATGGGCATGACCGTATTTATGGTTGTGAAGTTAACCCTGATTATTGGCATCGTCGCTTATTCTTTGATTGTAATTACCATTAGCGTCATTTCTTTTTCGAATAATCAAAATAATTCTCATCGCGCCTCGAATTATTCAAAAGAAGCTACTAGGTTTATCGCTGTTGACGAGACTATTGGCGTTAGTAAAATTCCTATTGGTCGAATTGTTTTTCCGTATCTAATTAAACCTCAGCAAGCCCGATTTATTGCTTATGATGCTCATGGAAACATTACCAACGAAACTTTTACAGAAACCATTTGGAACCCAGTTTATGACCATAATAAACATTTAATTTATTACGAATCGCTGGACGGATTTTCGGTCTTTGATTATCTTCAGCGGAAAGTAATTAAAACAATTAAATATCCTTTTGATCAGCATTATCTACTTGACAAAATGGGTAACCGATCGATTGTTGATCGGCTGATTGTTCATAATGATGAGCTTTACTTTTCGCAAGTTCGTGATGTTAAAAATAATGCTGTTTATAAACTTTGCCAAGTTGAGACAAAAAAATGCTTTAATTTGGATGATAAACTTAATCATTTAGTATCAACACCAGCTGGCATGGTGGCTGTTTCTAATAAAACCTTCTGGCTGTTTGATCGCAATCTTAACTTATTGCAACGTGAAAAAATTGATGATATGACTCAGATTTATGGTGTTGTAGCTATTAATCAATCGTATCGTATAATTACTAATCGCAAGCTTGCCAATTTGCCATGTATGGTGCTGAGTCGCGAGCTACTTGAGGAGTATCAATATAATTCATCAATTTGGTTGAAGGCAAGTTTTGCTGCTCGTAATCAACAAATTTATGCGATTATTAGCAAAAAAGACAAGGAACAGAAGATTGGCGGTAAAACAGCTTTGTATGTTGCGAATATTACCGACGACGATCAATCTCAATTTAAATTAATTTGGAAGAAGAACAATGTCTATCATACGCCTGATATGGCAATGTTTAACGATAAAAAACTAATGTTTGAATTTCGGTATTGGAATGATGATTCTGACCGGAAGAGAAATTTCCTGACTTATGAATTCGCAAATCATCAAATTCAAGAAAAAACTATAGAGTTTACTCCTATCAATCAACAACGGATTGGCTATCAATTTTGGATGTTGGATTAGGTTTTTTATGGCCATTTGTGCTATAATAAGCATAAGCGTTTAAATAAAAAGAGCAGGAGTAAAATGAAGTATAGAAATTTAGTTGGTTATGTACTAGCTGGTTTAATTATTATAGGATTGAGCCCCATTATTCTGGATATAAAGAAGAACCAACGTTCTAACGCTTTAGCAGTAACTAAAATTACTCCAAAAGAAGGTCCGACAGCGGGCGGTAATACAATTGTTATCGAGGGAAGCGATTTTAAAAAACGAGTTACTGTCAAACAAATATCAGTCGGTGGAGGTGTGACTTGTTTGTTGAGTTCGGAACAAAAGGTATATTGTTGGGGAGATAATTTTTACGGGGCAGTAGGCAATGGAGAAGGTGGGACTGGTGGTCTTAACCCTGGAGCTCAGGAGTATATAACAGCTCCTCAAGCTGTCGTGCAGGGTGAAATTCCTAATGGCGTTAAAATAAAACAGATTTCTTCTGGTACGTATGTAGTTTATGCTATTGGCACTGATGATCAGATATATTTCTGGGGTGCTAAACATTTTTCACCTGTAAAGTTAAGTAGCTATGACATCAATCTACCCAGTGGAGTCAAACCAATCAAAATACAGGCTAGTCACTATGGATTTGCTGATACTAGTGAAGCGGTTGTATTAGGCTCTGATAACAAAGTCTATGTTTTAGACAAGAATCAACATACTGCTTTACCTATTCCAAATGGTCAAATATCATCAGCAGAGAAAATTGTGGATGTTGCTATTTCTAAAGATGCAAATCAAGGAAGTAAAGGAGTAGGTGCAATATGTGCCCTGACTGATCTGGGCAAGGCTTACTGTAGTCCATATAATGCTCCATTTACGGCAATTCCACAAGGTCAAATTCCAATCGATGCTAAAATTACTAGCATTTCTGTTGCCTCTTCATGTTATGGTCATACACCTGAGATTCTTAATGATATTTGTGTCTTAACAACCGATGGTCAAGCCTATTGTTGGGGGACTGTAGGTGTTGATGGTGTTAGTAGCTATCATACTACTCCAGCTCTTGTCAAAATGCCTCAAAACAAAAAAGTCAAAAAGATTAAAACCGGTCAAGTGCATATTTGTTTGATTAGTGACGATGATCAAGCATATTGTTGGAGTAATGATAATGAAAACTATGAAGGAATTGGTGTAGATATAACTAATGCAAGTTCATATCAACCGAATCCTATTCTGGCAGGTCAGATTCCAGCTGGTGTAAAAATTGTTGATATCGATCTAAACAGTAGTGACAGAGCGTTTGAAACTTGTGCGATTGGTGATAATAAAAAAGCCTATTGCTGGGGCAGTAACTTTCTTGGTCAGCCTCAACTTGACGGTAAGCCTTTTATATTTGATTCTGAGATTTCAAAACCCGTCAATAACCCAACCTTAGTGCCGTTCGGAACTGATGATGAAACTAAAGTTACGATAGACGGTATACCAGTGACTGCTAGAATCATTAATCAGCAGCGCCTTGAATTTACTGCACCACCTCATGCGCCTGGGAAGGTCGATGTTGTGGTCATGAATAAGACGGATGTGGTAACTTTAGTAAAGGGTTATGCTTATGTGGACAATGTTAATCCTCAACCGTCGCAACCCCAACCCCAACCCGCTGAGCCTAATAATAATCCAGTTAACGATAAAACATTGACGCCTAATTCTGGTTATCAAAAACGAAATCATCGCATTAGGCTAGGTGTGCTAGTGAGTGGGTTAACTCTGGTCGTAATCGGCTTAGTCGTATCGTTTAAAAGATTTTTAAAAATAAAAAAATAAGATACGGTCCTTAAAATTCATCAGCTAGTGCTATTAAAAGATTTCTTTTGATTGTTTCAAATCTTTAAAAGATTAGCTGATGTTTTTGTCAGTTTATGCTATAATAAGCTTATGATTTTACTTGATCGAGTTTCCAAAACTTATCCTAAAGGCGACCATCCAGCACTGGATCGGATTAGTTTGCATATTAAACCGCGAGAGTTTGTTAGTATTATTGGCCCAAGTGGTTCTGGTAAATCAACTTTGCTGAAATTGCTAACTCGCGAGGAAAAACCAACTGCCGGCAAGATCGTGGTTGGTGGGATCGATTACGATACGCTTCATGATAAAGACATTCCGCTTCTTCGGCGCAAAATCGGGGTGATTTTTCAAGATTTTAAACTGTTGCCTCAGCGCACAGTGTTCGAGAATGTAGCGTTTGCCTTAGAAATTTCAGGCATGACGAGGCGTGAAATTAACAGCGCTGTACCAAAAGTCATCGAGCTGGTTGGTCTAAAGGGTAAAGAAAAAGCTTTTCCGCATCAGTTGTCGGGAGGTGAGCGTCAACGAGTGGCGATTGCTCGGTCGGTGGTGCGTCAACCTCGGATTCTAATTGCCGACGAGCCAACGGGTAATCTTGATCCAAAGCACTCTTGGGATATCGTCAAAGTGCTGGAAAAAATCAATGATTATGGCACGACGGTGATTTTAACAACTCACAACGTTGATATTGTTAATAAATTAAAACGGCGAGTGATTGCTATCGAAGGTGGCAAAATCGTCTCTGATAAATCGAGAGGGGAGTATTATGATGGTTAAAAAACGACGACATCGACCAAAACGCAGTTTGGCTAGACGCTGGATCTCATTTGTTCGGGTGTTTCGCTATGGCGCGGAGAACTTTGTTCGTAATGCTTGGCTGTCACTGGCGGCGATTTTGATTATGACGATCACTTTGTTAATTATGTTTATGGCGGTATCGTCGAACAATGTACTACACGACACGGTTAATTCGGTGCGAGATCGAGTTAAAATGTCAATTTATGTCAAACAAAATATCGACCAAAAAACCGTTGAGCAAATTCAACAAGACATCAAACGCGTGCCAGGCGTGTTAGAAGTTAAGTACATCTCATCAGATGAAGCTCGTCAAAAATTCGCCGAAAGCAACGCTAAAGACCCCAGCCTACTAGAGGCTATCAAAGAATCTAAAAACAATTTCCCAGCGACTTTTCACGTTAAAATTGAGGATATCGACAACCCGTCAAAACTAGAAGCATACACCAAAAACGACGCTTTAATCAAAAAATGGCTCGACGAAAAGCAACCGCCGTCATTCTCGTCGTCACATCGGATGACGATTGATAATATTGCTAAATACGCTAATTTCGCGGAAAAAGCCGGCATCGCGGTGGCGATTGTCTTCACGGTGGTGTCGTCGCTGGTGGTGTTTAATACAATTCGGATGGCAATTTTTAACCGCAAAGACGAGATCTACATGATGCGCTTAATTGGGGCTGAACCGGGGTTTGTTCGCAGTCCGTTCATTGTTGAAGCGGTGTTAAATGGGGTGATTTCGGCAGTAGTGGCGACTTCATCGGGTTTAATAATCTTCGATTTGCTAAAAGATCAATTAACCGAAAAGGGCATTGAAATTAACAATACAATCGAAATTGCCACCCGCTATTGGTATCTGGTGTATGCCGTGATGATTAGTGCTGGCATGGTGATCGGTATTTGTTCGTCTTTTTTGGCAACTCGCAAGTATTTAAAAGAGAAAAACGATTAACTGTTGTAAAATTAGCTAAAAGCTCATGTTTATCTTGACTTTTGGGGTGTAGTTGTGATATAATCATAAGTGTAATAATCTGCGACGAAAAATAAAAAAATAGCGAGAGTTATAATGACTAAAACCTCAAAAAACAACATTTCTAGGAAATTTTTACTAGCCATGGCTATAGTGATGGCGACTTCGGGCTTGTCGCTAAATTATCTGCTATCGGGCAAATCAGCCCGGGCTACCGATTACGAACAACAAATCCGACGTCTTAGAGAAGCCAACGCTTATTACGAAAAAGAAGCTTATCAATTGCGTAAAAAAGCTGATTCGTTGGCCGGAGAAGTCGAGTTAATCAATCAAGAAAAAGCTCAAATTCAGACCGCTATCGATCAAATCAATGCTCGAATTGAGGTTTTAAATAACCAAATCGCTCGTCTAGAAAAAGACATTGACAACAACCGAGAAGCGTTGGGCGATGTGCTAGCTAAAATTTACTTAAGTAACAATGTTTCAACGATTGAGCGTTTGGCTAGCGCCCGAGCCATTACTGATTTTATTGATGAAGAGGCTCAAGCTCAGACTATGCGCCAGAATATCACTACTAAGCTGCAAGAAATCAAGCGCCAACGTGAACAAGTTTCTAATAAAAAAGACGAGCAAGTTAAAGCTTTGGCTTTGCAAAAAAAGCAAATGGCGACTCAGCAGAAACTTGAACAAGAAAAACAGGCTCTACTAGATCAGACGCGGGGCGATGAAGCTGAATATAAGCGCCTAACTAGCGTTAATAACAGTCAGATTGAAGAATTACGCTTAGCCCAGAAAAAAGCTAACTGTGCAGCGATCGGGGGCACTTGGCTAGAGACTGGTGTTTGTTATCAAGCGCCACAGGCCGGGAGTTACAATATTCCACAAGGTGTTCCGGGCGGTGGCGGTTATCCGGGCCAATGGGCTTTTGCACCTCTTGATGCTTATGTTGATCCGTGGGGGCTGTATACTCGGGAATGCGTTAGCTATGTAGCCTGGAAAATCCATAGCACTGGTCGGTTCGTGCCACATTTTGGTGGGCAGGGTAACGCTAACCAATGGCCAAGCACTACTGCTCGGCATGGCATTCCGCAAGGCAGTCAACCTAAAGCTGGCTCGGCCGCGGTATCGAGGGTTGGATATTACGGACATGTGATGTATGTCGAGGCGGTACATGGCGATGGCACAATTACAGTTAGCGACTACAATCTATTATGGGACGGCAATTACCGTATTTACCGTCGCTCGGCATCTGGGTTGGTTTATATTTACTTCTGATTTTTTAAAAAATAAACAGTCCGCTCTTTGTTGTATTAAACACAACCATAAAAGGGCGGATTTTTAGATGAAAAATGATACAATGATACTAATGTTTAAATCACAAAGTGTTAATAAATAATTCTAAGTAGGAGTGAAAAAATGAATCAATCATCAACCAAGCGAACTTTAACGCTTGATAAAGTTAATCTGCTGATTTTGCTAGTAATTGTGTTTGTGCTGGGGTTTAGTTTTGGCGATCGTAGTCATACCATTTTTAGCTATATTGGCAAATTAACCGGAACGCCAGTCAATCAAACCGAACTTGATTATAAAACTCTAGATCGAACTTACGCCATCTTAAAACAAAAATTTGATGGCAAAATTGATCAAACGACGCTTTTGGAGGGCGCCAACAAGGGACTGGTTGAGGCGCTGGGCGATCGTCACACTGCTTATTTGACGGCTAAAGAAGCTGAAGAATTTCAGAAAAATCTAGAGGGGGACATTGGCGGCGGAATTGGTGCTGAGGTCGGGGTTCGTAAGAATTTAATTACTATTATCCGTCCGCTAAAAGACAGTCCGGCGATGAAAGCTGGTTTGCTGGCTGGCGATGTTTTGTTTAAGGTTAATGACGAAGAAATTGGCAATCAGACGCTTGATCAGGTTATCCAAAAAATTCGGGGCAAACCCGGCACTGATGTCAAACTAACCGTGGCGCGCAAAAATGAATCTCGACCTATCGATATTAAAATCACCCGGCAAATTATCAATAACCCGAGCGTTACTCTGGAGATCAAAGGCGACGTGGCGGTGTTGAGAGTATCGCGTTTTGATAAACAAACGGCGCTTTTAGCTCATCAAGAAGCCACTAAAATCAAAGCTCAAGGCATCAAAAAACTGATTTTGGATCTGCGGGGTAACTCTGGTGGCTATTTGACGGCGGCGCGCGATTTGGCTGGTTTATGGGTCGACGGTAAACTGATCGTCAGTGAGCGAGTTGGCGATAAAACTGTGCAGGAATTTTTCTCTAAAAAAGGTAGTAGTCTGTTGGCTGATACCAAAACTGTGGTGTTGATGAACGCTGGTTCAGCTAGTGCTAGTGAAATTGTGATCGGCGCTCTCAAAGATTACCAAAAAGCGACTTTGATCGGTGAAACTAGCTTCGGCAAGGGCAGCGTTCAGGAGATAATTAGCCTGCCTAAGGGTGGCCAGCTAAAAGTTACCGTGGCTCGCTGGTATACGCCAAAAGGCCAGAATATTGATCGTCAAGGCATCAAACCCGACAAAGAAGTTGAATTAACCCCAGAAGATTGGCAAAATGACCGCGATCCACAGTTGCAATCGGCACTGGACAGCCTGAAATAGCTTGAGACGATAAAATATGGTAAAATAAGCTCATGGATAAGAAAAAAATTCTATTAGTTGAAGACGATCAAGTACTGGCAGGGGTTTATAAAGACCGGTTGGATTTGGAGGGATTTGATACGCTATGGGTGGAAAACGGCGAAAAAGCCTTGGCTGAAGCTTTAAAATACCAGCCAGATTTGATTTTATTAGATGTAATGATGCCTCGTGTTTCGGGTTTTGAGGTGTTAGATATTTTACGCAACACTAAAGAAACGGCTGACATTAAAATCATCATGCTAACCGCCCTCAGTCAGGACAAAAATAAGCAACAAGCTAAAGATCTAGGGGCGGACGATTACTTGGTTAAATCACAAGTGGTAATGAATGATGTCGTCGATCGAATTAAATATCATTTAAATAAACAGTAAACCAGTTCTGGTGATATAATTAAAATATGATTGTGTATACTGATGGGTCGGCCAGCCCCAATCCTGGTCCGGGTGGTTTTGCGGTGGTTGATCAGCAGGGTCAACCGCTGGCTTTGGGGCGGGAAGCACACTCGACGAATATTCGGATGGAAGCGACGGCAATTATCGAGGCACTGAAATTCGCTGATGGTCAGCCGATCAAAATTTACACCGATAGTCAGTTTTGGATCAATGTCTTAACTCAGTGGGCGCCAACTTGGGCCAAAAACAATTGGACCAAGAAACAAGGCGAGATTAAAAACCTTGATTTGGTGCAGACTGCTTTTGAACTGTATCAAAACTCCCAAGCCACGCTTATCTGGGTAAAAGGCCATAGCGACAACCAGCTTAATGCCCAGGCTGATTATTGGGCAAACCAAGCGCGCCAAGGCACAACTTTAACTGATGTAAAGGAGAAAACATGCGCAAACTAGCCATAAAAGTCAAAATTAACGATTCGGTAGCCGTCAATAAAGCCCTTCACGACGCTGGTCGCAAATTAGGTGATGAATATCAGCAGTTTGATCGGGTGTTTATGCCTCGCGGTTATCAGCAGGCTTATCCTGACCCGTCGGTGGCACCACAACTGATCATCCGCACTAACACAATTGCTGGGCAGATTAGCCATATGATGATTTTGAAACGTCCAGTTAATCCCAATTTGACATATTTTTTTCAGACGCAGGTGATGGATTATAATCAAACCGCCCACATCGTCAACAATATGGGCTATGAACTGCACACTGAAGTTGCCAAGCGTCGTCGCAAATTATTGATTGGCAGTGTGGTGTTGTATCTTGACTACCTCGATGGCTATGGTTGGTTTTTAAAAATTGAGAAAAACCTCAAAAACCACGAATCAGACAATACCGATGATTTGTGGGAAGTGTTGGAATCGCTTGGGGTTAAACAAGCTGAAGCCGTCGGCCGTTATAGCGAAATAATTAAACATTAGGAGAAGAAAATGACTTTAGATACTAACGATCAAGATTTAAAACCAGAAACAATTGAAGCGACTGCTGTCGAGCAAGCTGAAACCTCGACTACCGAGACTACTCCAAAAACTAGCGACAAAGTGGCAGTCGGGTTCGATTTGTTTAATTGGGCGAATAACATCGAGCGTTTTAAAAAAGAACTTGATATGGAAGTGCTAGTGATTAACAAACATTTTACGCCGTTTCGGCTCAATTTGGATCGGGATTTAGACAATCAGACTCGAACAATTTTTTTGTACGAGTTGGTTAATTTTATTAACAAAGGTGCCGAAGTCGGTCTGGAAGTCCGTCAGTTTGAATTAGAGGAGGCTTCAAAAGATGTTGTGCTTTACACAACACTTAATCGAGTGGAGCGGGCGAGTTATTTGCTTGATTTTCTAAAAAATCGCTACGGTGAAGTGGTTGATTTTAATAACAACGAGCATGAATTTCGCTTGATGAAGGCGATTGTGGTCAAATTTACTCACAAAGCTGGCGAAGTCGAACCGTTTTATATTATTAAACAACTGGCGTCGTCGCAGGCGGTGTCGGGCACGACGGCTTGGCAAATTAACAGCTCAAAAGTTGAAGCTTTTGCTAGTGATGTCAGCTTAAAACCACCGCTTGATAATCAGATGTTATTAGTCGATAATCAGATTTTTGTGTTTAACCAGGCGAAGTTTGAGCGCTTGTTTAATTATGATTACAAAAAACAATTAGTAGCAGAAGAAAAAGTGCGAGCGATTGAACAAAACTTCAAGCTCAGTTTCCCTGAGGGTGTGTCAATGAACATGTTGATCAAAGAACGCAAGAAAACCCTCGCTAAAATCCAAAAACTCGACGTTGATTTTCCGATGAATCAAGAAGAATTGATCGAATATGCCGATGAGATGCAGTTGGAATTAATGACTGATGATCAGGGCGCGATTATTATTCTCGATGGCAACGATTTGGATATGTTTATCGGACTGTTAAATGAAGATTACATGGTCAGTACTGTGACCAATCGCCGTTACGAAATTACCGCCAAAAAAGCCATGAACGCCCCCGAGGGTGAACCGCCACGAGGCTAATTGATGAATCAAACCCAGGCTCTGGCGATTTTACAAGCGGGTCGTTCGGCGCTAATCACTGGTCGGGCGGGTTCGGGCAAAACTTATTTGTTAAATCGATTTATTAAGGCCCAACGTCAGGCAGGCAAAGTACTGGCAATCACGGCGACGACTGGTTTAGCCGCGACTCATATTGGCGGTGAGACGATTCATCGCTGGAGTAAAATCGGTGTCCATGACCAATTGCCGGCGACTTTTTTTCAAAAACTAACCGCTAAAGATCGTCAGCGGCTACTAGAAGCCGATACGCTAATTATCGACGAAATTAGCATGCTGGCGGATCATCAATTCGATATGATCAACCAAGTGCTCAAAACCGTTCGTGGTTCGTTGGCGTCGTTTGGGGGCGTGCAGGTGGTGATGAGCGGTGATTTTTTCCAGTTGCCACCGATTAAGCGCCAAATTGTCCAGCTTGATGTGTTTAGTGATGGCGCTGGAGCGGGTTTTGTGACTAGTTCGCGGGCTTATCAGGAGTTAGCACCGACGGTTTGCTACCTCGAGAGTCAATTCCGTCAATCGGATGATAATTTATTAAGTGTGCTGGAAGCGATTCGGACTGGCAATTTTGATGAGTATGAGTTTGAATTTTTAAAAAGTCGTTTGCATCAACAGCCAACTGAGGCCGATGGCGTAGTGACGAATTTACACACCTCGAATATGGACGTTGATCGAGTTAATGATATTAGTTTGGCGCGTATTCGTGATGAATTAGTCAGCTATCAAATGACTGGCAGTGGCGGTCGTTATGGTTTGGAAATACTTAAAAAATCAGTCTTGGCGCCGGAACAACTCGATTTAAAACTGGGCGCGGAAGTGATGACGATTAAAAACGATGCTAAATCGCGATTTGTCAACGGCAGTCTCGGCAAAGTGGTGGATTTTGCGACAAAAGATGGTCGGCGTTTGCCGGTGGTTAAGTTTAACTCTGGTCGGCAAGTGCTAATTGAGCCAGATAATTGGGATTTGACGGAGAATGATACTAAAGTCGCCAGTGTGACTCAATTGCCTCTACGTCTGGCTTATGCTATTACAATTCACAAGGCGCAGGGAATGACGCTCGATAAAGCCAAAATTAATCTCGCCAAGGCTTTTACACCGGGCATGGGCTATGTGGCGTTGTCGCGGGTGCGTCGGCTGGAGGATTTGTATTTAATGGGAATTAATCAAATGGCGCTAACGGTTTCGGAAGAAGCGCGGCAACTTGATGAAGATCTTAAACACCAATCGCGCATGGAAAAAGTTTAGACAAACAAACAACAAATATGCTACACTAAAACTATGAATAATAATCCGTTTCGACCTGATGAGGTCAAAATTGCGGTAATTGGCGGAGGGACGGGTAGTTTTACGTTGCTCTCAGCCCTCAAAAAGCACACCAGTCAAATTGCCGCGCTTGTCAATATGGCTGACGATGGCGGTTCAACCGGCCAATTACGTGATGAATTAGGTGTGTTGCCACCGGGTGATGTTCGGCAGTGTTTGGTGGCGTTGTCGCGTTTTCCAGAGGTGCGTGATTTGTTTAATTATCGGTTTGAGGCTGGTAGTTTCAAAGGCCATGCTTTTGGCAATTTGTTTTTGACCGCACTAGAAAAAATGAAAGGCGATTTTGCCGAGGGCGTAAAACTAGCCGGCAAAGTGTTAAATATTATTGGAACAGTGGAACCGATTACGCTCAATAGCGTAACTTTGATGATCGAAGATGATAAAAAAGTCGTCAAAGGTGAGTATCAAATTAGCGAGAAAAAATTTGCCCAAGCTCGACCAAAAATTTGGTTGGAGCCACATGCTGAAGCTAATCCAATGGCGATTGGGGCGATTATGAACGCCGATATGGTGGTGATTGCGCCGGGCAACTTATATGGCAGTTTGGCACCAGCGCTGTTGGTTGATGGTGTCGGTCAAGCGCTAAAAAACTCGCGAGCGCTCAAAGTCTATGTCTGTAATTTGATGACCAAACCTGGACAAACCGATGGTTTTATGGTGCATGATTTTGCTAATGAAATCGAACGAATTGCTGGAACGGAGTTTTTGGATATTGTGGTGTTCAACACCGAAATGCCAACCGAAGAGCTCATCAAAAAATACGCTCGTGATGGCGAATTGCCAGTCGGTTATGATGAACTGGAGCTGATCGAACAAAATTATCAAGCGCTTGGTGCGAAATTGCTCTCGAGCCAAGTCTGGCAGCCAGTCAGCAAGTCTGATCCAATTGCTTCTAGTCGTACGCTAATTCGTCACGATTCCGATTTGATTGCCAAAACGCTACTGGAAGTTTACAAAACTTATAATTTGCAGTTAAATGATGAATAAAATATTTATCCTATTAGATTTTGATCGAACACTGGCCGATACGGACCAGTTAAAAGCTGATTTTGATCGGCTATTGGAGCAAGGCTTGTCTCAAGAACAAGCCATGAAGAAGTTCGGGCACACTGGTCAAGTGCTTGAATCTAGACAAAAATATCTCCTGCCAGGGGCTAACCAATTGTTGACTTTTTTACAACAACAGGCGATTGCTCATGGTATTTTGACTTATGGTCAAGCCGATTGGCAACAAGCCAAAATATTAGCCGCTGGGCTGGCAGATTTGCCAGTTTTGGTTACGGATCAGACTGACAAAGGCACGCTGATTGCGAGCTGGCGCCAGGCGAGTGGAGCTTATCAATTACCACCCGAGCTAGGCGGGCAGATTGCCGAGCAGATTATGCTGGTTGATGACCACGATTATTCGTTTGAGGGCTTGCCGACTGAGACGCTAGGTTTATATTGTGGAATCGATCCTGAGGTGAAGTTACCAGCTAATGTCCATCGAATTAGTAATTTGAGCGAGATCGAGAATTATTGTAAGTAGTTTAACGAAGTATATAATTCTGCGTCACTAAAAATCACCCCAATAACATGAGGTGATTTTTATTTTTCAGAAAAACTATTTAACGCAAACTTGAGTGCGGGGCACGGTTTTACCGCTGAAACGAGTTTTTTTAACTTTTTTAAACTCAACAACGCCAGCTTTAGCAGCGTGAATGGTGTAATTTCGACTCATAAAAGTGCCTTCGCCAGCAATTTTAGTGGCACCAGTTTGGCGAACTAGGACTTCGCCTTGGTTAACTTTTTGACCACCGAATCGTTTGACGCCTAACCGTTGTCCAGGCGAGTCGTGGATGTTCTTACTTGAGCCACCGGCTTTAACTTTTGACATTTATTTTCTCCTCACCCCGACTTGGGGTCTTAGTTTTGATAATAACTCGCTATATTTTACACAATTGTGGCTAAAAAGTCAATAAAAGATTTACGGAACTTTCCACAAAAGCTTCGTTTGTATTTTTAAACTAAGCAGTCAGATGGAATAAGTTGATATTTTGTTGGTTGTTTTATATACTTAAAAAGATGAAGATCACTATCGAAGTGAGCTATCTAATGCTAAGTTCGAAGGCATGATTTAAATGGAGATGGGAAAAATGAAAAACGACTTTTTTCAATTGGTAGTTTTTGGAGTAACGGGGGATTTATCTCGACGAAAAGTATTACCAGCAATCGGGAGGTTGATTTTAAAGCAAAAATTACCTTCCAAATTGCAAATTATAGGAGTAGGAAGACAACAATTCTCTGTAGACGAATTGCTTGCATCAATGGAGGAATTTTTAGACCAGGACGAGACTGAATCGGTTCGTGAAAAATTAGCTAAGATAATGTTCACTTTTAGTATGGATTTGAAAAATCCCGCTCAGTATACCGATTTAAAAATTTATTTAGACAAATTAGCAACACCGAAAACACAACGCCTATTTTGTTTTTTAACACCCGCAGACATTTTTCAAGATATAGTGATTGGGCTAGGCGAGGTGGGGTTGAACTCATCGATGAATTCGAGTGATAATTTACCTCGTATTTTGATAGAAAAACCGTTTGGGGAGGATTTGGCTTCAGCTAAAGCGCTGGCTAATACGATTGATAAATATTTTCAAAAAGAACAAGTTTATCTAGTCGATCATTATCTTTTTAAAGCGCCAGTGCAAAATTTATTAGAGTTGCGTTTTAAAAATCCAATTTTTCAAACCCTTTGGCAGAATAATTTAATTGAGAGCGTAAAAATTGGTATATATGAAGATTTTGGAATCTCTAATCGAATAGAATTTTATGAAAAAACAGGGGCGCTAAAAGATGTGGCACAAAATCATCTATTGGAGCTGTTAGCAATAATGATGATGGAATGTCCAACGGAGCGGAACCAAGAAGCTCTCCATCAACAAAAGCTGAAGTTTTTAAATAGCATTATTCCTGTTAAAAATAATCAAGCGACACGAGCGCAATATTATGGCTACAGAGAAGAAGTTGGTAATCCTCGGTCAACAACAGAGACTTTTATTCGTTTGGAGCTTAAGAGCGATAACAAAAAATGGTCGCAAACGAAGATGATAGTCGAAACCGGAAAGGCATTAGATAGCAAAAACACTCAAATTGAGCTAGTTGTTAAACCGCTAGAAAGTGGAGGTGATAAGAACATCATAACCATCCAATTACAGCCCTCAATGAAAGTGAATATGAAATTGTGGTCCAAAAACCTTAACTCTGATGAACTTATGAGCTTGGATTTGCAGACGAAATCACTGGAATATTTGAACACAGATTATGAGTCAATGTTTTTGGCTATGATGCATGGAGAACGGTCGTTTTTTGTGCCTATACAAGAAGCATTAACCCTATGGCGAATTATTGAGCCACTGATAACGCAAGGAGAGGAAGCTAGTGGTGACTTGTTGTTTTATAAACAAGGCACAAAGGCAGAACAAATTATTTAGTCTTTTATTGCCCGTAAAATCACAATGCGTCGGGCGACGATTTGGTCGTCGCGGTGATAGAGTAGGTTGCGTTCATTGACATGTTGAAATCTAATCAATTCAAAGCCGAGCCGTTTGAGATAAATTGGTTTAATCAATTCCAAATCACGATACGAACCATCGTGTCGCAACCAAGCTGGTAAGGCAAGGCAAACGCGGGCGCCAGTGGGTAATTGCTGATGGAGATTAGTTAAAAATCGGGTTTGTAATTGGCTGATGGCTTCGGCTTCGGTGCTAATAGTGGCGTCGGGCTGAATTGATTTAAACGGATAGCCGAGATAAGTTTCGCTGGCGACGCAGTCGATGTCATGTGGCCACTGTGCTTTGGTGGCATCACTAACCAGTAACTCTGGGTTTAAATCACGATCGAGCCAGGCTAGATTCTGTTTGGTATAGTCAATCATTCGAGGTTCAAGGTCGCTCCCGACCACTCGAAAACCAAGCAAATGGGCTTCTTGCAAGACCACGCCCGTGCCGCAAAACGGATCAAGCAATTTAAACTGTTGATCTGGCGCAAATGGGGCTGGGCGCGATAAATTAATCAAAATTTGCGCCAATTTCGGCGGTAACATGCCCACGCGAGCGTCGCGCTTCGGGCGCTTGCGGTCGCGATTGACGTAGGCGGTAATATTCTGCGCGCCAAGACTGCGACCGATGTAACTCCGGCCAGCGTGTTCAACGATAATCAGTTCGAGTTTTTTGGGGCTGAGGCCGAGTTTGTTGTGGTGCGACACAGCAGTCGATAGGGCGCTGGTTTGGTTAGGCACGAGGCGAATTGAGCCGGTATTGGCTGATTTGAGCGCCAGACCTAGCTCCTGCGCCTGACGTGGTTTAATGCGCGAATTGTAATAGCTCACTCCAAGAGTAATTTTACCTAAAACTTGCGGTAGTGTTTTAGCATAAAACTGCACCAGGCGGCTCTTAACGGTTTTAAAATCAGTGGTTTTTAATTCTAAATCCGTTTGCGCCAATTTCAAACAGCCCCCGAAATGATTGATTTCGGCCGTTTCGGCATCAATCAGCGCAAAATCATTACCAATCAGTCGAAGCTTGTCCGCCCCGAAATAACTCTCGAGTTCGGCGATCGATAACTCAGCCTGTCGTCCCAAAATTGCAATTAACATAAGGCTATTATATATGATATGATAGTGATATGGAAGTGGGAGAACAAGCTTCGTCGCTGCCGATTTTCGGTGTGGTTGATTTTTTGGCGACGACCAATCAGATTTTAGACTATGGCTTGCCGATGGTGCAAATTATTGGTGAAGTGTCGAGTTTTAAAATAAACCAAGATAAATTTATCTTTTTTGATTTAAAAGAAGAGGCTAGCTTGGTGAATTGTTTTATGATGCGGTTTAAATTGCGTCAAAGCATCACTGACGGCATGAAGGTGATTATCACTGGCAAACCGAATCTGACCCGAATGGGCAAGTTTAGCATCACTGTTGAAAGCGTCAAGCCTTTTGGTCAGGGCGAACTTAAAAAACAGCGTGATTTATTGTTCGAAAAACTCAAAAACGAAGGCCTGTTCGATGAAGCACGCAAGCGAGCTTTGCCGAGATTGCCAGAGCGAATCGGCGTGATTTCCTCAACCGGCGCCGTTGGTTATCAGGATTTTTTGAAAATTATCAATGAACGCTGGTCCGGCTTGGAACTGGTGGTGCGATCGACATTGGTGCAGGGCGATTCGGCGGCCGATGAGATGATCGAGGCGCTTGATGAACTCAACCAAATGGATCTGGACGTAATTGTGATGATTCGTGGTGGTGGGTCGCGGGACGATTTGGCATGTTTTGATGATGAACGGCTGGCGCGGGCGATCGATGAGAGTTATTTGCCAGTGGCGACGGGGATTGGGCACGAGATTGATATGAGCCTGGCGGATTTGGTGGCGGATTTTCGAGCGGCTACCCCGAGTCATTTAGCCCAAGCTATCGTGCCGTCCAAAAAAACCGTGCTCGACAGCCTAGAGCATGGTCTAAAATACATCCAAGCTGACTTGGTGCAGGCTTGCGATCGTCAGCTCGACTGGATTGACCAATGTCATTTAGAGGCGTTGCAGGCACTGTTTGATAAATTTGATCAAACCGAAAGTCGTGTGTTAGAAATGGCGCGAATCCTCAAGGCACTCAACCCCCAACGCGTCCTAGAACGCGGTTACGCTATCATCCGGGGGATTGTCGCCCAACAACAACTCATTGAAATTGAGTTAAAAGATAAAATAATTGCCGCTGAGGTAAAGGAGATTTATGACAAAAAATAAAACTATCAAGCAACAAATGGAAGAAATCGAAGAAATTCTCAACTGGTTCGACCAGGCTAGTGACTTCGATGTCGAAAAAGCTACCGAAAAATACCAGCAGGCTTATGAGCTACTTCAAGAGCTACGCCTAGACCTGGAAACCAAGAAAAACCAGATCGAAGAACTGTAGTGATTTGGAGATTTTGATAAAATATTATCTGGCATAAAACAAAATAATAAAAAGTCAACCGAACAATTTTACACTGGTTGTGGAAAAAGTATGAGCGAATTTTTGATGATAATTGGCGGGGTGGTGGGGGCGACGTTTTTGTTGACGGTGCTAGTCGGGGCGCCGTATGTGCCAACTCATAGTCGGCAATTTCGTCGGCTGTTGCGCCATTTACGGCTCGATCCGCAAACTGATGTGCTGGTTGATCTTGGTGCGGGCGACGGCAAGATTGTGCGGTTGTCGGCGCCATATGTTAAAACGGCCTTGGGCTATGAAATCAATCCAATCTTAGTGGCGCTAGCTAAATTACGCACTCGGTGTCTATCGAACGCTAGCATCCAATTGGCGGATTTTCGCCAGATTCAGCTACCACCGGAGACCACCGTGGTGTATATTTTTTCGGCGGGGACGTTTCTCCGGTCAGTGATAGAGTTGATCAATCAGCACCTCGCTGGCGCGGATCAACCACTGACGATCGTTAGTTACGGTTTTGAACTGCCGAATCTGGGGCGAGCGGAACTTTACCAAGGTTTTTTGATTTATCGCCTCAACCCAAAAAAGCACTAGCAAAAAGCGCGCAAAAAAGGTATAATTTAAGTTATGGAAAACGCTCAACAAAAAAATCCCAAAAACGAAGCCAATGGCCTGATGGTGATGGCGGTCGTGTTTGGTTTAATTATGTTTTTAGGTCTGATGGTAATGGTTTGGATGGCGATTACCTTCGTTAATTATCGCAACAACGACACCAACCGCCTGAAGGCAACTGAAGATGCCACGCGAATTGCTACCACTCAGAAGCTCGAGGCTCAATTCGCCGAACTAGAAAAAACACCGTATCAACAATTTGTCGGTCCTGATGACTTGGGGCGGGTGGCTTTTTCTTACCCAAAAACTTGGAACCAATATATCAACAAGGCAACCCAACCTTTTGAAGTGTTTTTTAACCCAAATTTGGTTCGCCCAGTATCAGATTCGAACTCGCGTTATGCACTCAGAATGCTGATTGAGTCCAACGATTACGTTAAGGTTTTGGAAAAATACACTAGCTTGATCAAAAGCAACAAACTTAAGCAATCGATTATTAGCATCAATGGTCAACAATCGACCAAGCTCGAGGGTCAGTTTAGTGATAAAATCACTGGCACGGCGGTAATTTTTAAGATTCGTGATAAAACGGTAACTATTCGAACCGATACCGACCAAGCTCATTTGCCAGATTTTAATAAACTGATTGGCACGATTACCTTTAAAGATTAAGTTACATAAACCTTCAAAACCGCTGTAAAAACAGTGGTTTTTAGGAGCTTGTTGTTGACTTTTATGCTTATATATGATATAATGAAAGAGTTAGGTTATTTCAATATTAAACCTAAGCCTACCTCTAGAAGGTTGATTAACAAGTCGATTTATCTCAGGCTCAAAATGCCTGAAC
>ERZ772799.114-NODE-114-length-32585-cov-19.148970_pt1 | contig 32585 bp, 48 predicted proteins | sample MGYA00511345_ERZ772799 | MGnify/ENA primary metagenome ERZ772799 (study PRJEB29015, sample SAMEA2738037) | human oral metagenome | biome: human oral; feature: human-associated habitat; material: saliva | place: China | collected 2238 ... | reverse complement strand
GACCGCGAGCTGCTCGCCTCCAACGGTTACAAGATCACGGAGGACTGACACACTAAGGCCCCCGGCTCCTCCCGAGAGGGAAGGGCCGGGGGCCAATTCGTGCGACAGGGGGCGCGATGAGACAAGATGTTGACGCCGCGATGAGCGAAGCCGAAGCCCGCGAGCGCGGATACATCCCCACCGTAGAGGTGCCCGCCCTCATCGGTGTGGATCGGAACGTACGCGAGCTCAGCAAGACAATGCGTCGTGAGGGGCTGCGGCCTGTCCGTGTCGGGCATTCCTATTGGTGGAGTGCCGCAGCCGTCGAGGAGTGGGCCGCGCAGCGGCGCTGGATCCGCGCACAGGGCACTCCGGCGGCCCTGTGTGCGGCCCCTGGCTGCGAGCGCGACGCCGTTTCGCACGGCCTGTGTCTGCGCCACTACAAGGCTGCGCGTGGCAAGCATGCTGGCGAGGCTACGCCGCGCGTTGGTCAGCCTGTCGGGGCGGGCGTGTACGGGCGTATCAGCGAGGATGCGGAGGGTCGGCTCATCTGCCATGAGTGCGGGCGCGCGTATCTGAATCTTGCGGCGCACGTCGCGCTCGCGCATGGCCTGAGTGCCGACGAATACAGGGAGGCGTACGAGCTGCCGCGCTCTACGAAGCTCGCTGCCGCCAGCATGCGTGAGCGCATCGGTCGTAGCTCTGCAAGGCCTGAGAATCTGGCGCGGCTCGCTAGGGTGCGTGATCCCGAGGCTGCTGCGGCGTCGCGCACTGATGATACGTTTCGTGCGGTCAGTCGTACTCAGCGGGCGCGTCACGCAGACAGATGAGCGAAAGCCCCCCACCACCCATGCGAATTGGGTGGTGGGGGGCTTTTCTGTGCGGGCGTTAGGGGTGGATGTCTGAGGGGCGCGAGCACATGAGGCCGCGGGCGCCCTTGCTGAACGCCGTTGAGGACTGCCCGGTGTTCGTGATGATGTGCGCGACCGTGGGTTTCCCCGTCGCTGTCAGCATCTCCCAGGCTGTCTGGGATGCGTTCCACTCAAGACCGAGAACGTCCCACTCCTCGAATCGCGCGTCCGCGAGTTCGGTCTCGTAGAACATGCACATGGTTTTGAAACCACGTGCTCGGGCGCGGCGCGCACCGCCGCCCTTGGCGAAACTCTTCCAGACCACCCGGTCCTGCGGTCGACCACCGAAAGCGGCGTCGAGGGCCTCGTACAAGTCAAGCTCAGACTGCAGGTCACCTTCGGACGCGTCGGCTTTCGAGGACGTCGTCTTGTGGTCGACTGCGAGGATGACGTCCTTCGGGATGGTGTCGAGGACCTCGTCGAGGAGCATGATCGGCCCAGACGCCTGCTGCAGTGTTTTGAGCGTCGCCCAGGGAGTGTTCCAGATCGCATAATCAGTTCCGGGGACAGTGCGGCTGGTTTTCCAGTCGTGCATGAGCACGTACTCACCGCTCCCGCAGCGGCGGACGGAGAGCTCGAGCGCCTTGAAACCAGCGCGCAGCGACGCGTCAAGGCCGCGCCTCGTGAACTCCGGGTATTCATCGCCACCGAGCCGGTGGCTGATGTAAAACGGACGCCCCTGGAAGAACCTGGTGACAAGGTCCGTGCTCGTTTCGTCGGTTTCTCCGGGCGCGTACAGGCGCTGATCGCCACCATCGCGGCGACGCCGATACAAGCGCCCAACAAGATCGCCACCGTCGCGGCGGCGAACGTGCAGTTGGTGGCTCACTTGGGGATCACCACCTGCACGCCGCACCCGTTTGTCGCCTGGGCATTGGGGTAGGTGAAGATGGACTGGTCCGAGCCAGGAGCAACGCGTTTGGCGACGACGATGGTCTCCCATGCTTCGCCGTCCTGCAGGGCAGAAACGATCTTCTCCCAGCCTGCAGATACGCTGATCTGCTCGTCTGTCTCGTTCGCGGATGTGCGCTCACACGCCACCGCGAGCGCCAGGCCTTCCGTTTCGACGACAGGCGCAGTCACCGTCACAGTCTCGGTAGGTTCTTCGTTGCGTTTCTTGACAGCGCCGACGACCGGCTGGCCGCCGCCGCGCACAACTACTGCGGCCCACGATCCGGTCACGGGCTTGGAGGTCGTGACCTCCATGGTCTCAGCCCAGCCGCCGGTCATGATGACGAATCGCATTGTGCCCTGGTAGTAGGGCTGTAGGAGAGTGTCCCAGCCGGTGGGGGCCGTGAATTCAGCGTCGGACCCCTTCACATTGAGGATGAGGATGACGCGGTCCCCTGCCTGGCCGCCCGCCGCGGTCACCGTGATGCGGTCGCCTGCCGCGTGGCCAGCGGCGTGCGCGATCACTGTGGGAGCAGCCACCGGCGCGGGGCCAGGCGAGGGCACATCCGCGGCGAGGAGATAGATTTCCCCGTCCGCGAGCGCCTCAGCCTCACCCGTCGAGTGCACGATCTTGATGGATGCGAGCGCGACGGGATGGCCGTCGGCGTCGACGATCACGGTGCCGCCCGGCTGAGGGGTCGGTGTGGGCTGGGATCCGGGGGAGAGGAGTTCGCCGATCTTCATGACCTGACCGTCGACAAGCTGCACCTCGCGTTCGGCGAGGATCGCCGCCGAGGCGCTCATCACTGTCAGAACGTATCGGCCCGGTGTGAGCGACGTATCGATGTTCCCGTCCTGTGCGTCGGCGAGGAGACCACCAACGATGATATCCCCCGCCTGCGTGCGCGACGGATTAGGAACTGGGGTCGCGCTCAACGCAACCGAGACGGGTTTTCCGGTCGGGCCGGTGACGTGCCCGCGGATCGAGACAGACATAGGGTGTCCTCTAGTTTTCTGTGAGGCCGCGACGCAGCAGCTCGTGCTCAGCCGCAGCCGTGGATGTGAGAGTGTCGATCCTTGTCGACAGTTGGGCCAGATCGCTGTCCTGGCGGGCGGCGATCTGGCCCAAGAGCTGTCCGTGCGCGTCCAAGAGCTGTCCGTGCGCGTCCAGAGCGTTGCTGTGGGCGTTGAGAGTTTGCAGGACCGTGGCCTGTGCGCTTTCTACACGGGTAATGGCGTCCTTCATGGACCCGCCGTGATTAGGCGTGACCTCATGACGCACGTCCGCGACGGCCTCATCGAGGGCGGCGAGGCGGGCGCTGATATCGCCCGCGATAGACTCGAGTTGCGCCGAGGTCTCCGCATGCAGCCGGTCGGCCTTGGCTTTACCGACCTGCTCACGCGCGAGCTCGGCATCGGCCTTGGCCTTCTCGCGGCCCCATTTCAGGCCGGTCGCCACGCTCACGGCGGTGACGAGGCCGCCCGCAAGGCCGCTGACGGCGCTCATCACCGCCGCGAACTCAGCAGGGGTCACTCGATACGCTCCTCACCGCCACCCATCAGATCGTCACGATCCACGCCGCCGGGCGTCACAGCGCCCGCCCAATCAAGGAGAGACCAGCCGTTGATCTTCACAGCGGCGAGCACCTGATACACAGACCAGGCGGTGCCGAGGAACACCGACAGTTGAGCCGTGAGCAGACGCCAAGTCGCCGGGTACGACCCCGACAGCCAGACGCCAACCGTCACAACAACGGCGACAGCGACGAGCAGACCCACGCGGCGCTCGCGGGTCCACCAGGGCTTGTCAAGTGATGCTTGGATGAGCGGCCAGACGAGGCCGCAGAGGACCGTCATGACGAAGGGGTCCTGATGGAGGTTGAGGAGGATGTCGTTCATCAGGCACCTGCCTTGAGGGCGGCGGCGATGTCGTCGGCGAGGAGCTTGCGGCGTGCGGCTGCGTCGGCGGCGATGGAGGCAATGTCTCCATCGTCGAGACTGACGGTGTAGGAGTCGTCGAGCGCGTACGACTTTACCATGTCAAGCCACGTTTTCGCGGACTTCATGGGGGTGACCGCCAGTGGCGTCACTGCGTAGATGGTGCCGGTCTGCCGGCTGCGAATAAACTGCATGTCCTCTTCTTCCTTGTGGTCGTGTTCTGTGATCGTGTCGGTACCATTGACGAGGGCCATGTAATAGGCCCACGGGAACGACCCGCCGGGGTCAGTGTGGTCAGACTTCTTGTAGACGCGGGACACCTGATCGTGTCCCACGAATCCCGCCGACCCGTTTGCGAGCTCGTCATCGCTGAGATGACGGAGCGGGATGCCGAGCTGCTGTGCGATCTGCCTGGTGTGGGCAGCAGAGAGCTTGAGCATGCTGATAGACGCCTGATCGCCCCATTCTTCGGGGGACTGGCGCGCGAAGCCAGCGTGTTCCACTTGATAACCGTCCGCGTTGCAGCCGGGGGCTGCAAAAGCGACAGCGGACGGGGGGAGACAGACGACAACAGAGTCCTCATCCACGCACGCGTGTGCGGATGCGACGACGCTGCCGCCAGCGAAATAACGCGCAACGTTTTCCGCCGTGTTTGTCCCCTCGGGGGCCTCCATCGTGTGGAGAACAACCACACGGCACGGCACCTCACGTTGCTCGTAGTAATGGGCCGGGGTAAATTCCCCCATAATTGTCCTTTCTGTTTGTCACCACGGGATGTAACAGGCCGAGACTGGGACAATCCAGCCATTGCCCAATCGGACAGTCGTGTACCGCTTGATGCCAAGCCGACCGTTCGTTTGCACCCTGAGTTCCGCATAAGTGGACTCAAAGTCAGAGCCATTAGCGGTTACGGATGCGCCAATGAATTGCTCTGAGGTCGGCCTGAACTGCGCTGGGATCGTCAGGATATTGTCCTGGTCGCCGCCGTTTGACACGACGGCACCAGACAACTGGACAACACCCCCACGCATACAAATCGTTGGCGTGTGGCCGCCTGCGACCGCCCATCCGGATGAGACGGGCAGGGTCTGCCAGGGCAAGTTCTTGCCTGACACGTCGGCCCACCCGCGCCCGTTACACGCGGTCAGACACCCCAAGTCCGTCCTATACACAAAGACAGGATTAGACTCTGAGATGACTGTGCCAGCGGCTTTCGCCGCGTTGACAATCGCGTCCGCCGAAGACTGATTGTGGCAAGTCACCACGTTGTTGATCGAGTCAGCGGTCACCGGCCACGAGGCCAGATAATCGTCCGACGGGCCTGGGATCTGTACCCCATTCCAACGCCTTTGCATATTTCTTCCTATCGAGTTGAGGTGGCGACGAGTGTGGCGCTTATGGCCCACCCCCACACGCCGACCGTCGACGTCTGTCCGTTTCTGACCAGGACGCTGATCGAGTCGCCGAGGCCGAGGCGGACGATCCCGTACGCGGTCGGAGTCGCGTACTGACGCTCAGGCGCGTATGCGTCAGCGCGTGGGTGTGTGTCCCACACGCTCGACGGCGCGGCAGCCCCTGACCGGTGCACGCTGACTCCGCATGTGATCGGTCCGTCCCAGCCCGTCGACCAGGCGTGGACGTGCGCGCTCACCGCATACAGGCCCGGAGCCTCGGTAGTAACCTCGTATGCTTTGGCTGTGCCGTCCTGTGTGAAACCGCTGCAGGCGGCGAGCTCGCCGCCCTCGAAAAGAGGGAGTCTAGCCCAGTACGTGGGCGGCACATCGTATCCGGTGGATCGAATACCCGAGTCCCAGCCGAGTACCGGCGCGCTAGTGTCAACTAGCGCGTTGTACTTGCCCGCGAGATCCTGTAAAGCCCTGCCGGTCTCACCGACCGCAACTGTGGGAGTCCCGCGTGGCGCGCGCACCACTGGTGCATGGGCCATCGTCGCAGCGCCATCAGACCCCCTCGAGACCCGCACGCGCGCCCCGATGTAGGTTAGGCCTGCAGCAGACTGTGTGATCACGGTCTGTCCGTCGGGGGAGCCGTCGAGGTGCACCTCGACGAGGCCGTTAGCCTCGTCGTAGATCGAGGTGACCGTCCCTGCCATGACGTCCATGGCCGTTGACCTCCGAGGAGGCGCGATGTCAAGCCACGAAGACAAAGCATCCACAGGCCCCTACCTCCCGTCTTGGATTTCTATGTCGACGCGCATAACTTGCGCCGGGTCATCGAGGGCCATCGAGTAGCCCGTCACCCGGCCTCGCAGGGCCTCGGTGCTGTTCAGGTGGGTGACTCGTACGTCGACGACGTCACCGAGTTCGAGGCGCGGATCAGTGACAATCTGCAAGGCGCGCGCCTCAGACGCAGCCAACGAGGACGCCATATACGTTTCAGCGGCCTCGCGAATCTGCTCCTCAGATTCAGCGATATCCATTGTGTTGCTCGAGGTCACGACACCGTACGTTTCGGCCCTGTATCGCGGGTCAGTCCAGTTATCCACGACTGCGGCCCATTTGATCTCTTCCTTTTCCCCGTCGTCATCGCGCTCAGACGCGTCGCCCTTGGGAGAGCCAGTGACCATCCACCGGTTGGGCTGGCGCTCACGGCTGCGACGGTTAGCGGAGATCAGCAGGTCACGGCCCGTGTAGGTCGCAACAGCAGCATCCGTAGGCGTCGTTGGCGTGACGTGGAGGACCCCGTCGGGAGTGACGCGGTAGACCATGCCGAAAGCCTCGACGAGCTTTTGGATGGCGTCGAGACGCCCGGTGCCCCACTCGAAGAGCCTGTGAATGCTGAAATTGCGGGCGACGGCTGTCTGAACGCCACCGTCGCTCGGCTCGCCAGCGAGACGCTGTACCTCAGACGCGAGAGTCGCGCCCTCGGGTGGGGACGAGGGCCAAAGCATCTCGTTTTTCTCGAGGCGCTGCGTCAAATCCAACGCCTCGACGGACACGTGGCCGTCATCAGACTCTTCCCAGCTCTCGATCTGGTACACGCCTATCTGTACGTCCCACTCGCCGCGGGGCGACGCGATACGCGCGGCGATGTGGACGCGCTGGCCGAAGCACGCCAGCGGAGCATCCCAGGACGCGGGCACGTACTCCGGGGGTGCTGAAAACGTCACGCGCGTCTGCACAGCGCGATCAGCTGAAGCCTCAATCTGCACGTCCCACGCGGGGACGATGACCGAGGAGCCCTTGAATTCTGCCGTCACCACTGGCGTGATGGTGACTGGCCCGGACAGGACGGGCACATCGGGGCCGGGCCTCATAGCGGCATTCCCGTCAGCCACTGCGCAGCCTGCAAATAGGTCATATGCCTCCACTTCCCGTACTTTGCTTGCACTGCGCCCCACGTGATTAGCGAGCCGCCGCCCGCCGCCGTGGCGGCTTCCTGCATGTCGGCAGGCTTGTAATCGAGCGTCCACTCGCGGCGGACGCGATCACGTCGACCTGTCCGCTTCGACGAGGCGGCGGTGACTGTCACGCACCTGACCTCGGGTACGTCGCAGTCACGCAGGCCGCACGCAGCGTGCGAGTGAAGCGATACGAGGGGCTGCCTCGCGTGAAGCAGTTGCTCAACATGGGCTGATTCCTCTGCGTATGCGAGGAATTCGAGCCTTCCCGTTGGCTCTGCCGAGACTGCCGCGTACCGTGCAATGGCCGTGCGACGGTCCTGCAGGTCGAACGTCGCGACGCGCGTGTCATACGCGCGCGCGTCGTCACCAATCCACGAGACCGTAGCGGTCACGCGCCCGTCCAGTGATGCGAGCGCGTGCGGCGGGCCGACGCGACGCAGGGAATAACGCAGGCTCCCAATCGAGTACTCGGTCTCCACACTGGTGGATGCGAACATGTCGCTGAAAACCTGCGGAGTCCCAGGCGGGTTCACGAGTCGATTACCCGCGTAGACCTGAGCGCCGAGGTCTTTCCCGTCCAGGAAAAACGACGGCAGGCCCGTCTCTGTCGAAACCCATGCTTTGACAGTCACTGTACGCTCCTCACAACCTTCACGGCCTCAGTCCGGGCGAAAGCCCGCGTCTCCTCACCCGTCCAGGGGTTGGTGACAAGGGCTGTCACGTGGATTGACGCGCCAGACAGGCCAGCGCCAGATCCGCCGCCGACGCCGCCTGTTGCGTAGGGTGTCGCTGCGCCGGGAATATACGTTCCACCGAAGATGTCGGCGATCTGCGCGAGGATAGCCTCGCTGCGCTTGCGCTTAGATTTGGCTAAAGGAATGTAGCCCTCACCGCCAGTCTCCGGTTCAGCCCACACGCGCCAGGACCCCGCAGGGGCGATCTGCGCGACGTGCTGCTCGCGGTGGAAACCACCACCCGCGTAGAACGACAAGACAGACCCGTCGGCCTGCGCAGACGGACCACCATTCTGTGAGTAATTCCCCACAATATTGATGGTCCAGGTCTGGCCGTCCCACGCGGCCTTAATGCCACTCATCACGCTACTGACATAGTCATTAGCATTGATATTGACGTACGGGTTATACCCGTCAATCGCGGCCTTAATAGCGTCGAGCTTGGCGTTCGCCTCTTCGTTGTTTCCGTCGATCGTGACGGTTCCTGTTGCCGCATCGACCTCGCCGACAGCTGCGACAAGCTGCGCAATAGCAGGGTCTTTATTGGCATCGATATCAATCGTGCCATCCTGGTTTTGCGCATATCCAAGCGTTTCCAGGATCGTGGTGATCGCGCTATCGTTTGTCGCGTTGATAGTAATAGTGCCACCATTCTGAGCCTGCACATATGCGATAAACGCATCAACAGACGCATTAGCCGCCTCCGTTTCGGCTGTAACATGCGACTCAATGTTGGTGGGTATGAGGTTCAGCTGATCCGCGAGCGCGGCGGCTTCGTCAGATGAGAGGCCCATGGATTGAGCGACGCTGATGAAGTTATCGCGCGTCAACTGCATTGCGGCTTGCATGTCTTCCATGGTGGCGCCGTTTTTTTCCATGGATTCGACGAGTTCCCAGCCGCTCTTGGCGAGGTCGTCGAGGGCGGCCTGGTTGGCGCGGCCTGCGGCTGTGGTGATGTCGAGGGTCTGGCCGTTTTTTTCGACGGCTGCGTTTGCGGAGTCGATGGCGTCGTAGAGGTCTCGCCATGAGCCGCGTTCGCCCAGGATGATGTCCTGTAGGGTCTTCTGGGCGTCGATCAGGTCCTGGGTTTTCTTGGCCTGGTCCTCCATGGCCTGTGCGGCCTTGTTGGCTGAGGACGCGAGCTGGTCTTGTGCGGATGCGTTGCCCGCGCCTGCTTCGGCGGCCAGGTCGTTTTGTTCCTTGGCTGCTTTGAGTGCTTCGGTTTGTTCGTCGAGGCCGCGTTTTGCGTCGCCGTAGGCGACAGCAAGATTGCTCTTTTCGACGCTGTCAGCCATGGCGTTGTAGCGGTCGAAGACCGCTTGGACGCGGTTCATGGCTTCTTCGCTGCCCGCGGCGGCGTCCACAAAGTCCTTGATGTCGCCGCCCAGCTCCTTAAACGCCTTGATGGGTGACCGGTCGGTCTGGTATTTGCCGGTCAGGCCCATGACCTCGATGCTCTCGGACAGGTTCTTGAACGCCAAATTTCGGGTCGCGTCGGTGGCAGCGTGGCTGATTTGGTCCAGGCTACCGGCGTACTCCTTGGCGCGCGCGGTGGCGGCGGCCTGGGTGGCCTGGTACTCGCCGAGGACAGCGACGAGACCGCCGACGGCGACGGTTGCGGCCAGGCCCCACGGGCCTCCGAACGCGCCCAGGAGGGCGTTTCCTGCGCCTTTCGCGGCGTTGCCGATACCAGACAGGGCCGGTGTCGCAGCCTGCGCGAGCGCGCTGATGTTGGAGACGCCGTTGGCGCGGGCGGTGACCCACGCGGTGCCGAACCCGCCGATGGCGGTGCGCGTCTCGGAGAGGCCGGCGCGCATGCCGCTGAACCCGTCCATGATGCGCGTGATAAACGGGATTGACCCGTTTAGTGATTGCATGGCGGTGCGCACGTCCATGACCATGGTGAAGATTTTCATACCCCCGCCGGCGGCGAGGGCGGCGGCGGATGTGAATGCGGCGAGGCCGAGGGCGCCCTGCTGAACAGGCGCGGGTAGCGCGCTGAATGCGTTGACGGCCTGCTCTGCGCCCTGCACGACGGACCGCAGGAAGCTATTTGCGCCGCTACCGCTCTTGATGAACAGCGTCTCAAAGGAGCCGCCGAGCTTCTCGAGGTCGCCGTTGAGGTTGTCCATGCGAGCCTGAGCGGTCTCGGCCGCGTAGCCGGCGTCGTTGACCTTGTCGATCCACGACTGGATTCCCTCGGCGCCCTGCTCGTACAGGATCGACGCGGCGCGGATAGCGTCCTGCCCGAACATATTTTTGAGCGCAGTCTGGCGGTCCTCTGCGGTCAGCTTCGACAGGCTGTCGTGAAGCTGACCCGCGTAGGCGGCCAGGCCGACGAACTGGCCCTGCGCGTCATACGCGTGGATCCCGAGATCATCCATGTACTGCGCGGCCTTCTTCGACTGCGGAGTCATGTTCAGGAGCATCGTCTTAAACGACGTACCCGCGTCAGACCCGAGGAGGCCAGCCGCGGCGAACGCAGACAGGGCGCCCGTTGTTTCCTCAATGCTCAGGCCCGTCTGGGAGGCGACAAGACCCGACTGCTTCAAAGCAGACCCAAGATCAGACACGCTACCCATGGCCTTGCCCGCACCAGCGGCGAGGAGGTCGGCGACGTGGCCGACATCCGACCCAGAGAGCTTGAACTGCGTCAGGGCCACGGACGCAATACCAGCGGCGTCAGCGACCTCAAGACCACCCGCAGCAGCCAGATCAAGCGACCCACTCAAACCGCCGCCCAGGATGTCAGTCGTCGACACACCAGCCTTAGCGAGCTCCTCGATTGCCCCGGCGGCTTCGGACGCGCTGAACGCAGTGTCCGCACCCGCCTGAATCGCGGCCTCGCGGAGCTGGTTCATGTTTTCGGTGGACTCGTGGGTGGCGGCCTGGACGTTGCTCATGGCCTGGTCGAAGTCCGCGGCCGACTTGACGACGTATCCGACGGCGGCGGCCGTGGCGACACCGTAGCCGACCATGGCGGTGGATGCGGTGTCCCAGGCGGCTCGCTGTAGCTGAGCGGACTGTGCGAGGCGTCCAAGGGTGGTCTCTGCGACTTTGCCGGTGGGGTCGCCCTTGGCGGCGAGCTGCTCGAGGCTGGTTGACGCGCTCTTGATTTGGCGGTTGAAGTCGGCGACGTTGGCGCGCAGTGTGACCTTGACGCTGCGTTCGGTCATGGTTGTCCTTTCTGCGCGCCAACGCGCCAATTCGTCAGGGAGCGACGCCCCTTTTTATTCCTCGGTTCCGGTAAATATCACGCGAGGCACCATACCTGGCGACGGCCCGTTTTTGTTGCGTTTGCGCCAAATGTCCAACGCAAGCTGAGCGTTATCTTGGCGCTCTTCAACTTCAAAGTACCCCTCATAATCGCCTTCTGTGAGGCGCTTGGGGTACCCGTACGAGCCGACGCGGGTGTCCTCGTACATGTCGAGCGCGCCCGCGAGAGTGCTGTCGAGTTCACACCACGAGTCGCCGGGGACTCCCAGGAACTCTGTCGGCCGTCGGCCCCATTTCTTCGCGCTTCGGAGCGCCCGGACCAGCCACGTGGCCGCGGGCCGGTCCAGGCACTCCGTCAGGAAGGGACCGAGATGCGCGGGGCCTGGGTGTTGACGGCGGCGACGGCCTGCAGCAGGGCGACTACCTGCGGTTCAGCGCGATCGCGCAGGGTTGCGAGCATCGAGGCGGTGAGGCCTGCCGGGGCGGTGATCTGTGCGGCGAGCTGTTCCAGGGTCGTTTCGTCGCCGTCCAGGCCTCGGTCTTCGCATTCCTTGCGGAAACGCTGCACCCAGTCGGCTGATCGGCCCTGCACGGTGATGTCCAGGGCTGAGGCGCGGATCTGGTCGGCGACCTCGCGCATCTGCTCCTTGATGGTGCGCATGTCGTCAACGTTCACGGCGGCCTTGGCCTCGTTGTACTGGGCCTCGAGGGCGGACAGGTCTGCGAACAGGCGGCCGTTAGCGTACACGGTCACTGTTCGTTCCACGGGGGTGACACCCGCGATCCATGCGGCGAGGTCAAACGTCTCAGGGGTAACGGACGCGTCAGGGTTGGTGTGCGTGAAGTTGAGGTCGCTCATCGTGAGCTCATCGTCGGCTGCCATGCCATGCTCCTATGTGTAGCTATCGGGTGGGGTCTGGGCTGCCGTTGGTGGGTGTGCCCGCCCGGCAGGTCTGGCAGCCCGTTGTTGGAACCTGCCGGGCGGGAGATGTGTTACGCGACGATTGCGACGTCTTCCGCCGCGTCCATGACGTTCAACTTCGCGGTGCGCTTGATATAGCCCGCGAACCTGTCGCTGGGCTTGGTCGGCGTGCCGAGGACAACCTCGTACACCGACACGATGTCACCCGCCTCGGCAGCCTTGGACTCGACGGGGCCTTCACGTTCAGCCAACCAGATAGTGGTGCCCTTCTTGCGGATGAGGTCCCATAGGTAATCCTCAGTAACGTCCGGCTTGCCATCATCATTGAGATAACGGAAAACCGTGATGTTGCCGGCGTAGGACGTGGGACCGGGGGCCTTGCCCTCGCCGGTCTTGCACATCTCCTGCTCCGTGATCTCCGTGTCAGAATCAGCACCGAGTGCGTAGTCATTCTTCATAATGCGGCAAGAGATTTTCTTGCCGGCAGTGATTTCAGACAGCTTGGGGGCCGCCATGTTGGCGGGCTTTGCGGTCAGCGCCCACAGGGTAATGCGACCATCCGCGAGGGTCTTTGCTCCGGGCATGTCTAGTCTCCTTCAGTAGGGGTGTTGGTGGTGTCGTCACCACTGTCGGGGGCGTCGATGGGTTCGTCCTCCTGGCCGCAGCACAGGGGTTCGCGGGCCTCGGGGGGCGGGGTGAGCGTCCAGTCCTCACCCCAGACCGGGTGCCCGATCCAGTGCTCGGGAATGTCCTGAAAGACATGGGATCGGGTGTTGTACGCGGTGACCATTTAGTCCCCTCTCAATCGTGTTGCGCGAGCGCGCAGGGTGATCGTGCAGTATCGGGGCGCGCGGTTCGCGGGCGCGCCGACCGTGCTGTTATCGGCGCGCACGTCCGTCACTCCGACGTGCGCGAGCGGGAAACAGCGCCACCCCTCGACGATGGGCGCCCAGCCGCGCAGACGCGCCGTCACATCGTCCGCGAGCGCGAGGACGTTCACTGTCGTCGCGGCGACGACCTGCACGTGCAGGCGTACGTCGACGTCGCCGCCGCAGCCGCTCATGGCCTCGGACGCGGCCAGGGTGGGCGGTCCCCACACGAAGATGAAGGGGAGGCCGGGGTTGCTGGGTGGGTCGCCGACGAACGCCTTGACGGCCTGGCCGGCCGACGTGAGGGGGGCGAGGCGTTCGCGCATCTGGGTCATGATGGTGAGTGTCAGCCCCATATGTCCTCCACGATGTCGGCGATTGCCTTCTGAAACTCCTCGGCCTCCTCGTTCAGTGCTTCGATGGGGTCGCGGGTGTGGCCGCCGCCCCTCGATGTTCCGAAGTACGCGATGTTTGCCAGCGCGCCGGACGGTTTGTCGGGGCCGATTTCGGCTTCGACGGTCGTGCCGGTGTCGGTGAGGTCATAGGAGATGCTGCGTGCGACGTGGCGTATACCAGCGTTGCCCGACTGCTCGAGGTCGGCCTGCATTGCGCGCTTGATGTTCAGCGCTCCCTTGCTCACGGCGGGCCGCAGCCAGCGGGACAGCTCACCAGGCATCCGGGTCGCGTCGGCGGCTAATGACCTGACCTCGGTCGTGTCAATCTCGATACCAGTCACAGGAGATCATCTCCATTGGTCTCGACGTCCACCTGGAAACGCCTGCTCGTGACGTGAGTCTTGTCGAACAGACCCGTAACGCGAAAGACGCTCAGGTAGCCGGCGACGCGGATCAGGTCGCCAACCCTTACGACGTCCACGTGGTGCGGGAGGTGAATCGAGTACCGCTGCAGGGTGACGAGGGCACCGGCAGCGTTCGCCGCGGTCTCGTGAGCCTCGTAGGTTTGCACCTTACAAGGCCCAGTCCATACGGGCGTCTCCGTGACCTGGTCGAGGCCGTCGGGGCCTGTGGTGACGGTCGGGCGGGTGACGGTCGCCCGGTCAATCATGAGGGCTTCGGCGGCCTTGCGGCCCGCGATTACGGCGGTGCGCGCGCTCATGCCCAGCCCCCCGTCGGCGTCGTGTCGGCGTCGCGGCCCCCAAGCCAGGGCGCGGGGGCCAGGACCGGCATGTATGCGCCCGACGTGGAGCCATCCTGGCTGAGGCGCGCCCATTCGGCATCGGTGAGTGTGAGCTCCACGGCGCTCGCGGCGGCATCCAGCGTGTAGCTGTAGTCGTCAATGCGCTCGTTCCGCTTGCCGTCTGGGTTGCGGGAGCGACGGGCGACGACCTCGCTGATGACGTCGGCGAGGATCTGACGATCAAGCGCGTCCAGGTCTCCGAGGCGGGCGCTGATGATGCGCTCCGTCTTGGCGATCCAGTTGGTGATCTGGTTCTGCTCGTCGGGGTCTGTGATGGGGCGGCCCAGGGTGGTCGCCACATCAAATACTGTCGCGTAGGCCACGCGGCCCCCTATCAGTTGTCAGCGGTGGCGGGTTGCCCGGCGGGGTCACGTCGCACGTACCCGAGGCGCTCCCACAGGTGGAGTTGGCTGGCGGGCACGGCGACGTTGTCGCCCGTCGGGCTTGTCAAGTGAACGACCAGTGCGGTCACTTGCGTGCGATCTTGACGAACGCGTCCTTGTCAGCGACCGCGAAGCCGTACTCGGCCTCGGCGCGGATCGCGACAAGGTTGTTTTCAAACAGCGAAACAAGCTCGCCGTTGATTGTGACGGCAGCTTCCGTGGAGATGTCCATGGTGATGCCGCCGACCGTGCCCCAGGCGCACTTTGTCCAGTCGCCGGTGAAGCCAACGATCTTGTCCAGACCCACGTTCTCGTGCAGGTAAGTGGTGCGACCGAGGAGAGAACCCGAGCGCAGTGCAGGCACGGCGCCGGTGTAGGCGGCCTCCGCGAACAGCGGGCGGCCAGCCGTGTCCTTCGCGTTCAGAAGGTCAATCTCGAACCCCGTGTCAAGGGCAAACCCGTTGACCGGCTTCTTGGGAGTTCCCTGCAGGTTCAGGGCCATTGCCTTCACGATGTCATCGTAGGTATTGGCCCCGGCGGTGGCACCCAGGGTCAGGGTCTTGGTCGTGGCCGCGAGGGTGGTATCGAACGGCGACGTACCAGACCCGTCGCCGCCCTTGTTATGAAAGACAGCCAGGTCGAAAGCGCGGGCGAACGCGTCGGCGAGGAGGCCCTGCAGGGTCTCCGAGTATCCGCCCGGATTGGCGCGAATGACCTCCTGGGAGGCCACCGCGATTGCGGTGAGCTTCTTGGGTTCCATTGTCACCAGGCCGATGCCGGCCTCAGTGGTGTGCTTCTTGGCTCCCTCAGCGGTCCAGTTCGCGGTGGGCTTGCTGGTCACGATGGGGAAAGCCTGGCCGGACGCTCCGAGCGGAACCTTGCGGATGAGGGACATAGCTGCCGAGCCCTTGGCGGCCTCATCGAAAATGGGGCCGGCCAACTCAGGCTTAATAAAGCCGTTAAAATCGACCAGCTTCTTTGCGGCAGTGATTGCCATGGGGTGCTCCCTTCGAGCGTGAGATGTGGGGTGAGTATGGGCTGCTCAGATATCAGCGCCCACCGACGGCCTCGACCAACATGGCCGTCAGCGCGTCCGTGGCGGTTGCCGGCTCGGGCGTGCCTCCCTGAGACGGGTCGGGACGCATAGCCAGCGGCGCGGGAGACGCGTCAGGGGTCGGGGCCGGGGTGGGAATCGCGGCCAGGAGCTTTTCGGCGGATGCCGTGAGTTCCTCGGCGGTGTTTCCCTGCAGGAAGTCGGCGAGCGCATCGGGCACGGCCTTGTCGTGGATGACCTGCAGGCGGGCGAGCTGGGTTTGCAGGTCGGTGACCTGCGTCGCGGCCTGCTCCGCTGCCGTAGTGGCGGCGGTCTTGGTCTCCTCGAGGCTGACGGACAGGGCAGCAACCTGTGCTTCGAGGCCCTTGACGCGCGCGTCGGCGGCCTTGCGGGCTTCGCGTTCGGCGCGCAGGGCCTTGACACCGCCCTCGTTGAGGGTCTCCTCAGCGGCGGGCGCGGGGGCGTTGGTGTCCGGCGTCTGGTCGGGCGTGGTTTCGGTGGACATGGGGTGTTGTGTTCCTTTCTCGAATCGCTCGAGTGGGCCGCCCGCGCCGTCGCGGCGCGAGTCGGTGGCTTAGTGGGCGGCGCGCAGGAGGGCGCGCATCCGTGTCAGTTCGCCGCCTGTCGCAATGGCCGCGTAGTAGCGGGCCTCGACTTCGGCGGCGATCTGCGGGGTGAGGGGGTAGTCAGCGCCGCCGATGCGGGCACCGCCGTGGCGTTCCTGCGCTGCGGGCGTCCACGGGTTGAGGCCGCCCAGCACGTCCTGCCAGTCACGTGTGGCTATCGCGACGCGGCGTTCGGCGGCTGTCATCCGTCGGCCCTCATAGGTGGCCTCGTACTGGCCACGCAGCGCGCCGCCGATGACCTGCCCGCGCCCGGTGATGTATCCCTGAGCGCGCAGGGCCTCAACGGCCTGCTCACGGTTGGTGTTCAGCCGGTAGATCGTCTCCGGCGTCATACGCTTCTGCCCACGCCGTAGGATCTGGCCTGCCCACCCGCGCTTGCTGGTGCCCTCAGATGTGAAGGCTCCCCTGTACTTCATGCCGCGGCGGGCGTTGACGACCTGATACATGTCGGCGCCGTCGCGGATAGCGCGGGCGCCCGCGTTCGTGAACACGCGGTTCTGCTCGGCTTCACTCATCCGCTTGAAAGCCTCGTACGGGTCGTCGATCAGACCCTTTGCGAAGGCTTCGGCCTGGTCTGTGACCATGGTGGGCACATGCGTGCAGTCACAACGGGGGTGCCGTAGAAAGCCTTGGTTCCAGCGGTAGAAACGGCCTGCGAGGATGACGCAGCGCGAGCATGACGGGGGGTTCAGCATCCGCACGTAGCCGACGCGTGGCCGGGCTGCGATCTGTACGCCCGCCGCGCCCCTGCCCGCGTCAGCGACCTCGGTGAGGACCATCATCGATAGCTGACGGGAGCCCGCCGCGAGCGCCTGGGCGGGTTCCACGCCTTGACTGATGAGAGTGCGGGCGGTGATGGCGGGGGCGCGCAGGAGGGTGTCGAGGCTGCGTCCGTCGCCGGTGACGCCGGCGAAGGCGTCGGGGGCGACGAGGCCGTCAGGCTCGGCCCAGGTGCCTTGTTCTCCGAGCGCTAGGGCGCCGCTGACGAGGGCGCTGGCCACCGCCGTGCGCTGCGCGCTGGTGATCGCGGCGGCGACGGTGGGGATGCGCTCGGCCCACGCGTCGGCGATCCAGTTGGGGCCGAGGCGGTGCCAGTGGCGGGTGGCTGTGGCGAGGGCGCGGGCCTCCTGCTCACGGACCAGCCCGTAGTGGTGCTCAATCGCGGGCGGGATCGATGCCATGTCCGGTGTCTGTCTCGTCTGTCAGCGCGGGGGTGGTCTTTTCCAGGAGCCGCAGGAGGTCGGGGTCTGTTTCCTCCTCGCGCAGGTAGGCGCGTTCGGTGGCCTTCCGGGCGTCGTCCCACCCCAATTCATCCCACGCGCCTTCGCGGCTGATGAGGGGCTTGCCCCCTGCCAACTTCTGTAGTGCATCAGCCTTCTGGCTGAATGTCGGGGTGGCGGGGTCGTGCCAGGCGACGTTCACCGCGCCCATGGGGATGGGGTGCCCCATGATGCGCGCGGCGATTGTCAGCGCGCGGGAGAGGGCGGCCCCGCACTCGGCGTTGACACGCTCGACGCGCTTGACAAGCTTGGATTCCTCAGCGCGGATCGCGCCCTCAGCGGGCGGATTCGTGGTGATGAGGCCGAAATAGCGGGCCGGGAAACCCGTCAGCGAGGCGGCGAGCTTCCCGTACAACTCAATGGTGTTGTGGAAGTTGCTCAGCTCGCCGGGGGCGAGCTGGGTGACCTTCGCGCCCGCGTTCTGCAGGGCCACGAATGGGTTCAGGTAGTTCGTCCAGGCGCTTGGGTCTGCGAAGTCGCTGCGCTTGGCGCCCATGATGATGCGCTTCGGGACCGCGTTGGTTTCCAACGCGGCTTGCATCTGAGTGATCGCGCGGGCGGCTGCGTCGGTGACACCCATGATGTCGTCCATTTCGCTGTGCCCAGTGGTTTCGCCAGTCATCTGACGGTTGAATGACGGGACAACGGGGACGACGCCGAGGTGGTGTTCGTCGCGGTCTACGACGCGCCACGCGCCGCCCACGGTCGCGTAGGTTGTGGTCGTGTCAGGCGTGTAGATCGTCGCGTACCTGGTTTGCGTGCCGTCGACGCCCTGGTCGGCCACGATACGCACTGCGTGCGTGATCGTCTTACGCCTGTAGTCGTACTTCACCGTCATTTGTCGGGGTGATTCCACGCAAATGATGGGGTAATCGCCCTCGGCGTCGCCCACACCGACGGACAGATATGCGCGCCCGTAAATGAGTCGGTCGCGCTTCCACTTGCACAGCTCGGCGGCGAGGTCGTTCGCGTCGATCATGGCGCGAAGATCCTCAGCGACCTCTGGGCGCGAGGGGACCATGATTCCGCGCACGTCTTGGCGTTCCTCGATTGTGTCAACTACCACGCGGGGCCAGTTGACGACGGTCTCGAGGGTGCGCAGCGACGGGGGCAGGGCCAGACCGAGGTGCTGCAGGGTCTGGCGGCCCTCGTAGTACGCGCGGTGCTTGCGGTCTGACGGTGCCAGAGCGTTGAGGGCGTTCTCAGCTTCGGAGAGCAGGTGCTCTTCGGCGTGGGTGATCTGGTTAGCCATACGATGTGTGTCCTTTACCATGCGAAGCTGATAGCGCCGCCGGGTTCCCAGCCTTCGGCGTGCTCATCCGCCGCGGCCTCGTGGGCCAGAATGTCGGCCATGAGCACGTCGATCTTCATGTGCTCAGCGGGCTTGCCGAGGATGAATTTGTCGCCGGGCTTGGCGACCTTCCGGGCGTGCAAGGCGCACAGCTTCGCGGTCTCATCCGGGGTGTGCGTGGTCAGGCCTTCGGCGAGATCCTCACGGAAACGCACCAGCGCCGCGAACATTCGCGTAATAGAGTTCGTCGGCCACTGGACCACCACGTAATCGCCGTAGAGGTTCTCCCAGTGGTCGATCTGCGTTTCCCAGTGCCTCGGGTCGCAGTAGAACCTCTGCACCGTGTAGCGGTCCATGAGCTCTGCGACAGCCGCGTCCACCTCACCACGCGGGATGCGTCCTTCGGGCCACTCCTCGGGGTTCCACACGGTAGGCCGCTGATCGGGCCCATACGTGGGTGTGAAGCGCAGGCCGTCGACTGTTTCGGCGCGGATTGCCGTCCAGTCACCCGACCGCGAACCATCAAAGCCCAGGGCGATCTCGCACCCCGGCTCGGGCTGGGTGTCGCGTGTCTGGCGGTCCCAGACCTTCTCAGTCAGATACGACCCCTTACCCTGAACGAGGCGATTGCCGAAGAATCGCTCAGCCTGCGTCGGGTCGGTTTCCATGAGCTCGTCGACCTCGGCGTCAATCGCCTTGGGGTCCACCCACGGCGACGAGGCATACACGAAGCGGTGAATCTTGGAGCGATCCGCCTTCTTCGTATAATCCCAGTCCAAGGGGGGCTTCTCGTAGAACTTGAAGATGTCCCGCGCCCGGCTTTGGTAGGCCTGCTGCGCCGCCGAGTCCTCCATGGGATCCCACGGATTCGTGAGCTCAATCGTTCGGCCCTGCATACCCGCAACGGCGCGGCGGATAGTCCGCCAGGTATTCAGCACGCCCGATTGCGGCGTGTAGAGGCCCGACTCATCCGCAATCGCGCACGTGAAGGGTTGCCCTAGCTTCGAGCGCGCCGCCGACGTGACGGGCACAATCTTCCCCTCATTCGGCAAACGGACAAAGCCCTCACGCACCCGCACGAAGTCACCAAGCGGGCCGCTCTTAATCATGGCCTGTAGGGGTTCGTAGACGTTGCGGGTCTGGTCCTCGGCGAACGCGAGGAGGGCGATCAGGCTTTTGTCGCGTGGGCGGCCCATTGCTTCGCCCGGCTCGTACCAGTATTCCCAGCCGCACCCGCACCCGTGGTCTGAGCACCTGTACACGTCGCCGTCGCGCGCCCAGCCCGCGAACATCGCCGGACCCACGCCCTCCGCGAGCGCAACCGCCGCCGCGAGCGGCGACTTACCCGACTTCTGAGGCCCAACCCACAGGCTACGACGGTAGGTGAATGGCTCCACCAGCCGGTGCGGGTCCGATTTCGCGTTGGCCTTGATGCGGTAATGGTTTGCGTTGCAATACAACTGCCAACCGTTCAGCACGAGCGGCTGGTTGAAATACACTCCAGACGGGACGAGGCAGTGGGCCTCGATCCAGTCCGAGATCAGGAAGCCCAGAGTGTGATCCGGGTTGAAGTCCAAGCTGAGTGGGGGCGGCGCGTACTCGTCATGAGCCATCACTGCCACCGTCGACGACGGTCATGCCAGCGAACCGGGCACGGGACGAGCGGCGCCGGGCCGGGCGCTCAGCGGGTTCGGCCTGGTCGGCGGGCTGGCCGGTCGTGATCTGCCAATGATTCAGCGCCAGGCCCGAGGGCGTGAGGCCGATCTGGTCGGCGAGCCGCAGGAGCGCGGTCTTGTCGCCAGCCTTCGCGCCTTCCTCCTCGCACGTGACGGCGAGGCGCACCCACTGGGCGACGTTGTACGTCATCCAGGGCTGTTCGCGCCACACCTCGGACTGCGGCTGCTTCCAGACCCAGTCCCATAGCTCAAGTTCACGCTTCCAACGCAGCTCGGTGGCGAGCTTGCGGAAGCGGCGGCCCCCGTTGGGCAGGGTCTCCCACAGTTGCATGGGGGGCATGGCGAACTCGGGAACTTGCGCTGTGGCGGGGACGCCGCCGAGCTGTCGGAAGGCGATCCCGCGTGCGTCGCTTCGGGCACTGTTGGGGTTGACGGGCGGCCCACTTCGGGCGCGCGCTCCACCGGACGGCATAAATGTCTCCTCGCTGGCCGGCGTCGCGCCTGCCTGCTGGGCTACCCGGCGTCGCGCCGGGCGGCTTTTTCAGTTGCGGGCGTAAGGTTTTGAACCCTCCGCACTTTTTTCATCCCTCACCGGCGGTCTGACGGCACCCACTCCGGGGCCACCCCCCTGGGGGGTGTGCGTGTCAGTTCGTGTCGGTTCGGTCGTATTTGTGCGCCGCTTTTCCTGCGGCGCTGCGATTGCAAAAAACGTGTTCTGGTCCGCGAATGATCAAACGATCATCGTCATCGTGACCAAGATCAAACGGTTCGCCTGCATTGATTGGCTTGCCACATCGCCAGCACACGGCCTGGCCGGCCTCCACCAGACGGGCGGCCTGTGCCCGGGCGGCCCGGTAGTGGCGGTCATACCCGCGCGCGGTTGAGTAGCCTCGTCGCTGTTCGCGCTCGCGGTTGTGGGTTGGGCAGTACCTGGGGCCGGGATGGGGGATGAGGGCGGGGCATCCCGGGTGTGGGCAGCGGCGGCGGGACATGGTCTGTGTCCTCACGGTACGGGTGTGCGGGTGGGCGTGGAGTCGCCGTGTTACCTGTGTGGTTGTGTGCCCGTCGTTGGGCTTTGGCTTGGCGCTTGCTTGGTGGCTGCCTTGGTAGGTGCCACTGCATGTGCGGGGGGATGATACGCAAGACCCCCGACCTGTTACTGGGTCGGGGGTCTTGGTATCGATCAGGAGACGGGGGTATCCGTGGCACACTACACCCGCTTCAAGTGTGACACTACCACACTTAGGGGGTATCTGCTACTCGGTATCCGCGCGTGTTGCCACCTGCGCGCGGTGGGCCTTCTGCAGTTTGGCAGTCGCCTTGACGGCGGCGGCCAGGTCACCGTCGATGGTTGCATCCATCATGTCGCGGCGTTCCATGAGCTTGACGACGACGCCCACAGTCTCAGGGTCACCCTGAGAAGCGAGGGGCCAGAGGGCCGCGCTCATCTTGTCCAGACGGCGGGCTTCGACATCGGGGTCGTAACCACGCGGGTCCAGCTTCTTCCCAGCTTTGATGAGGGCCTTCACGTCCTTGACGGTGGTGTCGAGCAGTTCGGCAATCTTGGCGACGCTTAGGCCTGCAGTGGCGAGGTCGAGAGCGCGCAGGGCCAGTTCGTCGGTCATTGCACCCACCTTGCTTGGACGATAGTTAGCGCTACAACAAGCGCCGCTGTGGCTATCTGAGCCGCTCCGAAAGCCTGGTCGCCGCCAGCGATATTGGCGCACCCCTTCGCGGCTGTTATGGCGGCCACCGTGATAGGTGGCGCGGCCTGACATATGCGGGTGAAAACTACGCGCTTCATGCTGTCTCCTGTCGCAGGAGAGCGTATTGGGCTGCTCGTCGCGCGAGGCGCTCGACGACGATGCCGGGGAGAGGTTCGGGCACGTGGTTGATCTTGCACTTGCGTCGCCACTCGATTGTCCCATCCGAGCGAACCCAGACGAGGCCGATTGACGCGTCAATGACGGGTGATGTGTCAATGAGACCTTCGGGGACCGCGTATAGGAACCTGTGCGTTACCCGCTTCCAAGGGCGAATCTTCGCCCACGTTTCGCGCTTCGCGTCAGCCCTGTCGACCTTGATTTCGATTGCTGTACGGATCTGTTTGTCAATCATGAGCGCGTCAATGCGACGGACCAGCGAGTCATGCCCGTCTGGGTTGTCCAGGTTGGCATAAGCGTATTCGTCTCTGATTTCCAGCTCGGGGACAATCGCAGCGGACGGCCAGGCCTTGCGCAGTGCGTTCAGGATGTCGTCGGCGTTCATGCTGCACCCTGCTCACGGTCGAGCCGGTCGTGGACGGCGGCGACCTGGTAGAGCGGGCCGGGCTCGGTGGGCACGTGCCCACGGTGTGCCCACTGTCGCAGGCGGTCGTGGGAGAGCGTGGGAAACGCATCGTGGAGCGTCGCCCAATCCACATAGATTGACGGGTTCTTTATGTTCCTGAGCACGTCGTTCAGGGCTACTTTACGCGTCATTTCTTGGTCTTCCTTATCTTGGTACCAGCGGTCGCACCGCTCGCAGGAGCCGTGTTCGGGTATGCCGCTGGGTGTGGGGTCGGTTGTGATGTCGCCGCCGCAATTGGGACAGGTTCCGATCACGGCGGGGGTGTGGCCGGTGGCGCGCGCGAGGATGCGCCACGTTGCGGTGATGGTTTCTTCGAGGGCTTCCCAGTCGGCGGCGTGTGCTTGCGCCCACGTGATGGTGCCGATCAGGTAGGGGAGCGTGGAGCGCCGCGCGGGGGCGGGCTCTTGGCGTTCGTCGGCGAGCTGCACCACCCACGGGTAGAGGATGTCGAGCACGCCGCGGCTGGTGCGGATGCCGGTGGGGCCGTCGTCGGTGGTGTCGAGGGCAGCAGCGAGGTGGTAGGGGAGGCCCCCGCCGGTCCTTCTGTGGCCGACCGAGGTGGGGCGGGGTGAGTGCAGTCCGGTCGCGGTGTGTGCGGCGTCGTCGAGCGCTGGAATCCAGGCAGCGATTTGCGCGAGCATCTGCATGGGAGTTGGCATTGGTGGGGGTCTCACTTCCGATTTTAGAGGGGTGGGCTGTACATATTAAAACGGGGGGTCGGCTGGCATGGGTTGGTTGGCCCACGGGCTGCCGCCGCCGGGCTGACCCGTGACGTTGCCAGGCGCGGGCGCTGGCCCGCGCTGCGCCTGGTACTGGCGGCGCGCGGCGGTCGATCCGAGGAAACGCGGGTTGATCACTTCGAGGGCTTCGTGACGCTGGCCGTCCTTGCCGGTGAATTCGACCTTTGCGATCACGCCGCTGAGGGCGACCTGGTCGCCCTTCCTGCACGTTTCGGCGATCCAGGAGTGGCGTTCGCCCCACAGGGCGGCGCGCACCCACACCGGGGCGCCCGCGTCCTCCCACTCGCCCGTGGGTTTACCGTCGTGGCCTCGGCGCTGCCTGCGCGGCGTCGCGCAGATCCGCAGCTCGGTGACTTGCTGACCGCCCCGGGTCCACCGCACCTCGGGGTCAGCCCCGAGATTGCCGGTGATCGTTGCTTCAATTGCCATGATGATGTGTCCTTTTCGTTGATTTCACGCCGTAAACCCGGCGCGGGTTGGTGGTTGATGCCCGCGAGCGCCGCGAACCTGCCGCTTGGTCGATTCGCTAAAACGCGTTTTGCGAGCCTTTCAGACCCCTGGGTAGGTATGGGTACCACCCGGGGTGCGCGGGGCCGTGAGAGCGGCGTTTAGATGGCTTTACGGGGCATTGCTGCGTTGAGCATGGCCTGCCACTCGGCGGGCGGGGGCGCTGACGGGAGTTCGCGGCGCTCACGGGGGACGCTCTCGATTGCGCGGGCGGCGCGGGCTTCGGCCTGTTCGGGGGATGCTCCGGCTTTGATGGCGCGGATCTGGGTGCGCTTCCAGGTCAGCCAGGCCTGCGGGTTGTCTGCGATGTCGGCGGGCGCGTCGGGGAGGCCTAGGCGTTCGGCTTTGGCGAGGCGTTCGCGTCCGAGGGCGCGCCAGCGGCGGTTGATGTCGGCGGGCATGACCCAGGCTCGTTCGTCGCGGTAGTGCTCGCTGATGATGCGCAGGGCGTCCTGCAGGGGCAGGTCCCGGTCGAGGGCTTCGGCCCAGGCGAGGGAGGCTGTCGGGTCGGGCTTCCGGTTGTCGTATGCGGCTGCTTTTGCCAGGACTTTGGCGGCTTCTTGGGGGGTCATGCTGGGCTTCCTTCGATTGCGAGTAGGTCGAGTTGGTCGGTGGGCTGGCTGGTGAGCATGCTGGGCTGGTGGTCGTCGGCGAGGCTGTCGGCAAGGGCGAGCCAGCCGTTGACGCGGTCGGTGGTTGTGCTGCCAGTCGTCGGGTGGGGGTGCTGCTTGGGGGCTTGTTCCTGGCACTTGCGCGCCCAGTTGCGCCAGGTGGCTGTCCAGTTGGAGCGGATAGCGCGTTGGCCCGAGAGCGATTGCCAGTAGTCGCGGAACTTATCAACCTCTAGGTTGTTCGCCGCAGCTGGCGCGTTGGCCTTGGTCCAGGCAACTAGGTTCTGGTCTGGCTGCCAGTCGTCGGGCAAGCGAGTCCCGCGAGACGCCCGGGTTCGCTTCGAGGTCTTTGAGGCCTTCGAGGTCTTTGAGGCCTTCGAGGTCTTTGAGGCCTTCATGGCTTCGAGGCCTTCGAGGCCTTCATGGCTTCGAGGCTTCGAAATGTTCTCGGTTGCCGGGGCCGCGTCAGCGGACACGGTCTGAATCTCAGCGCTCGCAGACTCAGCGGGTTCGGTCTCGTGAGAGGGGCCTAAAAGGGAGAGGTTCCCTGTTCCCTGTTCCCTGTTCCCTGTTCCCTGTTCCGGGAGTGAGGCCTCAGTGAGTGTGCAGTGAGTATTCACTGAGGGTTCAGTGAGTGTGCAGTTTTCGGCGTCATATCGCGGGAAACGCGGTTTTGACGGTCGGTTGATTTTCTGGTGCTTGTCCCAAGTGTTCACCTGCAGGTATTTGCGTCCGTCGGGACCCTCATACCGGGTGATTAGACCACGTTGGGAGAGGCGAATGAGGCCTCCATGAGTCCTCACTGAGGCCTCAGTGAATGTATCCAGAGGGAACAAATCGCACTGGATGAGTTGGGGCTCGTCGCGGCCCACGCCGTTGTCCTCAACGTACGACCAGAGGCCGATGAACAGGAGCCTGTCCTCGATGCTGAGGGCAGCGATGTCCTCGCTGCGCCAGAATTCGGGCTTGATGGTCCGGATGCGCACGGCTGTTCCCTCCTAGTCTGTGAGTCTTGTAGCGGATCGCTCATGGATGTCACGCCATTTGCCGTTCCATTGCACCCAAGGCGTCACGCTCACAGAGTCGTCGTTCTTGGTGATAAGGCCGTGACTTTCACAAATGTTCACGCGTGACATTGCGTCGGGGATTCCGAGGCGGTTGACGGCGACCTCGATGGGGATAACGCCGTCAGTTTCGGGGTGGGCTGCGCACCAGGCGAGGGCGCGCACATACCACAGCTCGGCGGCGGTGCCGACCGCGATAATGACCGGGTCGTCGTAGTAGGCGGCGGGGATAGCCGCGCACCTGCCTGACCAATTGAAACGTGTGCTGGGCATTACTTGGCCTCCCATGGCATTTTGGTGCTGTAGTAGATTCCGACCCGGCGAATGGGGACTGGGCCGTCTTCAGTGGTGATGCTCATTTCGACGATGTCGGCATAGGCGGGGATCTCGTCAAGCATCTTCTTCACGACTTCCGGGAGGATTGGCATGTCGGCGGTGAGTCTGAGCGTCGCGTACATGTCCGGCTTGCGGTCAATAGCCATTTCACGGCCTCCTGTAGCGTTCGAGGATCGGATGATCGACGTATTTGATCGTTAGGGTCCGCATGACTGTCGGCCCTGAAATCTCCGGCTGCGTTTTCGGATAGTCGTCTACTGCCAAATCGATGATGGCAGCGCCGTAAGGCAAGCTGGTTTGCAGCTGGTGAATGAATTCGCGCTTGTCTAGCGCGTCCTTGTAGGGCCATTCGAGTGTCACCGTGTGGATTGTGCGGGTTTCGATGGTCGTCATTTCAGGCTCCCTTCTCGGCGGGTTCGCTGTAGTTGATGATGAGTCGGCGCGTGCCCGCGAACGGGCCGTTAACGTCCACGGCTGTGTCGACGATGACGGTGCCGGGTTTGAGCTGCGAGAGTATGGCGATCACAGCGGCGGCTGAGACGCCGTCAGCGGCGGTGAACGTGATGGTGAATTGGCCGCGCGTGTAGTGCTTAAGCATGGGGTGTCTCCTGAATTATGAGGGTCACTGTGTGGGTGCCCTTGGGTGATTTTTGCGGGTCGCGGGTGAAGGCGACGATTGGCAGGTGGGTGTGGTCGTCGTCGTCCCATACGCGGGCGTCCACGAGGCCGTCAATGACGGCCTTAACGGTTGGCTCGGCGTTGGTGGGGTCGGCGCGCCCATTGGTGGGGTATCCGATAATGACGGTGACGATACAGGGGCCGAGGCGGCGGCCTGCCAGGCCGTGGATGCGGGCCTCGCTGGCCGCGTACGCGCGCAGCATGCGCGTGCGGCGCATCCGCGTTGACCAGTGGAGCCGCTGGTTAGCGGTGAGCCATATGGCTTTGTGAATGCCGATTGTGAGCGTGTGGCAGGTCATTGCTCGCCCATCTGCGTGAGGAGGACCGCTACGGCGTGAGCGGCCTGCAGGGGCACCGTCCCCGAATAGAGCAGGCCCATCCGCTGGTCATGTGAGAGTCGCAGACTCGGCGTAGACACGTAGCCGATGGGCAGGCCCATCAGCCATTCCACGAAACCGACAGACAGGCGCGCCTGGCCGGAGTGTGGCAGCGTGTACAGGGGATACGGGAACCGCTCGCACGTGACTTTCTCCCAGTGTTCGAGCGCCCGGCTATCCGCTTTGCCTTCCATGTCCGTCTGCGCCCACCTGTATGCCTCGCTATCGAGGTACGTGTCGTACGCGCTGGGTGTTGTCCACAGGGAGCCGGTCCACGGGTCGGCGTCCAGGTACGCAGCGTTCACGCCCGGCACGCCGCAGTCCTTTCGGACACCTATCGCGTACGAGCGTAGGCGGCGGTGCGGGGTACCAACATCGTTTGAGCACAGGCGTGTCCATGTCGTGCGGTATCCGCGTGTGTCCAGGTAATCGCAGACAGGCACAGCTTCGTCGTTAGGGAGCTGCACCTCAACAATGACGAGCGGGGGCTTGTAACCCTGGTCGATCAGCGGCGCGCCTGTTGTCTGCCAGGTCGCAAACCGGTTGATGGTGAGAACGTCCACCATCGGGGGGAGCGCGTCGATAACAGTGTGCGCGCCAGCGTGCGGATGGTGATAGCGCATAACTATGCGCCCGGGGTAGGTCGGGGACTGGCCGGGGTGTGCGTGCCACGCGAGCGTCGCGCCGCCCAGTGCGGCTGCCACGCCGATGGGGAGGCCCCCGTAACCTGGATTAATGGCCCCGACGATTAGTTCTGTGTTGTCCATCGTTTTGTCCTTTTCTCTGGCGCGTCGTCGGCGGTGACTTCATCGGCGATCTTGATGTGCATGGGGTTGCGCTCATCTGGTGAAAAAACAACTAGGTTGCCAGCGCGCGCGATGAACCTGTAGCCGAGGCAGCCCGTCACCCAATATCCGGGTCTGTCTATTTCGATGGAGAGCTCGCCGTTCTCATTGGTGACGGTCACACTGAGGCCCCACGCTCTCAGGGCTTTGGTGTCGGCCTCCGGATCTCCGGTGAGCCTGTACGCGTTGAATTTCACGCGAGGTCCTCATCGGTGATTGGCTGGCCGGGGTGCGTGTACCAGGTGCGGAAATCAGTCGGGGTGCGGTTGGAGACGCGCATTCGGCCTGGGGTGGCGACGATCACGTCCCCTTCGGCGGCCCACACGACGTGTCCGGGGCCGGTGAGGAATAGCCCGCCCACACCTTCGGTGACGGTCTTCCGGGCGATCCTCGCAATCGTCGCCGCGTTGTCGCGTGTTAGCTTGACAGCTCGGACGATGATGCGCTCCTGATAGGACGCGCACCCGTCGATGCCAGCCAATGGGTCTTGAGTGTTCATCTGTCAAACTTCCTTACAGTCTGTGTTAATTGCCGCACCGCGAGCGCGGCCTGCTGTGGGACAACCCCGTTGCCCAGGAGGCGAAGCTGCTGCTCACGCGGCAGCTTCAGGTCGGGGCCGGTGACGTGGCCACCGGGCAGGCCCATCAGCCATTCCACGAACCTGGTGGATAGCTGTGGCTTTCCGCCTGGGCGGCGTGATGGTGTCGAAGGTGGTGGGGCTGCCCGGCCTGTGATCTGCTCCCATCGGGCGATCACTTTCGCGTATGGGCCGAAGTGGGTAAGGTCGCTGCTGGTTGCGACCTCGTGCAGGTTCGGCCCGTATCCGGCGGAGGACCTGGACGCGTTCACCGCCTGTGGCGTGGGGAGTAGGCCCCCTGTGGGGAGCAGGTCGTTTTCGACGATGATTGCTAGGTCGGTGACACGCTCCCTGCCTGGCTTTTTGCGCAGGTGCTCGCCCGGGGTGTTTCCGGAGGGCTGTGCAACCGGGGTGGGGAGGAGCTGCACTGCCTGCGTGAGGCTGTGGCCTGTGCCCTCTTGGTGTCTGCCGGCTTTGTGGTCCGATGCGGTTGGCGTCGGGATCAGAGGGCCGTCACTTGGTCTTGTAGGCTCACGCTGTGGCCGCCTGCCCGCCGCTTTTCGGGGTGCTGCGGGCCTCCGCATGTCCCAAGGTTGGCCGTGGGGGTGGCCAATAAGGAAGAGGCGGGCGCGCTGGTGTGGTGCTCCGGCGTCGGAAGCTCGTATAACTGCCCAGCGACAGTCATACCCGAGGCCGGCCAGGTCTCCTGCCACACGGCCTGCCGCTCGGAGAGCAGGTCGAGTTGCTTGGTCTCCCAGCATTGTCGGCTCGGATTCCAACGGGCTATAGGCTCTTGCACTGAGGGCTCCTTGCACGTTTTCCCATACCACGAGGCGGGGTCTGATGGTTTCGATTGCGGCGGCCATGGATTCCCAGAGGCCCGAGCGTGTGCCGGTGGCCATGCCTGCGCGTTTGCCTGCGAGGCTGAGGTCTTGGCATGGGCTGCCGCCGCAAATGATGTCCACGGGCTCCACCGTGGCCCAGTCGATCTGGGTGATGTCGCCCAGGTTCGGGGTGTCAGGCCACCTGACGGCGGCGAGCTTGCAGGGCCCCTTCTCAACGTCGCTTGTCCAGGCGACCCGAGCGTGAGGGTCAAGGGCCATCGCGACGCCCATATCCAGGCCCCCGTAGCACGTGAACAAGCTCCCGATGGTTGTCATGGGCGGGCGCTTTCGTCGATGACGGCTACGAGGTCGTCGCGGATGCGCGCCAGGCGGCGGTTAGGGGCCTCGGGGGCGGGGTCGTTGCGCAGCGCGTCAATGTCGGCGAGCGCCTTCGTGATTGCTTCCTGCATGACATGCAGGCGTTCGGTGGCCTCGCGGCTGCTCACGTACATGGAGGCCACGAATTCCGCGAGCGCATTTGCCTTCACCGTGACGCTGATGGCTTCGCGTAGCCGCTTAGTCTTGTAGCGGGGTTTGGGGGGCCAGGGGGCGATCATGATGCGCCCCCGTCCAGTGTCTTAGTAGCTGCGCTGTTTAGGAGATATGAGAGGTGCCTGAACAAATCAGCAGAATGCACATTCTGTCCGTCTATTCCGTACATGAGCGAGTACTCAACGGCGATCCTCGTTGCAATTTCGTGGAGTTCTTGTGCTGCGTACAAAGCGATTTCGGGCAGGCTATTGTGGTCGTTTTGTAGTGAAGGGGCTGGTCTTGGGTTCCTTTTGGGGTTGCCATTTTCGATGGTCACGATGTCCCCTGGGAAAGCGACGAATTTATATTCGTCTGCGGGCGAGGTGGTGCGAATGTACTTGAGTGGTACTTTCCCCTCACTTGCTGGCGCTACCGTTACGATTTCACATTCGACACCGCGTTCACTGAGGTGTTTCGCCGATATGTCCAGGTCGTTGAGGATTCTGATTTGCTCGATCATTTATGCTGCGCCTCCGTTCGGGTCGTTGTCGTCGCCGTAGTCGAAGATCGGGTCCGGCTGGTCGTCGATGATCTCGACCTCGGCCTCGGGAGCCGGTTCGGGCGCGGGCTGGGTGCGACCGCTGTTGTAGATCGCGAGCAGCTCAGAGTGCAGCGACGCGGCCTGTTCGTCGTTCAGGGCGGCGACGGAGATGAGCTGGCCGAGGCACCGCTTGCACAGCGCGTCGTAGGCTTCCTGGGTGAAGCTGAGGATGTCGAGGCCCTTTGCGACGCTGGCCTGCGCGGGCGTGAGGGGCTTACCGAGGGTGGCGGGCTGTGAGGGCGCCGCCGCGGGCTTCGCGGCCGGCGTCGGCTTCGGTTTCGCGTGTGTGGGGGCCTCGGCGACGATCTCCGCTTCGATGACCTCGCCCGTGTCGGTGATCGTCGCCCCGAAGTCCTCGGGGCTGTAGATCATGCCCATGAGGGCTTCGGATGCGCCTTGGCGCGCGACTTCGGTGATTGCGCGGGCCCTGAGCATCTGGGTCGGGTACTGCGACCAGGGGCCCTTCTGACCCCACAGGCCCGCCTTCACGGCCTTGTCTTTGTCCCAGGTGACCTCGAACTTGAACGTCTTGTCGTCGGCGCGGATGAGCGTCGCGGTCACGCTTTCGGGGCTGTTTTCGACGATGCGCAGGGTGTGGCCTGCGCGGCGGATGACCGCTGCCATGAGGTCCGAGGAGAGGGTGGCGCGTCCGTTGATGACGGCGATAGAGGCGAGGGCTTGGAGGGGTTCTAGGCCGAGGGCGGCCCCCGTTTCCGCAGCGACGAAAGCATTCGCCGCGTTGCCCCGGTACGCGGTGGGGAGGATCGTTGAGGGAGCGATCCTAGCGATGTAGTTTGCGCGCTCCTGCAGGCCGGCGGCGATGTAGGAGAACCCGGGGGTGGGTGCGGGCGCGAGCGCCTGGGTGGTGGGTTTCGCTGCTGCCTTGCTGCGACCCTTAATGACTTCGGTTGATGACATTGCCTGTCGTCCTTTCGTGTGGGGAAACGGCGTTGGGGCGGGTTATTTCTTGGGCTTCCTGCGTTGCACTGCCCGGTGGCGGTTCGCTTCGTTTTGGTCCCATGAGAGCCAGACAAGGAAGCACCCCTTCCCGTCAGACCGTGAGTCGACGATCCAGAACGTGCCGTTCTTGTTGAGCTTGTTTGTGTAGGCTCGGATGGCTGCGACGGACCGCTGGGGCCATCCTCCGGTTTCGCTGTCCTCGTTCGGCACGAGGAAGGTCTCGCCGGGGTGGGTCTGAATGTGTCGCCGCTCGGCTGGGGTCGTGATGCGCAGGAACAGGGGCGCATGAGCGCCGACTTGCGTCTTGCTGAGGATCGGAGCCTTACGGATCGTCACGCTTCCTCGTCTCCCTGCGTGTCTTCGAGTTCGTTGACGATAGCGACAGCGAACAGAGTGACACCGGCGACGGTGGGGATGAGGGCGAGTAGACCGGCTGCGAGGTTTCGCTCATAGATGGACGCGAGAATGGAGAGGCTGCCGTAGAGGACGGAGGCTGAGGCGATGAGCTGGTAGATGACGAGAAGTGCCGTGGTGTTGGCTATGCGTCGCATGTTGTTTTGTCCTTTGGTTGATTAGGGGGTGGGGGCCGCCGGGCTGCCAGCGGGGCGGCCCCCACACGGGCGGGGTTAGGCGGCGGGCGGCTGGGCGGGCAACGTCGCGGCGATCTTCCTAGCGAGGGCTTTGCGCATGTCGGCGGCGCCGATTGCGGCGTCCAGGTCGTCGATGATCGTCGTCATCCTGTCGTGCTCCTTGCTGAGCACGGCCTTTGCGGTGCGGATAGCTACGTCGGTGTGGAGTCGCTCGACTTCTTCCTGGTCGATCTCGGTGGCGCGGCGTTCCTCCTTGAGGAAGGCGCGCAGCCACGTCAGGTCGTCGAGCTCAATGGTGAGTGTCACCGGGTTAACGAGGTGCTTCGTGGTCATCGTCCGTTGCCTCCCATTTCGCGGCGGTTGCTGACGTACACACAAGCGGCGAGGAATACGCCGAGGGCGAGGGTCGCGAGCGCGACCTTGATGCCGTCGAGGGTGGCGCCGGTCTTGGCGAGCTGAGCCGCCGGGGCCGAGGCGGGGGTGGGCTGGGGGTCGACCTTGGGTTCGGGCTTCGGGGTCGCGTGCGTGGGCACGGGCACCGGCTCGGTGGTCACGCGCGGCTCCGGGGTGGGGTCAGGCGTCGGCGTGGACGGTTCGGGCTTCGGGTCAGTGTCCGGGGTGGTGGGTGTCGGCTCCGGGGTGGGCTCCGTAGACGGCTCGGGGGCCG
>ERZ772799.113-NODE-113-length-32931-cov-4.538387_pt1 | contig 32931 bp, 27 predicted proteins | sample MGYA00511345_ERZ772799 | MGnify/ENA primary metagenome ERZ772799 (study PRJEB29015, sample SAMEA2738037) | human oral metagenome | biome: human oral; feature: human-associated habitat; material: saliva | place: China | collected 2238 ... | reverse complement strand
ACGGGGGGTGTCGTGGTAGTGGCTGGGGCATGCAGCGCCAAATCTGTCGCGTCGGCAACCGTTTCTGTGGTGACCAAGGGCTGCGACATGGCTTTGCACTAATTTTGGATAGTTAACGAACGTCAAGATGTCTGCGCGCATCCCGTGCTCGACTGAACAGCCACATCGGAAGTAGGGCGTGGTATTCCGGTTCCATGGCCGCGCCGTGCGATGAAGGGTTGATCATCAAGTGACTGGTGAAACTAATTCGATGAACATTTAATTAAAAGATACATAGTCGCCAGCTAGGCCCCTAGTCAGAACGATTCTCTTGGTTGGGGACTATTTGTTAAGGGTCCTGAATAAGGTGCTGTAAACGGAGTGAAGCTGGCGGGAGCCCTTCCTGAATCGTGGGTGGCCCTGGGGTGAGCTTGGCGTCGGTTGCTTCACAGGGGTTGACACGGGCTTGTAGAGTGTGTTGATGTGAGGATACAAAACTGAATGGCAAGGCGCCCGGGTGCGGTGCGGATGGCGTTCTGCGCGGCTTGCCCGACGGGTTAACTTTTGGTTAGCTATCTGTTATTTGGGTGCTGTTGCTAGGACTTCAGTCATGCTGTCGCTGGAGCCAGATGAAATGTCAATCGCCAGAAATGAGGGTGCGGTAAAATGGGGATCTATCACGAGATCTCTGAGTGGTTAGGGGGCATCACGAAGGGTTGACATGATCCTAAGGTGTGTGCTTTTCTTTGAGAGCGGATGACAGGATTGACGTCATGCTGGATTGTGTGAAGGGTCAAACGGTCGATTTGTTTGGACGTAAGGGAAAATCAGTGATTGATTTCCGGTAAATCTTTAAACATGTTTAGAAGGCAAGGGTTAGAGGGCAAGGGGAGGAAGATCTGTGGCTGTGCGTTTTGAGTATTTTCAGGGGGCGGTGAAGGGGTCGCCTTTTTATGGTCGTCCGAGGCCGCTTGTCGAGATGATGGCTGATTTTCCGGATCGGCGGTTGCAGTCGGTGGAGTTGCCGGCTGGGTGGTTGGTGCAGTGTGGGGGTGGTTGGGAAGGGTGGTCGCCTTGGGGTTGGGAGCCTCGGTTGCAGGGGTGGAAGGTTCATGTGTCGGCGACGCCTGAGTGTGCTGTGGAGACGTTGGCGCGGACCACGAGGGTGTGTGTGGAGGCTGGGGTTTCGTTTAAGTTCTTGCCGACGTTGGCTGGGTTGACGGAGTCGTCGTCGAAGAATCAGGCTCGTGGTGCTGCGGGTAAGTTCATTACGATCTATCCGGATGATGATGGCCAGTTGGGTGAGTTGTTGAGTGTTTTGGCTGGTGTGCTGAAGGGGCAGGAGGGGCCTTATATTCTTTCTGATCTTCGGTATGTCCCGGATGTTCCTGTGTTCGTTCGGTATGGGGCGTTCCTGGGGATGCAGGCGCCTGATGTGGATGATGAACCGGTTGAGTCGATTGTTGATCCTCGTGATATGCGGTTGATTCCGGATCATCGTGATCCGCGTGTTGTGATTCCTGATGGGGTGGAGGTTCCGGAGTTTCTTCGGCCGGCGTATGAGGCGTCGCAGCAGTCGTGTGTGTCTCGGTTGGATGATTTTGTGAGTATCAAGCCGTTGAGTTTCAGTAATGCGGGTGGGGTGTATCGTGCGGAGTTGCCTGACGGTGAGGTCAGGATTTTGCGGGAGGCTAGGCCGCATGCTGGGTTGGATGGCAGGAATCGGTGCGCGTTGCAGCGTCAGTTAGTTGAGGAGGAGGTGCTGCGAGATCTTGTTGGTGTGAAGGGTGTGCAGCAGCTTCGGGGGGTGTTCACCGCGTGGGAACACCGCTATTTGGAGGTGGACTACATTCCTGGTGTGACGTTGGCTTCATGGAGAGTGCAGAGTATTTATCTGCAGGCGAAAGATCCCGTAGAGTATGCCCGTCAGGTGGTGGCTATTGTGGGCCAACTCATCGCGATTGTTGAAGCGATTCATCAGCGTGGGTGGGCGTTTGGTGATCTTCATCCTGGGAATGTGTTGGTCTCTGATGAGGGAGCGGTGACGATGCTTGATTTGGAGGATGCTAGCAGGTTGGACTCGCCACGCGAGATCGGTGTCAGGGTGTTTGAGTATTGTGCTGACGATTCGGCGGATGCCGGGCAGGCTGATTGGTTTGCGGTGGCGCGTTGTATCGTGATGTTGTATTGCGCTGATTTTGAGATCGAGGCGGTGTCGCCGGCGTTTTGGGAGCGGTGTCGCCGGAGGGTTCGCGAGGTGTATGGCGAACGGGCGGCTGAGCAGCTGGCTTTGGTGGAGGGCCGCTACGCGGCTGGTGTTCGTCCGGTGACGGCCAGTGATGTCACTGTGGGTGTGCCGTCACAGCGGCTGAGTGTAGATTCTGGGATTTCCGGGTTGTTGAGTGGGATTGAGTGGTCGCGACAATTCGGTCCAGATGGGGCGTTTCCTGGTTATATCACCCAGCTTACTGCGGGTGTTCATGAGGTGATCACGACCGGTCGTGCTGGCGTGGTGTTGGCTCAGCAGCGTGTGGGTGTTGTTCCTGCTGATGGTGATGTGGATGCGTTGCGTAAGACCGCTCGGGAGTGGCCGGGGCGGGAGGCTCCGGGTTTGTTGAACGGTTTGGCCGGTGTTGCGTTGACGCTTGGTGAGGTGGATGCCCAGCGGGATGCTGTGGCTGCTGCAGGTGAGGCACTTGAGTCGGCTTTGGGGCGTCGTAGGTTGGATCTGGCTGCGGGTCAGGCGGGAGTGATCCTGGCTGCTTTGGAGGTTGCGAAAACCGCCGGGGATTCAGGGTTGATGGATCGTGCGGTTGCGGCGTATCGCAGGTTGGATGCCTGCCTCAGGCCGGATGGATCAGCGTGGGCTGTGTTGTGTCGTCGTCGGGGTTTGTTCTGGGGATTGACTGGGGTGGCGTTGACGGACCTGGTTGCCCATGCCGTCACCGGCGCTGAGGAGCCTCTTGCCAGGGCGCGGGTTCGGTTGCGTGCGGATCTGGATGCGTGTGTGACCACCGCTACTGGTGAGGTGATGATCAATGACCCATCCAAGAATCGGGTGCTTCCATATACCGACTGGGGATCTGCTGGTGTGCTGCTGATCGCTTCGGCGCTTGAACGCGTCACGGGTGAGCTGGTACTGACCTCGCAGGAACGTGATGGGATCATCAAAGCCTGCTCCTCGGAGTTTTACATCTATCCGGGTTTGGATCAAGGTCGCGCTGGCATCCTGGTCACGCTGACAGCTGCCGGCGATCAATGTCGGGCAGAGGCCGATCGGCAGGCCGGTTTGTTGCTCGACAGTCTCCTGACCCATGACGAGCATGTCTTGGTGGTTGGTGAGGGGTTGATTCGTCTCAGTTCCGATCTGGGTACCGGTGCTGCTGGGGTCGCGCTGGCGCTGCACGCCTACCGGTCACAACAGCCCTACCTCGGCCTGCCGATCAGTACCCGCACAGCCAGCCTTTTACAGCAGCCGGCGATTTCACAGCTTGGCTCGGAAACACGCGACCTCATCGGGGTCGTACCGAGTCACTAGCTCCCCACCCCTCACAACAACGAGGGACGGTGGGTGAGCTACCCAAATCCAAACACCGAAAACCATGGGAGGAGGTGACAACCATGGCCAATGTTCTCAATCTTCAGGCTGATGCCGTTGAGGTGACCCAGGAAACCAAGTTCTCTTGGCTTAGTCGGCATCACTGGATCTGTTTCTGATGAGGTAGTTCATCATGAGGGGCTGAGTTGATGGGGCTGGTTGGTCGTGTCGCTTGGTTCGCTTGGACGGTGGTGTGCTGGAGTTTCGGCTCTGGTGGGCCCCTGTATGTGGTGGGTGGTTGGCGATGGGGGTTGCCGGTCGCCAACCACCCTGTCTCTGGTTTGATGAGTGCCGCTCGATTTGAGTGTTGAATGAAGCGGCGCTGTAGAGCATACCCCCGATTGTCGGGGCAGTGAGGTGTGTGAGAGGAGGTGAAAACCATGGCCAATGTTCTCAATCTTCAGGCTGATGCCGTTGAGGTGACCCAGGAAACCAAGTGGTCCTTTCTTAGCTTGCATCACCGGTTCTGCTGGCGGTGAGTTAGTTCATCGCTGTGTGTGAGGGCTGAGTTGATGGGGCTGGTTGGTCGTGTCGCTTGGTTCTTTTGGACGGTGGTGTGCTGGAGTTTCGGCTCTGGTGTGCCCCGTATGTGGTGGGTGGTTGGCGATGGGTGTTGCCGGTCGTCAACCACCCTGTCTCTGGTTTGATGAGTGCCGCTTGGGTTGAGTGTTGAACGAAGCGGTTGCTGTAGAAATTGTTGGGGTGCGGGTTGTTCCTTGTGGTCTGTCGGGGTTTTGTCCGATTGGGTGAGGAGACTGTGAGGCATCACGGCGAGTCGTGTAAAGACGCTCGGGCAGTGGGTCGTGTTCGCGTGAAGGCGGGGCCGGGTGTAGTGCTGAGGGGCGGTTTCGGCTGAAAGGGAATCGCAAGGCATGGTAGGTGTTGCCGTGCGGTGAATTTGGTTGGTCGTATTGACTGCTATAGGGAGACGGGGAAATTAATGGTAGCTTCGGGTTTGGCGAGGCGGGTGGATTTGTCTCGCGTTGATTCACCTAGTCGTGGTGCGGTTCCCCGACGCGCTCTTCCCGAAATTGTGCAGGCTTATCCGATCTCCGAAGAAGCTCGGCCAATCGGGGGATCCAAGGGGTCACTGCCTACAGAAGAGTCACGTGACCAAGGGGGCAAGGCCGGTTTGGTTGGGATGTTCCTCGCTGATCCGCCGAGGGGTGGTCTTCGTCGTTTGGTGAGGATTTTGCGGTTGGAGCGGGGGGCGTTGGTTCTGATTTTTGTTGGTACGGTTTTGTCGTCTCTTGTGTCGTTGGCGCAGCCTTTGTTGGCGGGGTCGATTGTGGGGGTGTTGCAGGCTGGGGGCTTTTTGGCTGCGCTTCCGTATGGGGTGCTTTTGGCTGGTTTGGCTGTTTTTGCTTCCGGGATTACGGCTGTTGTGAATGTTGTGGGTGCGAAGGCTGGTAATCGTACGGTGCGTGCCTTTCGGGATGAGTCTGCTGCGATTGCTTTGCGGGTTCCTGCGGACAAGCTTGTGCAGCATCCGACGGCTGATTTGGTTGCTCGGTGCAGTATTGATTCGGAGCATTTGAGTAAGGTTTTCAGTCAGGGGCCTGTGCAGGCTTTGGGTGGGGTTGTGATGGTGGTGGGGGCGCTGTTCCAGATGGCTGTGTTGGATCCGGTGCTCACTGTTTCTGCGGTTGGGTTAACGGTCACGTGTTTGGCTTTCATTATTGTCATCTCGAATAGGTTGACGTCGTTTTCGTTTCATCGTCAGGAGGCTCAGGGGGCGTATGTTGCGGAGGTGACTAGGGCGTTGGATTCGGTGTTGACGTTGAGAGCTTTCGTGGCTGATAGATTTGCTGTGCGGCGTTTGGATAAGTCGAGTGGTGAGCTTCTCGAGGCGTCGAATCGGGGAGACCGGGCACATGCTTTCATGTCTCCGGTGGTCACGATTTGTGTGCAGGCCACGTTGTTGGTGGTTGTGTGTATTGCGGTGGTGCGGGTGCAGGCGGGGGTTTTGTCTGTTGAGCAGTTGGTGTCGTTTTTTATGTATATGATGTTGATCATCACTCCGATTACTGGGAGTGCGGGAACCGTGATGGAGATGGCGGAGTGTTTGGGGGCTTTGCAGCGGATTATTGATTTGCGTGCGGTGACGGATCAGCCTGTCTCTCGGATCCAGATTAAGCAGCCAGTTGTTGCTCAGGTTGGTGGTGTGTCTGTGAGGGCTGGTTTGGTGGGTGAGGTTGGTTTCCGTGATGTGTCGGTGCGGTATCCGCAGGCGGGTGGGAATCGTGAGTATGCGTTGGAGGGGGTGACGTTCAGTGTTCCGGCTGGTTCGTGGGTGGCGATGACTGGTTCGTCGGGTTCGGGTAAGTCGACGGTGTTGTCGTTGTTGGAGAAGTTCATTGTTCCTACTGATGGGGTGATCATGGTGGATCGGGTGCCGCTTGGTGAGCATGATGATGATGAGTACCGGCGTCAGGTTGGTTATATCGAGCAGGCGTGTCCGTTGTTTAGTGGGACGGTGCGTGACAATTTGTTGTTGGGGCGTGACATTGATGACGAGCATTGTTGGGAGATCATTCGTCAGGTTGGTTTGGCTGACACGATCAGTGCTCGTGAGGGCGGGTTGGACACCCCGGTGGGGGAGTCGGCGTACGCCTTCTCCGGCGGTGAGCGCCAGCGGTTGGCGATAGCCAGAACCCTTGTTGGTCAGCCTCGGATGTTGTTGCTGGACGAGATCACCTCGGGTCTTGATGTTGTAAACCGGGAACAGATCATGAACCTCATTCGAACCACGATGGGTGGGATCACCACTTTCGCTGCTGGGCACGGCCATTTTGGTATGAACATCGCCGACCTGGTCCTCGTACTCGATAAGGGGCGGTTGGTTGAGTTCGGGCCGCCCGCCGAGGTGCATCGGCGTTCAGCGCTGTTCCGGTCCCTCGTAGCAGCCTGATGAACAAGGGGTGTTGGCGGGCAACCTTGAGCGTGTCGTGGTCAATGGCTTCGTTGATGGATGTGTTGATGAGTTGTGACGTATGAGAGGGATGTGATGGATATTCCTGTAGGTCCGGTTGTGGGTGGTTCTTCCTCTTCGTGGAGTCGGTGGTTGGAGGTTGATGACGCCACATTCATGCAGTTGTTGGAAGAACACGGCCACGACGTCAACACAGTCGGCAGTGACTACGAAGTCCCTCGGGGTGGGCGGGGTGATGGTGGTGAGGTGGTGCCGTTGGCTGGGGGCTGGTTACGGCTGGCCGCGGGGGAGGACGGCGACATGGTAGGGCAGCGCGTCTCGGATCCGGTGGAGCAGCATCTGGTTGGTGCACCTGTGATTTTCGGGGAAACCGACATCGAGGGGTTGCCGGGCTGGGAGACGCGCAGGCGTGACCTGGCTATGGGGTTGGGGTGGTGGTGTCGTCTTCTGCGTGACCCCGAACGGGAACGCTACGCGGTGGCGGTTCACCAATGGGGCGATCCGGAACCCGGACTCGTACTGGTGGGACTGTATCCCGAAGCAGTGTTGGCTCAGGCAGAGTCGCCGGTTGTGGTGTTCGTGGAGCCGCATCCCAACGAGCCGGGCAGGGCCAGGGCGCGCCTGCTGCCGGTCACCACGACCCGTCTGGATGATCCTCCGCGGGTACTTGCCGAGGGACCCGCCGCCGGGGTCAAGGTTGAGGCATGTTCCGTGCGGCGTTTCGTCAAGGTCGGTCACGGTGTTCGCAGCAACAGAATCTGGGAAGTCTTCGACCTCGCCGCCCCGCAGCTGCAGCCCATTGCCATGCCAGAGTCGGTGCATGATCCCGACCTGTTCGATGTCGCCCCCCTGGAGGATGGGTATGTGCTCATTCACGCTGTCAATGATGCTCAGCAGTGGCGTATCGAGGCCAGCCACCTCAATAACGGCCAGGTACAGAATCGGTGGCAGGTAGCGGCCGGGCAGGGAAAACTCTGCCATCTCGTAGGCGCCCGTGAGGCCGTACTCGCCCGTATCAGCCAGACACAGGGCACCCGTCACACCGAAGACCTGCTGTGGATATCCCTGACACCCGCAACCACTGTTGAGCCCCGCAGGCTGCTCACCACCCCAGGAAAGTTCCACCTGACCCCAAGCCCCGGCGCAACCTCTACCGGGTTCGTCATCGCCGAAATGATCGTGGGAACACCCCCTATCACCTGGTACCTCGACGGCACCGGGCAGGTACTTAACCCCACGAACCGGCAACCCCGACCAGTCATCCAGGCCGCACGAGAACGCATCACATCCCCGGACGGATACCAGTTCGACCTCGACATCCGATGGCACGGAGACTCGGCCACCTTCCACGGACCAGTCATCGTCATGGTCTACGGAGCCTACGGAATCGACATCGACCTCGACGCCGACCCAGAACTCAGCCACTGGCTAAACCGCGGCTACGCCGTAGCAACCCCCCACGTTCGAGGAGGAGGAGACCCCCAACGCCATCACGCCGGCTCTCAGGACCGACGCGACCGCTCCCTACTCGATGCCATCACAGCAATTCAATGGCTACGCTCGGGACGAGGAGCAGCAACCGCCACCACAATATGCGTCATCGGCGTCTCGGCCGGAGGATTCCTCACCGCATCCCTCCTAGCTGATGAAACAGCACCCATCGACGCCGCCGTGATCGTCAACGGCTACATAGACCCCCTCGAATCACTGCTCCGCCACCCCTCACTCACCGAACAAGCCGACCGAGACGAATGGGGCGACCCCCAACACAACCCCCACCACCGACACGCCCTCGAGGAACTCTCCCCCCTGCGCAAACTCACCAATTCACCGGCGCCAACCCTGATAGTCATCTGCGTCAAAGACGCCCGCGTCAACCCCCGCCAAGGACTCACCTGGGTGCTGCGCTCCCGAGAACTCGGCGGAAACACCACCCTCTGGTACGACCCCAACGGCACCCACGACACCGGCATCCGCACCGAAACCAACCCCATCACCGACTGGGTCATCAACACACTCGAACAACAGTAAAGTGGTGGAGCGCTACAGGTTTCGTCTCTGCCCACGAAACGTGCAGCTTTCCATTCTTTTTCGACCGTCTCTTATTCGCAAGCGTGTGAAATTGCCAAGAATGAGCCGTATACTCAAGACATGATATCGCAAAGTAGCAAAAAATTCTCACAATCCGAGCTTCCACAGGGGCCTCCGCGCGCGCCCGGTTGGTTGCGAATAACCCTGGTCTTCGCTGCCTTCTTCATCGCTGCATCTTCCCCGATGCTGCTCTATTATTTCCTCGTTCCACTTCGAGAGGGCCTCCTTTCTGAATCCGTTTTGATCAAGGCCGGGCCGTACATCGTGGTCTCTGCAGTTGTCTGCGTCACGTACCTTCTGTTCACTTTCTTGCTTACGCGCTATGTCGATCGTCGACCACTGCGCGCCTTGGGGATGGCTCTCGGGCGTCGTGCAGGGATTGCGCTGCTGACCGGCACTGGAATATCGGTGGCAGTCGTCTGCCTCGTCGCTTTTGGGTATCGTATTTTCGGGTTGACAGTTGCTCTGCCGCCAGCTGATCCCGCGATGCCGTGGTGGGTTGTGGGCGTTGGTTTTCTTGCTGATTTTGCGCGTGCTTACCTGTTGCAGGGTATTGGCGAGGAAGCCATCATGCGAGGGTATGTTCTACAGAGCTTCTCCGGCCATCCCAAGCGTGCTGTCTGGATTTCGGTGATCGTCTTTACGGTTCCGCATATATTGTCCGAGAATGGCCAACAGGATGCTCTGGGATTTATCGTCTACTTGGCCATTCCGTTCAGCTTTGGGTTGGTGGCTGTTTATCTCTCGCTCCTAATGCGCACAGTCTGGGCCGGCATAGGAATCCATGGTGGCTGTCACTTGGCCAACAGCATCGCATCAGGGATGGGGGTCGATTTGACTGACTTGGTCTTCTGGGCTCTTGTGGGCGCTCTCTACATCATCGTCGCTTTGGTGCTTGCTACCAGGATCAGTGAGCAACGCTGGGCGGAAGTCGCTGCATGCGGGCCCTTCGCCCTGCCCTGCCGATCAGCCCGAAAACCTCAGGTACCTCGGCGATCCGCGTGTTGAGCGCCTGCGTCGAGATCCAGCTCTTGAGTGCCGGTACAACGCCCACAATGGCTCCCAGAAGTGGACCGAGCACGCTCCACACCCCGCCGAGGGGGCTAAGGAGGGGGATTGCGGCGCCCACGATGGCCCCGACGAGCGGCAAGAGCAACCGCAACACTGACGTGCCGGGGTCGAATGATCGCGTGGACCGTTTCGACATCCTTGGCTCCCCCCGGCGCTGCCCTGGCAACAGAATGGTGGGGCCGGTGAGGCGTGGAGCCTGTCTGCGACCATGTGGGTCCTGGGACAGGGAGCGGCGAACCGGGCTCAGCGATCAGTCGTCGTCGCGGTCGTCGTCGTCACTGTCTTTCTTGGTCGTCCTCGTCGTGCTCTTCTTGTCGTCATCGTCATCGTCGGTGCTGACCTTCTTCGGAGGTGCGGGGGCCACCGTGGTGGTCCTCGCGCGACTCGTGGTGGACGGGGCGCTCGTGGCCCGGGTCGTGGTCCGAGGTGCGGCGCCAGTCGTTTCTGGAGGCGTCGTGGCCGCGGTGGTCTCCGTCGCGGCGGGGACCGTCGGTTCGGGCGAGGGATTCTCCGTCGGCGCCGGGGGCTCGCTGGGGGAAGGCTCCGGCGAGAGGCTGGCCGTCGCGGGGGAGACGACAATTGCCGGTGAGGTGCTCTCGGGCTCCGTCGGGTGCGCGAGCTGGAACAACAGCCCCGCCGTCAGCAGTCCCGCAGCGCCTATGCCCACCAGGGTGAGGGTGAGGCGGTCTCGCTCCGACTTCATCATGCTTCTCCTTCCGAATGATTCAAGTGAACCCCAGGAGGATGAGGAATGGCGCAGATCTTCGTGAGGAAGTTCTCATGAAACGTCCCGCCGGTTGTCAGCACAAAGTTTCACGACCCGCGGTTGTGGTTCGCCGGGACCCGACTTTCCCGGGCGATCCCGACTGCCACAAGGTGGCGCATCCCGCGTCGGAGGGTTATTGTGTATACAAAGCTCCCGGCGGCTCCGGTCGTCGGGCCAGCGGACTGGACGGACCCGAACGCGGTGCAGTCGGCACTGCTGCCGGTGGGGACGACGCAATCCGCCGGACCAGCCTGAATGCCCCAGAAACCAGGGAGAGGTACATGACCACAATCACCCACTGGATCGACGGCGCCCCCTACGAGGGTCAGCCTTCCCACATGATTCCCGTCGAGAACCCCGCCACCGGCAAGGTCGTCGGTGAGCTGATGTCGGCCAGCCCAGCCGACCTCGACCACGCCGTCGCCAGCGCCAAGGCGGCCCAGAAGAAATGGGCCAAGGTTTCCCTCGCCAAGCGCACCGCCATCATGTTCAAGATGCGCGAGCTGGTGCTCGCCCACCAGGACGAGCTGGCCAAGGCGATCGTCGAGGAGCACGGCAAGGACTACTCCGACGCCATCGGCGAGATCCAGCGTGGCCGCGAAACCCTCGACTTCGCCTGCGGCATCAACGTCGCGCTGAAGGGCGAATACTCCTACGACATCTCCACCGGCGTCGACATCCACACCATCCGCCAGCCCGTCGGCGTGGTCGCGGGCATCTGCCCCTTCAACTTCCCCGTTATGGTGCCGATGTGGATGCACCCCATCGCCGTGGCCACCGGCAACGCCTTCATCCTGAAGCCCGCCTCCCCGACGCCCACCGCATCGCTGATCATCGCCCGCCTCTACAAGGAGGCCGGCCTGCCCGACGGCGTGTTCAACGTCCTCGCCGGTGACCGCGAGCTGGTCTCCAACATCCTCACCCACCCCGGGATCGACGCCATCTCCTTCGTCGGCTCCACCCCGGTGGCGCACGTCATTCAGGACACGGGCGTCGCCCACGGCAAGCGCGTCCACGCTCTCGGTGGCGCGAACAACCACGCCATCGTCCTGCCCGACGCGGACCTCGAATTCGCCGCCCAGCACATCGCCGCCGCCGCCTTCGGTGCGGCAGGTGAACGCTGCATGGCGCTGCCCGTCGTGGTGGCGGTCGGTGGTGTTGCCGACAAGCTCGCCGAACTGGTTGCCGCCAATGGCGCGAAGATCAAGGTCGGTTTCGGTCTCGATGAGGGCGTCCAGATGGGTCCGGTCATCACCGCCAAGGCTCGCGACCGCATCGTCGGGCTCATCGACGACGCCGAGAAGCGTGGAGCGAAGGTGGCGCTCGACGGTCGCGGCCTGAAGGTCGAGGGCTACGAGGGCGGCTTCTGGCTCGGCCCCACCGTCCTCACCCACGTCCCGCTCGACGCCCCCGCCTACAAGGAAGAGATCTTCGGCCCGGTGCTGTGCATCGTCGACGCCAAGAACTACGCGGAGGCCATCGAGATCGTCAACGCCAGCGAGTTCGGCAACGGCGCGGCGATCTTCACCAACGACGGCGGCTACGCCCGGCGTTTCCAGCTGGACGTCGAGGCCGGCATGGTGGGCGTCAACGTGCCCATCCCCACCCCGGTGGCCTACTACTCGTTCGGTGGATGGAAGGAATCGCTGCTGGGCGACACCCACATCCACGGCCCCGAGGGCGTGCACTTCTACACCCGCGCCAAGGCCATCACCACCCGGTGGCCCTCGGAGTCCGGTGCGTACGCCGCGACGATGAGTTTCCAGCGCGAGGAGTGACCACTCCGGCCTGAACAGCAGCGCAGGGCCCCGGTGACCGGACAGGTCGCCGGGGCTCTCGACGTGTGCGCATCCAGTCGGCCTTGCCCTGATTGCGGGGCCCGTGGAGTGGCGTGATCCGCGGATGCCACTCCACGCGGCGGCGCTACTGTTGTGCGGTCACCTCGTTCCGGAAAGACACACCCTGGAGAACCATGAAGGACAGCTCTCGTTTGATCGACGATCCACGGTGGCACTTCGGCGCCGGAGCGGAAGGCCAGCCTCGCTCCTACAACCAATGGGTCGCAGACTGCTGCGACGCCAACGGTGACAGCATCTGGGCCTACGAGGGCGATGGCGCGGTGCAAGACGGCATGGATCCCGCAAGCGTTGAGACGTTCTGGGGGACCGGGGAGTACCTGGAAAAATACGGGCCCAGAATGGACCGCGTCGGAGGACCGCACGGGGCATATCTCTTCGGGGTCGACACTCCGCACCCCGTCGTTTTCGCAGAACGTTCCCTCGAACCGGCCGCAGCCAAGCTGCCCTACCATCGGTATCGATTGACCGGTCAGGAACTGCCGCCAGCGTGGCGCATCGAGACCGGGCGGGTGGTTCCCGCCGTCGGAGGCCGTGGCGGGGGACGTCAGGTGCTGTTCCGCGATGCCGGAAAAGGTCTTCTCAGCGTCGAAGAACTTCTGGAAACAGGTCTCCTGGAGGAAGTGCGGGAACGTGCCTGATTGCGTGGAGCGGCTGAAGTGTGCCCTGAACGATGTGGGTGTGCCGGTACATGACCGTGAGGATGGTCTGCTCATAGGGGGCGAACGAAACGCCCGTACCGTCATGTTCTGGGAGGACGAAGGAGCGTGGCACGTCGGTCATCTGGATCGAGTGGACCAGGAGCGCGTCGCCGTTCTGACCGCTGCGGATCGTGACGCGGCACTGCGGTGGCTGATCTGTCGCGTCGCCAACCAGTACCGCCGTGCACAGGGATGGCCGTGGCTGCTTTCGTTGCGGGCAGCACCGGAAATCGCATGGGGGTGGGGTGTTGAGCCGGTTCCGGAGGCCTCAACCTCGGAGACCGCAGACATTCGGGTGTGGGCAAGACCGGTTCGTCTGGGAGAAGGACCAGTTGATGTGCGAATGCTCACCACTCTTCCGACCGCCCTCGAGGTGGCGGTCCTGTCCCACCTGATGGACCTGAGTCCCGACCAGGTCCTGGACGCCTACCTCGACTCGAACGGCGGTGTCCTGGAGCGCATGGTGGAGACGAGTGATTCGCTGGTGGACACAGGAGAGGCTTTTCAACGCATGGCAGCCGCCCGTGAACTCCGGATGGTTCCTGACGAAGACGGTTTTCACGCCGCGGAGACCGGATGGGTCTCCCACCTCTGGATCGAGGACGGGTGTTGGTGCTTTGGCCACACCGAACGTGGCGAGCAACGTAGTGCAGAAATCGCCAGTCCTGAATTGGGCATGGTGTTGCGCTGGATGGCCTTCGGATGGCTGAACGATGTGCGATCTAGCAGGGGATGGCCGCGGATCATGACCGGATACTGGGAGGCGGAGACGGCGCCCGGCTGGAGTCAGCAACAGCTGGGAAATCGCAGGATCCTGACAGGGATCACGGGGTCCGGAACCGAAATGATCCTGCGCGGGAACCGACCTCACGCTTTGGACGTGTTGTCGCACCTGATGAATCTGAAACTGGACCAGGTGGTCGATTCCTTCCTGTCCGAGGACGGTGGATTGCTGTGCGAGGTCGTCGACCCAGGAATCCGGCGTCGCAACCCGGTCGCTCTGGAATACGTCGCGCAGTACGGCGACCGTCTCGACCAAGTGGGCGACCCGCGTGGCAGCTACTTCTGTGCGGTGCCCGGTCCGGAACCTTACGCCTTCGAACAACGTTCCCTTCCGCCTAGCGTGGTGAAGGAGCCCTACTACCGGTACCGGCTGCTGGATCTGCCTCCCGAGGTGAACGTGGTGACCAGTATCATTCCCCCCTGGTTCGGTCAACCGGGCGGTGCCCGTCAGGTGTTCTTCCGCATCGGTGAAATTCTCTTGACAGCCGAGGAATGCATTGACCTGCGCATTCTGGAAGGAGACGCCTGATGTCCATCATGGACGAATTGGTTGTCTACGCGTCGGAATCTGGAGCTCAGGTGGCAGAAACCCCCGGCGGGTATTCCATGACATGGAATGGCGGATTCTATTCACACCACCTGTGGCGCGCGGATGATGAATGGCTCTACGGGTATAGCGAGCGAGGCGACGAGCGCATTCCGACCATGTGGAGCACGCATGATCAGATCGTCTACAAGTGGACGGTCAGTCGGATCGCACTCGACGCCCGAGAAGCGCGGGAGCTGCCTCAGATCATTCTGCCCGCAGCGATCGAAACCCTGGGGGTCGGGTGGGGACTTGTTCAACAGACCCCACTGACGGGAAGCCTGAGTTTGGAGGGCGAACAGATCCCCATGTCGCTGAGAACAACTTTCCCTCGGTGCCGGAGTCTCGTCGAGTTCTCACATCTGATTCGCCTGCCCTACGACGAAGTACTGGCTTCCTATCGTGCGCCCGACGGAAGTCCGCGACTCGGATCATTCCTGGCATGGTGATGCCGGGCTCACAACGTTTCAGGAACTTTCTTTTCGATCGAGGTGGCCGTGCAGGTGTCCGCCGTCTTCTGTCAGGAGACTGTTGATTTCTTGTGTGAGGGTGAGGGGCATGAGGTGTGAGAGTGTGTTGAGGTTTTCGTGACGGGGGAAGACGGTGCTCATGACCATTGGTAGGTGGATGTTGTCTGGGCTGATGAGGCGTCCGTGGTTACTGTGTTGGTAGTGGCCGTATAGTTTTTGGACCTGCCATCCGGGTAGGAGGGTTGGGTTGGTTTTGTAGGTGAGGATGCTTGGCCATCCTTTGTTGAAGCGTACGATATTTAGTAGTTCGAGGGCTATCCAGCGCAGTACTATGTCGCGGTCGGTGCTCAGTATTTCTGCTGGTCTTTTCTCGCCGCGTTCGGTGTGGCCGAAGCGCCAGCAGCCGTCTTCGATATAGAAATGTGGAATCCAGTCAGAGTATGTGTTTGGGAAGATGAAACCGTCCTCGCAGGGTGTGGTGTGGCCACCCCGGGCTTGGGTCAGGTGTTGGAAATCCTGCCCCATGGTGGCGACGGGGTTCCCGTGTTCGAGGAGGTGGTTTAGGGGTTCGCCGTTGGGGGTGAGGTAGGCGTCCAGGACCTGGTCGGGGGTTAGGTGCATGAGGTGGGAGAGGGCCGCGAGTTCTGGGGCGTGGGGGAAGGTGGTGGTCATGTCCATGTCGACCGGGGTGCCGTTGGGTCGGATGAGACGACCGGTGGCTTTGATGCTGTAGAGCACGGTTTGTTCAGAGGTTTGTTCGGCTGTCCAGCCGCTCGCGAATCCGGGGATGTTTCGCAGAGGAAGCAGGTAGGGCCATTCCTGTTTCTCGCGGTATCTGTTGGCGATGCGGCAAATTAGCCAGCGTAGGGCCACGTCCTGGTGTGGGGTGCTCAGAGTGGCGGTGGGGGTGTCGTCTTGTCTCGTCTGGTATCCGATGTGGTACAGGCCGTCGGTGTCCCAGAACAAGACGCCGCGAACGTTTTGTTCCCGGCTGAAGGACAGAAAATCTTCTTTTTTGTAAACCCCTATGTCTGTGCCTGTGAGGGCGGTGATGAGTCGTTCAAGACAGTCCAACAAAATCGGTGGCTCCCCTCAGAATTCCTTCGTTCAATAGTTTGCTGACGCTCAAAGCGTTTCCTTTAGAGTTAAAACTTGAGGTGTCCATCGTGATAAGGGTGGTATCCTCCGAAATTTCTTTCTCGTGATTTCCTGTGTTCGAGAAGCTTCTGATGCGCCGACTCTAAGGAGAGGAGGGGCGAGGAAAATCCGATGCAATCGCCATCCCTGATGATATTGCATATAACTCGTTCTCCCGGGTCCGCTTGGCGTCACGACGTACGCATCTTTATATGGAGCGATTTTCCAGTCATGTGGATGGATGCGGGTTGAGGGGTCCACCTTTCGAGAAAGTCTGGGAGCGTCTCGGTCGATTCCTATTCTCGCTGTTGTTCGTGGAGGTTCCTGACGCAATATCTCCAGAAGGACCACGAAAGGGGGCTATCGGCGTGGTTTCCTGCGCGGTGCATCCTGCGAACGCAGACGGGAAGCAGCCAGGGCAGCGAGAGTCCCCAGACAGCCGATTCCAGCGATGATTCCCAGAACCATCGTGCGCATCGGTCTTTGATCCTTCTGCGGGGAGGGAGGTGTCATGGTGGGCGCCTCCTGCGTCGCTGAGGTTGAGAAACGCGGGTTCGGAGGACCGGGCATGGCTCCATCGTTGGTGAAGGTGAGGGCGTCGTACGGCGCAATCAGACCCCAGCCGATTGTGTTGTCACGCATGGAGCGTGTGGGTCGCAGGGCAGTGGCCAGGATCCGATACTTCCAGTCCGCCGGGGTCTCGTCCGGATGGGCAGCAGCCACCAGTGCGGCGACCCCACCCACATACCCGGCGGCGTATGAGGTGGACGGCTTGTCCCCGGAGAGCACGCAGTCTCCAGCACCCATGAAGGTCGTGAGCACGTTCATGCCCGGTGCTGCCACGTCGATATGTGGGCCGTGTATTACGGCGTCCGACGGGGCTCCGGTGGTGTCGACTCCTGTCACCGCCAACGCATCGGAGTAGGCCGCCGGGTATTGCGGCACGTTGTGTTGCTTCGCAGGGGTCTGGGGATCCAGGTTGCCAGCCGACGCAACCACGAGGGCGCCTCGGCTGGTGGCGTACTCCGTGGCACTCTTCAGCGACGGATTGTCAACGGAGGAGGACAGGGCCACGACGATCACCTTCGCACCGTTGTCTGCGGCCCACTGGATTCCCGTGGCGGTGTGGGTGGGCTCCGGTCCGCGGGTCTTCTCGGCCTCCGCCTTGTCATTCGCCTTCACGTGTACCCGAACCGGCAGGATCTGGGATTCCGGTGCCACACCAATCAGTCCGGAACCCTCGACCTCCCGGGCGCTGATCTGTCCCGCAATCGCGGTGCCATGTGGGTCCACGGCACTGCTTCCGTCCCCGCCCTCCATCATGTCGTAACCTGGCAGGAGCACGTTTTTGTTCTTGAAGTGGACGTTGTTGCCATCCACACCGGCGTCGACCACCGCCACGATCACCTTGTTGCCGCGTGAAATCTTCCACGCATCCTCGATGCCGAGCTGATCGAGTGCTGGTGGGCGCTGGGGCATCAGGGTTGGTTTGTCGAGCGTGCATTGGCTGGGCGTGGGTGTGGTGCTGTTCTCCTCGACGACCTTCGCAGGCACCAGAGCGTGGTCTGCCCGTGCGGGGACCGCAGACATCGCTGCCATCACCAGACCGCAGACCCCGCTGGCTAGGGTCCGGACGGTTGTGTCCCGCCATTGACGGGAACGCGAGTACCGGTTCGTCATTGTTCCTTCACCGTGTCCCAGACTTTCCCGGGATTCAATGCCTCTCCCTCGGGAATCAGCGCTGCCCACGGGGCAGGGACTTCGTACGCATTGCTCGCGTCGTAGTCCAGGCGCTTCAGGGTGTCGTCAGCTGGGGAACCGATGCCGTGGAGGGTTCCCAGATCGGATACCAAGGAGACCACGCCGAGGCTACCGCCGGACGTGGTGCGGATCAGCGCACCCGACCCGCCCCGGACCGAGGTGGCCGTTGGCGGATTCAACGAGTTGTTGGAGTTCCCGCCTTTGCTTTCCTGCTGTTTCGGGAGGGCCTCGGTGAGATCCTGGCTGGTCATCGAGTAGAGCACGGACGTGGAGGAGTTGTCGGGTTTTTTCGCGAGCTGGGCGCACGGCAGGGAGCCTGCTGGCATGGTGTCGTCGATGCTCTTCGGCCAGTCGGCTGGGGAAATGTTGGCTGCGTCGATGCTGACGATGTCGATCTTCGAGATGTCATCGAGTGTGGCGTTGAGCGGAGTTCCCGTCTTGTAGAGCTTGTCGGTGAGGTTCGTCAGCTGCGTGGCCTTCTTGTCGCCGATGACGACGTACCGTCTGGTGGAGTCGCCGCTCTTGACCTCGATGACGCTTCCGATGGTTGCCGCACTTAGCGACGGGGGCATCCCGTTGACAGGCCGACCGTTGCCCTCGAGGTTGAGGAAGTTCAGGTCCGAGCCTGGCTCGAAGAGGGAGAGCCACTGCGAATTGACCGTGGTCGGGGCGACGGAATCCAGGCCCAGGGCGTACAGCGGGTTGGGGGTCAGTCCGCTGGGGATCTTGTGTCTGAGGCCGTTGGAGATCAGAAATACATCACCGTCCTGAGACTTGACCAGGGCGCTGCCCCGGACGGTTCGCGCCGCTGGAAGCTGAGCCACCCACGTGTGTGGCTTCCCGGAGATGTCGCAGGAAAACCACTGGTCCGAGTGAAGCTGATCGGCCTTGGGAACGTCGTCCGGGATGCCGGTGATGCCGATCTGGGAGCCGCGCCTGATGCCGTCGATGGTAGAAGCGGGCACCTCGCTGGTCTTGTACTTGCCGGCTTCCGACAACAGACGGGCGGAGGTGATGTTGGTGACCGGACGCAGAACGCCCTGGATTGTGTAGTACCTCGCCCCGGTGCCCTTGACAACGATGAGGGTGGAATCCTGCCAGTCCTGGGGAAGGGTGGGAGCGAAGCGGCTCATGACGACCCCGACCCCCAGCATGATGGCGACGACGACACTGCCCACAATCAGGGGGATGAAGGGCGATTTGGACTCTAGCTCACGCCCGCCTGGTATCCCCGACGTGAACGCCGTGATCAGGCGGCGGCGGTTGTAACGTTGGGCCTCCAGGATCTCCTTGTTCGACGGCATCAGAGAACTCCCCAGACCAAAGCGGTCAGCGGCAGGATTGCCAACAGAGCCAGGATCCCTGCCGCATCCGCCAGCCGGGTCAGCCAGGGACGCAACTTCTGTGACACCACATTGGTCGCCAGCAGCAGGACCGCTGCCAGGATGATCGTGCCGAGGGTCCACGGCAGGGCCGAGGGGATCACCTTTGTGGTTGAGATGGCGGCGAAAATGGTCAGGAACATGCCCGTGAGCACGCCGATGAGCACCTCCACCGGAGACCGTAGCGACCGGGTGGAGAGCATCAGTGCCACACCGATGCAGGCCAGCAGGGTGACGGTGGTGGGCGAGGTGGTGAGCAGCGGGGACAAGACCACCATGGCCGCGGAACATCCGGCCTTCAACGAGATGACCAGCACACGTGCGCCACCGACGTGGGAGTACACCTGTGTCGGGTCGATCTTCTCGTCCTCCCCGTCCGTGTTGATGGTGACGGGCATCCGCGCCAGGGCCACCCATGGGGCGCTGAGCGTGATCACGACCAGCAGAGCCATGACCAGGCTGGCCGCGCGGTCAGGAAGCAGGTTCATGAGGTACACCATGAGACCGACGAGACAGAAGGAAACACCCGCTGACATGGGTGCTGTCATGGAGATGCTCAGCTCCGGGGGAAGCACGAGAAGGGCCGTGGCGCCGGTCAACAGGCCGGCCCCGGCCATCGCCAGGGGAAGCGCGGACCAATCCCCCGGGGCGATCGCGAAGGCGGCGCAGGCGATCAGGATGGGTGTGGTGTGCCCCAGGGAGAGTGCCCCGGGACGATCCGGCATCCGCGCCACGATCGCGGTTGCCAGGGTGGTCAGGAGCGCTCCGCTGACGCCGATCACCGCCGTCAGGATCGGCTCGTGGGTGCCGGTGACCAGGAGCAGGGCCGCGAGCAGCACCAGAGCGGCTGAGGCGTGCGCCGAGAGCTGGACGGAATTGGTTTTCTTCCACGGCGTCGAGTTGTCGGCAACCGCTGTTCCGACGGCCTCGATGAGGTCGTCATATCGCTGGTCCTGGGCGTTGCTGCCCATCGGTTCGATAGTGAGAACCGCGCCGGGACGCACCTCTTGATCGGGCAGTGTCCGTGACTGGTTGAGAGCGTGGCCATCGGATGTGCGGACCGTGAAACCCTTCGTGGCAGTTCCAGAATCCAGCGGTCCCAGAGCCTTGACCATGGCGGGGACCAGCTCGGCCAGGGCGACATTGGGTGGGACCGACATGTCGACGGTGCTGCCACTCATGGCCAGTGAAACTGGCATGAGGGCGCCGGCGCTGGAGCTTCCGGTTGAAGGCATCGGGTTCCTTTGTCTGTTGAAGCTGGGGTTCGTCGTGTGGGTACTGTAACGAGGTCCGCGCTCAAGGTTACTTCCTCTGGGGGTGACGTCTGTATCCCACCGGACTGTCTGGGAGCCTGACCCGATCGTGCAGTAAAGTCTTCAGTGTCATCAACGGCGCGGCAGAAACTGTCGGTCGCACCGCACCCATCTCACTGGAGGATGTACATGTCAAGTAACTCGTATAGCGCAGGTGCAGGCGCAATTCTTGCTGGTGCCGACGCCAGCGCGACGGCTCGCAACGAAGTGCAGTCGAGCATCAGCGCAGTCGATTCGTCCGCGCAGGCCGTGCGCGGTGGCTGGGAAAGCCCCGCCTCCAGGGCGATGCTTGAGACAGTTGCTCGCTGGCGGGAATCTGCCGAGGGAGTCAACAATGAGTTGAACAACTTCGAGGCCAACCTGCGCTCCACGCAGACCGATTACAATGCGGCTGAAGACGAGCACCAGTCGACCTTCCAGAGCATCTCGTCCCGCATGGGCTGATTTTTCGGAGCAAAGGAGACACATCAATGAGCGAAGACATCAAGGTATCTTTTTCCGCCATTCAGCAGCTTGCAACCGACGTCCAGAATGAGTCGAACAAGATTCAGACCTCCTTGGATACCCTGGATGGTGAGGTCAAGAAGCTGTACGGCAGCTGGGACGGCCAGGCCCAGCAGGCCTACCAGGCTTCCAAGGCCAAGTGGGATCAGAAGATGGCCGATATGCACAGCATCCTTCAGGACCTGCACGGGAAAGTCGGGGAGGCTGGTGTTCAGTACCAGAACACCGAATCCAGGAACGCGAGCCGTTTCGAGGCCTGACCGCTGAAAGATGGGGCGGGAGCGAGAGCTCCTGCCCCATCTTTGTGCTGTCTCGCGCGACATCTCATGAGGGTAGGTAGATCCGCGAGGGATGGTTTCGTCCCGCTGGTCGTGGACGCATTCTTGTCAGGGATTATTGTCCCGTCCGCCCATCAGGCGGGCGGTTTTTCTTTTCTCCGGGCACAAGGTCACCACGACCGTTGTGAAAGGGGAGCCGGGAGAGGGGTCTCGAGCTTTTGGCGTTTCTCACGCGTCCACGATTTTCATCGTTCGTTCCCCCAGGATGAGGGTTGTGCCGAACGGAACCGGGGTGCGTTTGCTGCTCTCCAGACGGGTCACTATGTTCTCTGCCGTGCGGATCGTGACCCCATTGGTGGAGAAGGCATCCTCCACCCAGGGGCCGGTGTCGGTGACCCCGACGCGCATGTGGGTGCGTGAAAGCGAGCGGGTGGGATCAGGAAGGGCAACCAGTCGCTCTCCCGCAGCAGCATTGCTGGGTTCGCGACCGATTACCAGGACGGCGTCGATCTTCTCCCGCTGCCCCGAGTCGACCACCAGCCATGCCACGGGTTCATCGTTGGCGGCGCTTGCCGGAGAGGCCGCGGAATGCTGAGGAGTCCGGACGGAGTGGGTTTGGGTGATGTCGGGGGCCTGGGCGGCGGCGCGGCGCGGACCCGACAGCTGATGTGCCTTGGGTAGTGGCGCTGCCTCCTCAACCGTGGAGGGGGCGGCGGGCCCGGACGTAGCCGGTGCCGGACGATTCTGGGCAGCGTTGTGACGCGCTTCCAAGGCTTCGTCGTGGTTGGCGGCAGCCCTTCCGGGTGTCGAAGGCGGCGGGGTGCCGGTGGCGGATGTGCCTCCCGTGCCGGCGGATCCACCACCGACCGGTTCCTGAGACGGAGCTGCCTGAGGTGCCGCAGTGCTCCGCCAGACAGGCGGCTGAGGAGCACTGGGTTGGCTCTGGAAGGCCTGTGGCGCCGGCTGTCCCCAGGGCGCCGGTGGCGCAGCGACGGGTGCCTGAGGGGATGGCTGTTCCCAAGAAGTCAGTGGTGCTGCAGCGTTGTAGCCATTATCGACGGGGGGAATTGGCTGAGGAGCGCTCGGAAGATCCCAGGGTCCCTGCGCCTGAGGGGCTCCCGCCCAGGGCCACTGTGGCGTAGTCGGTGGTGTCACGGGGTTCGCGATGGGTGCGCTCTGCGGGAACGGGGATGCCGGATTGGTGAAGGACGGGTTCGGGACGGCGGCGTCGTGGCCGGGGGTGAAGGCCTGTGCAGCGGCGAAATCTCCGTACGGGGAGAAAGCGCTCTGGGTGTGTGTCTGTTCCGCCGTGATGGCGGGTTTACGCAGATCTGCCGAGGCAGTACCGCAGATGCGATCCATCCAGTCCTGGCCGTCGCGACCCAAGAGGATGCTGATCAGGGGACCCAATGCAGTGATGTGGAGCAAGGTCATCAGCATCGAGCGGACCAGCTGACGTTTCAGGCCGGGAGCTCGGGACGTGCCCTCGGTGACAGCCGCAGTGCGGGTGAGCAGGGCGCCAGGTGTGCGACCCGTGCGGGCGCGGAGCAGGCTGAATACCACCGCCATCTGGAGCACGACAATGCCGGTTATGACCAGAGAGGGGAACAGCAGCCAGACCAGGCCGGCAACGGCTGCGACACAAACCGCATCCGTCAGGTAGGCACACGCGAGTTTCGCCCCGCTGGCGGGAGCGAGAGCCCCGGTGGGGGCCGTGGATGTCGTGGTCGGCAGGAGGTCGGGCCCGGGCGAGGGGAACTCGGTCTGGGGAAGGTACTGGGCTGGGTAGGTCTGGGTCATGATGTCATCTGTCGGACGAGATCGAACAGCCCGGCGGCGTAGACCGCTGCTGGTAGGAGAAGGAACACGGAGAACGTCTGTGTGATGTCGGCCATGCGCCCGATCAGCGCTGAGGGACGTGCCTTGGCGAGCGCCGTGGCGGCGATGCTGAGTGTCGCTGCCATGATGGTCAGGATCAAGGTGGTGATCTGCGACCCCAGGGCCTGGGATGTGCTGGGCGTGGTCAGCGCCGCGATGAGGATCAGCAGGGCACTGATCCGGGGCAGGATCCGTCCCAGCCTGTCGCGTCGGGCACGGGGCACCAGCGCCATGCTCAGGAATGCGGTGACCATCATGACGGTGCCGACGACTCCGGTCCACTGATCGGCGCCCATCGTGCGTGAGGCCGGGAAGGCGGTTATGCCGACGGCGCTGCAGCACACGATGAGCAGCAGCTGATCACGGGCCGTGGCCTCGCTGATTGTGCGGCGGATCTTGCCGGCGGTGATGGGGGAGGGTGGTGCGACCTGCGGAGCCCGCACGGTCGGTGCGGACGTGGTGACGGTGGGTAGGTCCAGCAACTGGGTCTCCGGGATACGGAACGCGAAACTTGGAATGGTCGAGACCGCGATCGTGGCCACTGCCATGACCAGGGGGGCGACCATGGTGATGGGAATGTCCCACATGATGACGAACGACGCCAGAAGACTGACCGCTCCCCACACGGCTGCGAGGGTGGCGCTGAGAGCCGATTTGTCGATCAACCAGATGCACAGTGCTGCCATCAGCGCTGTCCAGGTGGTCACCGCGACCGCCAGCTGTGAGAGAAAAATCGTGGAGGGCGGCAGGGCGGCTGTCCCGCAGATACCGATCAGCGTCGTGGTGGCCAGGAGACCTGGGGCGGTGTTGCGGAGTCGCCACCACCGCAGCGAAACAGCCACCGTCACTGCGCAGATCACGGCTGCCGTCACCCTCAGGGCCACTGGAACGAACCACCACCCGAGGGCGGGGCCGATCAGGCAGGCCGTCTCGATGCTCGTCATCAAGGTGAGGAACACGACGAGAACCAGGGTGGGTCGCAGCCAGGGCGAGGCGGCACGGGTTGCGACCTGTTTGGCGATGGTGGCGCTTTCGACGCTGCCGCTCAGAGTCAGCACGGCGCCGGACGGCAGATCGGGGCCGATGACCTGCTCCAGCCCTACCGGGGTGCCGTCCGGGTGGGCGAGGGTCATGGACGTCGGATCGATCTCCAACATGCGCATCAGGGAGGCCACCGTCGTTCCGACCGGGACAGCGACGTCACGCTTGGACATGCCGTGCAGGACCGTGGTCGACGCGAGAGGCGTGGACATGCGTTCCTCCATGGTGCTGGATCGGTGATCTGGGCGGCTCGGGCCGAAGTGTGACCCATCGTATGACGATAGTATGGGTGCCGGCTTCGACGGTACCTAGACCATACGACGTGATCAGACCACACGAGACGGGGAGTACTTTGGGAATGGCCCAGACCAAGCAGGGTGAGGCTAAGGCCCCTGATCTTCCCACCGGGCAGATCGACATCCAGGCGCCCCCCGATCAGCCCGAGGCTGCGGGCATGGGAAACGTTTTGATGACCGTTATCCCGATGATGGGTTCGATGGGCGTCATGGTGTTCATGGCGATGTCCCAGGGACAGAACACCAGGATGCTGCTCATGGGCGGTGGCATGATCGTCGCCATGCTGTCGATGGTGGGGTTCAACATCTATCGCCAGGTCTCCGGGCACCGGCAGAAGATCGACACCCTGCGTCGCGAATACCTGACCTATCTGAGCGAGACCCGCACGACCGTGCGCATCGTCACCCGCAAGCAGCGCGCCTACATCGGTTGGCATCTGCCCTCACCGGATGCGTTGGTGCTGATCGCCCAGGAAGGCACCCGCCTGTGGGAACGGGAGGCGGGCGACATGATGGCTATGCAGGTGCGGCTGGGCACCTCCTCGCAGTCGCTGGCGATGGAGCTCGTCGAGCCGGAAATCGCCCCCCTCGCCAAGCCTGACGTGGTGTGTCATTCCGCGATGCGGCGGTTCATCGACTCACACTCGATGGTTGACGAGATGCCCTTCGGCGTCATGCTCGGCGACTTCAGTCACGTCGACGTCGCCGGTCCGGCCGGTGCGACGCGCTCGCAGGTGCGGGCCATGCTCATGCACATGACGACCTTCGCCTCCCCGCAGGCCCTGCGCGTCGCGGTCATGTGTTCCGAGGCGAACAGGAAACACTGGGAGTGGGTCAAGTGGCTGCCCCACGCCCGCTCCACGCAGGTCAGCGATGCCCTGGGGCCGGCCCGCATGGTGGTCACCGGTCCCGGCGAGCTGGAGGAAATGCTCGGTGAGGAGTACACGGATCGCGGCACGTTCCGGGCACGTTCGGAGGCGACGGCGTGGCCGCATCTTTTCCTGATCCTCGACGGCATGGACCTTCCGGTCAACAGCACCCTCGGCGGTTTCGGGGGGACCGAGGGCGTGACGGTCGTGCGGACCATGACGTCCTGGGGACCGATGACTTCCCGGTCGACTCTGCGCATGATCCTGCATCCCGGGCAGGAGGACGGGGACCGCGGGCAGATGGAGCTGCTGCTCCTCGACCAGGAACCCATCATCGCCACCCCGGACGTCATGGGGGAGGCGCAGGCCGAGGCGGTCGCGCGGCGCATGGCCCCGTGGGTCACCGAGGAACGTCCCGAATCGGAGTCCCCGGTTGGCAAGTCCGATCCGAAACGTTCCCAGGACTTGACGGAGCTGCTGGGCTGCGGCGACATCCGCGACTTCGACCCGGACAGGCAGTGGAAGCGGCGTGAGGGTCGCGATCGGCTGAAGGTGCCCTTCGGGGTGACCCCTGAGGGTGTCCCGGTGGCCCTCGACATCAAGGAATCGGCGCAGCAGGGCATGGGCCCGCACGGCCTGCTGGTCGGTGCTACTGGTTCCGGCAAGTCCGAGGTGCTGCGAACGCTGGTGTTGGCGATGGCGTTGACGCATTCGCCGGAGCAGTTGAACTTCGTCCTGGTCGACTTCAAGGGCGGCGCGACCTTCGCGGGCATGTCGGATCTGCCCCACGTGTCGGCCATGATCTCGAACCTGGAATCGGAGCTGTCTCTGGTGGACCGCATGCAGGACGCCCTGCGTGGTGAGATGGTGCGTCGGCAGGAGGTGCTGCGTGACGCAGGCAACTACGCCAACGTCACCGACTACGAGGCGGACCGGATCGCGGGAAAGCACGACTTCCCGCCCATGCCCGCGCTGTTCCTGATCCTCGACGAGTTCTCGGAGCTGCTGAGTGCGAAACCCGAGTTCGTGGATCTGTTCGTCGCGATCGGGCGTCTGGGACGTTCGATGTCGATCCACCTGCTGCTGTCCTCGCAGCGCCTGGAGGCGGGACGCCTGAAGGGCCTGGATTCGCACCTGTCCTACCGGATCGGTTTGCGCACCTTCTCCGCGAGCGAGTCGCGTGACGTCCTGGGTGTGCCCGACGCCTACGAGCTACCGTCCTACCCCGGCGTCGGCTACCTGAAACCGGGCACGGACCAGATGATCCGTTTCCGAGCCTCCTACGTGGCCGCCCCACCCCCCACCCGGAAGGCGGAGACCGTGGCTCGGGAAGGGGGGAGCACGGGTCCGGTCACGATCCTGCCCTTCACGACCGAGCTGGTCGTCAAGGAGGAGGAGCCCGTGGAGGAGCCCGTCGTCCCCAGTGGTCCGGTTGTGAAACCCGGCGACGAAAAGTGGGACGACATGACCCAGATGGATATAGCCGTCGCCCGGATGAAGGGCAAGGGCATGCCGGCCCATCAGGTGTGGCTGCCGCCGCTGGATGTGTCGGACACGATGGACTCGATGATGAAGGACCTCACGGTGGTCCCGGAGCTGGGGTTGATTTCTCCGTCCTGGCGGGCCCGTGGGCCGTTGTGTATCCCTGTCGGGATCGTGGACCTTCCTTTGGAGCAGCGCCGCGACATTCTGGAGTTCGACTTCTCCGGCGCCAATGGCCATTTCGCTGTGGTCGGCGGGCCGTTGACGGGCAAGTCGACCACTCTGCGGTCGGTGGTGATGGCGCTGAGTCTGGTGCACACCCCGAAAGAGGTGCAGTTCTACGTCCTGGATCTGGGCGGTGGCACCTTCACGCCCTTCGAGGGTGCGGCCCACATAGCGGGTGTGGCGACCCGTGACCGCCCGGACGTGATCAACCGGATGATGGCCGAGATCGAAGGCATCATGAATGATCGCGAGAAGTATTTCCGCGCGAATCGCATCGACTCGATGGATACCTACCGGCAGGGACGGGCCGAGGGGCGGTTCGACGACGGCTACGGGGATGTGTTCCTCGTGATCGACGGATGGGCCGCCATGAAAACCGACATCGAGGGCCTGGACATGCGCGTGATGGCGCTGATGGCGCGTGCCCTGTCGTTCGGGGTGCACGTGATGGTGTCTTCCAACCGGTGGGCGGATTTCCGTCAGCAGGTGGCGGATGCTCTCGGGTCGCGGCTGGAGCTGCGGCTCGGCGACGCCAGTGACACGAAGTTCAACCGGAAGGTGGCGGCAGGGGTTCCCCTGGAGCGTCCCGGTCGCGGCCAGGAGGTGGGCACTCACCACGTCCTGGTGGCGCTGCCTCGTGCTGACGGCGATCACGATCCTTCGACCCTCGGCAAGGGCGTGGCGACGACCCTCGAAGCCATCGCGAAGGCCACGAAGCCGGGACCGAAGCTGCGGCTGCTACCTGGACGGATCACGGTCAAGGAACTGCTGGATCAGCCGGCTGCTGCTCAGGGGCTCGTGCTGGGGGTGGAGGAGTCCCGCCTCGGCCCGTTCATGTTCCATCCTCGTCAGGAGAGCCACCTGTTCCTGTTCGGCGACGCGAAGGCAGGCAAGACGACATTCCTGCGTTCGATCGCCCAGGAAGTGGTGCGCACGCACAGCCCAAAGGACGCGCAGATCTTCGTGGTGGACTATCGGCGTTCGTTGTTGGATCAGGTGCCGGAGGAATACCTTGCCGCGTACATGACGAACAAGGACGAGGCCGAGGAGAACCTCGGCGGCCTGGCCGAATACCTGAAGACGCGCATGCCGAACGACAAGGTCACATCGAAGCAGCTGCGTGACCGTTCCTGGTGGACGGGCGCTGAGGCCTGGGTCCTGGTCGACGACTACGACCTGGTGGCGTTGCAGGGACGCAACCCGGTGGCGGTACTGCAGCCGTTGATGGCGCAGGCCCAGGATGTCGGTCTGCACGTCATGGTGGTTCGTCGTATGGGTGGTGCTTCCCGGGCGGCCTTCGAACCGGTGCTTCAGGCGATGAGGGATTTGGGGACGACCGGCATTCTCATGTCAGGCAGCCCGGATGAGGGCGCGATCATCGGCAGGATCAAGCCCATGAAGCTGGATGCGGGTCGCGCCCAGGTGATCTCACGTGACGCGGGTAATTTCTTGGCGCAGCTGGTGTGGTCGGAGCCGAACACCTGAGCCGGGACGACGTCCCCTCCGCCCTGGGCGGGACGCACCGGGGCGTTGGTCAGAGTGCCCCGCCGGGACGCCACACGCCCACCCGGGGAGCGCCGCTGTCCTCGGGTCGTTCGGGTTCGTCGGTGATGCCGTAGACCTCCTGGAGTCGGGAGATGGAGGGGTCGTCCTCGCCGAGGTTTTCCTGGGCCAGTGTGACGACCGCTCGTCCCGCTTCCTGCCGGGCCTTCTGGTAGGCGTCCAGGATCGCTTTCCGGGCCCATGCCAGGTCCTGCCCGAGGTCGAGGTCGATCAGGGTGCCGGCTGAGTCGACGGTCACCTCGATGCCGTCCACGCTGCTCCTGCCGCGCACCTTCTCCGTCCCCTGCCGGAAAGCCGTGGCTGCGGCGGCTCGTTGATGTACAGCCTCGATGTCCACGTTCAGTTGTGCCAGGCGTTGGTCGAATGGGTCCATCGTGATGATCTCCTTCTGGAATGGATCAGTCGGGTCGCGTGTCATCGGCTTGTGTGCTTGTGTGTCGGACGATTGTGTTGTGTGAGGAAGATGACCCGGTGTCCTCGACGTCAATCGGGCCTTGTTCGTAGTGTACTGGGATGGCAGCCGCTCAGGTGCGTCGAGAGATGTTTGATTGGCATCTTCTCTCCTCGGGAGGAATGCACGACATCCCACCTTCAGATGCGATGGTGTGTGAACGTGGCGGATCGCCGTACGGCATGTCACCGACGGCGTTGCTCAGAATGCGTTGGCAGCAGGAGAGTGGGAGTGAGCTTTGAGTGCTGGGTATCCTTATTGTTCTCGCGGGATTCCAAGTTCGGGAATATGGAGGTCCATATCCCCGGGATCGTGTTCCAAATCTGGTGTTCTGCTGGGGTAGCGCCATGCCTTGTAAGTCAGCTGATCGGGTGATTCGATGCCGCCAATGTCTCGAAGGCGTAGCGTGCTTGCTCGAACGGTGTTCATGATAATGCGGCTCGGGGTGGGCCAAGGGAGGTTCTGGCGCCACGTTGTTGACCCGTCTTCGGCTGGAGCGAAACCGAGACGTTCCAAGTCATCGCGTTGCTGGGCTGTGAAAATTGCCATGTCTTCAGGAACATTTTCCCCACAGAGCTCAGCTATGATGTCGTCATTTCCTCCGTACAGGGCGTTAAGACCGGCGAACTGTACGAAAGGGAATCCTGTTTTTCCTTGATCATCCCGTGCGCCGATGATCAAGACCGTCCGTGACGCGAGATCCGTTATCGTTACGAAGAGGCGTGTTTCAAAATCTGACCAGATTATGGAAGCTCTCGATGGTTGTGGCGTGTCGGGTAAATGCTAGCAGGGGGTGTTCCCTGCGGTGTGATGAATGTTGCGTAAACTTTATTGGCGTTCCTGGTGACTTCTGCTGTCCCGCCCAGAGGGAGAGACCAAGCTATCATGGGGTTCTTCTCTGGGATGGCTCGGATCGGTTTCCCCCAAGCCTGTGAAGCAGAGGTGACGTAGTCAATAAAGGAATCGTTCAGGGCGGCCCGTAGGGCGATGCCTTCCAAGGCGGGTTCGACCAGAATAAAGGAGATTGATCGGACGTCTCCTGCTCTGTTCTTTAGGACCACCACGTCCCGTTTTCCGGCTGCGAAGTCTGCTGTGAAGCTGTACTGATACCCAGTGAAAGTCCAGCCCAGTTCCGAGGCAAGATCGGTGAAAGCGTCGAGGGTCAACGGCCACGGCACATGGGCAAGCCGTTCCATCCATGTCACGAAATCGTCACGTGTGAATGCATTCATCAACTTCTCGTGTCCCTCGAGGTGTGTTCGGGATGATACTTCGATCGTTTGTCTTTCTTCTAGGGTATTGGTGTGGTGAAGCGTTCGCAATATGTGGTGTCGATGGGCAGGGCTTCCGTTGCCTCGGTGCCAAGGGTTGGGTTTCCTGACTCTCTAGTTTTTCTTGGGTTCCTCGTCGTGGAGGAAAGCTTGATATATCGAATCGATATCCGCGAAGGCAGGGGAAAACTCAACGCATTTATTATCCTTCACGAAATACAGGCAGTTTCCCCTTCGTCCTCCGCTGCGAGCTATGATGAAAACTTCTTTGTACTGGCCAATGTTCCAGTCGCTCAGGGAGGTTTCACGGGCGGCGGGATTTTTTCTCGCCCGCCAAGCGCTGAAATCTTTGAATACTTTTTCTTTGGTCTCTTTGCTCAGTTCCAAGTTCCAATCCTTCCCCTTGGAGTCTATCGAATGTTGATTCATGACATCTACGGTCCAGATGTTATAGTCATACTTTGGAGACTAGTTTCCAATCATTCCCATTTTTGTCTGCCCAGCGGATCCTGCCGTTCTCCTCCACGTAGGTATTGAACCAATGGTTTCCCGAAGTTTTTCGGCTGGATCCGTTTTTTATGTAGGCTCACTCACGGTTGCCGCTAGGCGCGACTTGGCTAGGTGTTTTAATGACTCGAAGATGGCTTGTGTATAAGCCTTAGTGTGGTATTTGATGCCGCGGGGCGGAGTCAATGTCACTTGTGGGTTCCTGTCTAGGAGGATGGTGGTGTGGCGAGGTAATTTCGGAAGGAGCCGCCATCCTCCAGCAGGAAATTGTCGATGATCTGCTCAGGCGTGAAGGACGTGAGGTGAGAGTACCAGGTGAGTGTTTTGTGTTTCGGAAAAGAGGACTCCATGACCATGCTCAGTGTGTCTCCGTCGGGGCTTATCAGGGTGCCGTAGTCCCCATCGCTTGAGTCCTTGGCTGTCCATCCGGGTGCGAGGTGGATATCGAGCTTGTGGGAAAAGATGGTTTGCCAGTGGCGTTTTCTTCTTACTTCGTTGAGTATTGTGACTGCTGCCCAGCGTAGTGTGAGGTCATGGTAGGGGCTGGAAATGATGGCGTATCGGTTTTCTCCGCGTTCTGTGGTTCCGTAGTGCCAGCAGCCGTCCTCGAGCCAAAAGTGGTTGCTCCAGTCGATGGTGAAGCCGTCTGTGTACGTGGTCACGTGTTTGGCGCAAGCGCTGACCAAGTGCTTGAAGTCTGCACCTTGGTTGGTGACGGGGTCTCCGTGTTCGAGGAGATGGTTCAGGGGGCCGCCGTTGGGGGTCAGGTAGGCGTCCAGGACCTGGTCGGGGGTTAGGTGCATGAGGTGGGAGAGGGCCGCGAGTTCTGGGGCGTGGGGGAAGGTGGTGATCATGCTCATGTCGACCGGGGTGCCGTCGGGTTGGATGAGGCGTCCGGTGGCTTTGACGCTATAGAGCAAGGTTTGTTCAGAGGTTTGTTCGGCTGTCCAGCCGCTCGCGAATCCGGAAATGGTTCGGAGAGGAAGGAGGAAGGGCCATTCCCGTTTCTTGCGATACAGGTTGCCGGTGCAGCAGATCAGCCAGTGCAGTGCGACATCGTGGTCGGGAGTGGACAGGGTGGCCACTGGGCCCGTGAATCGCTGATCGTGGCCGATGTGCCACATGCCGTTCGTGTTCCAGAATCGAACCTCGCGAACATGTTGTTCGCGATTGATCGCGACGCACCCATCATCAGCGGATACGTATACTCCGATTCCTGCATCACGCAAGGATGAGATTACTCTTTTAAGGCAATCCAACAAAGTCGGCAACTCCTCTCAAAATGTTCTTTTCCAGCGCAGCGTCTGCTGTAATCGGCTTCCCGTTTTTGTCGTAAATTTGAACTTGCCGTGCACCACCTGGCGCGTCATGCCATGGGGCGACGGTTCCGGTCTCAATTCTATAGCCTTCTGGCAAGTGTCCGGTAAATTGATACTGGTAATATGGTTTGCAGGCGGACCTGGGGTCGATTGAACGTTCTGCGAAACTCGCTACATGATCTCCATCGACACCTCCAAAGTATGTGCCGTTTGGATCTCCTATTCGGTCCAAGCGATCCCCGTATTTCTCCAGATACTTATCGATTGTGGTGCAATTTTTGTCAATTGACTCAGGTATCATTCCGTTTTGTACAGGACCGTCGACCTCCTCTTTTGGCCAAGCACATTTTTCTTCGTCGATCCGGTACTTCTCTGCCCAGTCGTTATAAGAGTTAGGTAGGCCCGTTTCTGGGTTGGTTCCGAAGTGGTGAGTCGGATCGTCAATCAATCCGTAGCCGTCGTCCAGCGCTTTCCCTACCTCGGCATGTTCTCCAGTGTAGTGCGATGGCAGTTCTTCGTTGACCAGCCTGACGTCATCGATGGTTTCCGAGGGTCGGTCTCGGAGTCTCTCCAGCTCGGGATCTGTACCGTCGTTGTTGTGGCCGTCTCCGCCATTGTTGCGGCTAGGGAGTCTTGGGTCTGTATCTCGGTGCCTCGGTGCGGGCCTTGGCCTGCCAGCGACGCCAGATGCGCTCGGGCATGTCGAAGAGCTGGCAGAGCCTCACGGTTCGACATGCCCGCCTTCATTCGGATCACCTCGAGGTCTTCGCCGCCCTGGCCGACGTCAACGGCGACGGCGACGACCTCTCGGCCGGTGGCCT
>ERZ772799.111-NODE-111-length-33112-cov-3.844329_pt1 | contig 33112 bp, 30 predicted proteins | sample MGYA00511345_ERZ772799 | MGnify/ENA primary metagenome ERZ772799 (study PRJEB29015, sample SAMEA2738037) | human oral metagenome | biome: human oral; feature: human-associated habitat; material: saliva | place: China | collected 2238 ... | reverse complement strand
GTGATCGAGGCATTCGCGGTCAACATTCCTAACGGCAGGCGACACAGTGCGCCGTCACCGTCGCCGTCACCGAACCCGACTGGTACCCCGACCGCACTGGCGCCCTGTCCTACCAACCACAACAAACACGGCTGCTGACCCTGCCACGTGAGAGGTGGTTGAAGGAATCCGTGGACGGCGGCCATGTACGGACCGTTGCGGGCGTGAGTCGGTAGGCCGTTGTGTCAGGTTTTCTAGGAGGAATGTAGTTCGGAGGTTCCTTCTGCCCTGACCGGAAGGGTTCTGATCCCGATGATGTTCAGGAACATACAGGTGTATTCTCCCGTCACTTTGACCTCGATGACAGTGCCGCCGATCATTTGGGCAGTGCCACGGAATCGGGACGCCGCCACGTATTTCTCGGCCGCCTTTTTTGCGACATCGGGTTCGGGGCTCAGGCGCCCGTCCGTCAACCCCAGGTGTTGCTGGCCTGCCCGGGCTGCTTCCGCAGCGATGCCACGGGCCTCCTGTGTGGCTCTAGCGTGACCGGAGAAATCCACTCCGATTCCGATGATCACGATGAAACCGATCAGTACGACCGCCGTCCACACCGTTATGGCGCCGCGCTCGCCGTATTTCCGAACGCTCCTCATGACACGATCCTAGACCCTGCGTGGCCTTGATGTGGTTTCTCTGTTGAGGATGACGTTTCCGCGGGCGGCCTTGGCGAGAATGGATTCTGCGATGGCGATCTAGGTCAAGGGCCGGGGGTCGTCGTCGCGGGCGGCGAGGTGGTCCTCGATCGCGGTGATGAGGTCGGGTGGGGCTGGCAGGTCACCAAATCCTCCTGCCGCATGAGTTGGCGTGCCGTCCCCGGTTTGCTGGCCTTTTTCACGTTGGCCTGCGCTGTGAAGCCAGCAAACGCGAACAAGGCCAGCAAACCAACCTCAAGGCCAGCAAAACAGTGGGGAGGGGAGGTGGAGAGTGGGGGATGGGGAGAGGTCAGAGCCGGTGGGCAGGGCCGCCGGGGCGGGTGACCAGGGTGGTGGCCCTTTCTGCGACCTCCGGGAATTCAGCCGAATAACGTTCCAGCCATGCGGTGGCGAAATCATTGGCCTCGGTGGTAGGCGCGAGAGCCCACACCGAACCACCGAAGCCCGCACCGAAACTGGAGGCGGCCTGCGCCCCCAGGTCGCGGGCCAGGGCCTGCATCCGGATGGTCTCAGGCACCTGATTGCCCAGGTTGTCGTGGGCGTTGCGCTGGGAACGGTCGGCCAGTCTGCCGAGAGCCTCGAGGTCGCCGTCTCCAAGAGCCGTGACCGTCGCCGGTATCAGTTCCTCCGACTCGACCAGGAAAGCCCGCAGTCGCGCCGACAGCGCGGGGGAGTGGGCGACGACCGCGCTGAGGCCTTCCCAGGTGTCCTCATCGCCGGCCAGGATGCCGCCGATCGTGGACTCCTCGGCGCCGGTGGCGGAGTTCCAGGCGGCGACGATCTCCCGGGTTTGCAGCGACGCCGCGTTGTACAGTTCCAGGGCCGCCCCGCTCTTCTCAGCCAGGACCCCGGAAACCCCGACGACGAAACTCAGGTCCCCGGGCAGCGTGACGGATTCGCCCTCCTGGATCGGACAGAACCGGAATCGCGTCAATCGGTCGGCCTGGCAGCACAGCATGGCGGTGTGGTCTTCGGAGCCGCCGAAGGTGCCGACCCCCCGCACCCCGGTCAGTGACCCGAGGCTCATGCCGTTCTCGATGCAGGCCAGGTATCCGGCCAGATCGGTGACGGAGGTGATGTTCTCCTGCCACTCGGGGCTCTCCCGGAAACCGTTGTGGTCGATCAGGGTCAGTGCCACCGCCACAACCAGGGCCGAACTCGACGACATGCCGGAGGCCAGCGGCAGCGTCGAATCGATGACCAGCCGCGCGGGACGCAACTCACCGAAGTTGAGGGCCAGCCGGTCGATCACCGTTTGCAGGTAGCCGCCCCAGTGCCCAGTAGGAAGGGTGTGTGGGCGGTCGGGAATCAGGGCCAGCTCCTCACCGGGCGAGGCCGTCGTGACGGCAGAGATCCCGCAGGCCGCATCCTCAAGCTCGATCGTGATTCCCTGCTCCACTGCGGCCAGCAACGAGTTCCCGCCCGCGTAATCGGTGTGCTTTCCGAGGACCTCCAGTCGCCCGGGCACGAACCACGCGGTCACAGGCGCACTTCCCGGGCGCGCAGGGCATCCACCACGGAAGCGATGTCCCCGCGACTCGACATGTCGAGCACCCCGAGGTCCGCTCGAACCAGACGGTACGGGTCGCCGTCGGCGATGGCGCGTCGCACCGCGTCGGTGATCTCGTACTCACCGCGCGCCGACATCGGAATGGCGCGAGCGGCCGCGAAGATCGCGGGCGTGCACAGCCAACAGTTCATGGAGATCACGGCGCCCTCACCCAAGCGCTTCACCGTGGCCTCGTCAGGTTTTTCCACCAGCTCGGCTAGGTTGCCCTCGGCATCGGCGATGGCCAGCGCGAACGCGGCGATGCGTTCGGCGGGAATGTTGGAACGGTTCACCATGCCCTCGCGGGTGAAACCCACCAACGCGGAACTGGGCACCTCGTGCAACAGCTCGAGGGCCTCGGTGGGGTAGTAGTTGTCCGAGTTGAGCACCAGCACCCGGTCCTCGCCCGCGAATTCCTCCGCCGCCAGCACCGCGTTGGCGGTTCCGAGGGGTTCGGCCTGCACGGCGTAGGAGATGTGCACACGCTGTGTGCTGATGCCGTCGTAGTGGTCGCGGATCAGGTCGTGCTCGGGGCCTATCACCAAGCAGATCTCAGTGAAACCGGCGTCCGCCAGGGCTGAGATCACGAAGTCCAGGAAGGGACGACCGTCCAGAGAGATCATGGCCTTCACACCGGCATCGGCAGCCCTGCTCTGCTCGGCGCTCAGCGCGACATTCTCGGCTGCCTTGCGCATGCGTGACCCGAGACCGCGAGCGAGAATGACGGCTTTGTGCGGTGTGGCGTGCGAAACCATGCACGAAAGCCTATTGAAACTGAGCGAAATGCTCGCCTCGGTGTCAGAAATGCGCAGAAATTTCGCAGGGAGAACGCAGCTCCCCGCGCCGGATCAGAGAATCCGGGATGCGTTGTCGAGGATCATCGCCATGGACACCGCCCCAGGATCGATGTGTCCGACGGAGCGTTCCCCATAGTGCGCCGCACGACCGCGGCGGGCCACCATGCCACGGGTTGCCTCGGCGCCCGCCCTGGCGGCGGCTGCTGCCCGGGCCAGACTGGCGGAGGGTTCCTCGTCGCGTTCCATGGCCGCGTGTTCGAGCACGTCGACGGCGGGGCACAGGGCGTCCAGCATGGTCTTGTCGCCCACCTTCGCCCTGCCTCGTGAGGCGATTCCGTCGCGTCCAGCCTTCAATGCCTGCCAGATGCTGGAGACGCTGTGCGGGGATTGCCAAAGCTGCCCGACGCGCAGGAAGAACGTCCCGAACAGGGGCCCCGAGGCCCCGCCGACGGAACTGACCAGGGCCATGCCCACCTGGTTGAGGTACTGACGCGTGGTGGTGCCCGGACTGGGAACGATCGTGGATGCGGTAGCCATGCCACGTGCCATGTTCGTGCCGTGATCGCCGTCGCCGATGGCGGCGTCCAGCCCGTCCAGCTCGTCGATGCGTGCCTCGAACTCCGCGGCGGTTGATTTCAGCCAGGTGCTCAGGGCATCAGGGCTGTCAAGCATGGGCGTCCTTTCCGTTTCGGGGTGATTTCCCCGCAGAAGCAGTCGAAGTGAATTTCAGCGCAGGCCGCGCAGGAAATCCTCGTCCTCGTCGGGGGCGAGAGGGCGTGGCCGGGAGCGTGAGCTGGGGCGTCCCGAGAACAACCAGGCGAGCGGGCCAACCACTGGGACGCAGATCACGACGAACAACCACAGCCACCGGGGCATGGCGCGTACGCGGGCTCCCTTGGTCTGTGCGAGTTCGACGACGCAATAGATGGTGAGCATCACCACCGCGACGAACAAGAGCACCCTGAGCACACGACAATCCTAGCTCCCGGAACCCGGTTTCCACTCCCGGTGTTAGGGTCGCGTCGCGACCGAAGAGCGGAGGTGGTGACGATGAGCGCGGATGTGTCCCGGATGCTGGAGGGCGCAGCGGCGCTGTGGCTGGCGGACGGGCCGGCCCCCCGGCTGCCGCGAGATGTGGGGGCGGTGGTGCAGACCTCCGGCACGACCGGGTCGGCCCGACGCGTCGTGCTTTCCAGGGACGCGTTGCGGGCAGCCGCGAAAGCGGCCCGGGAACGCGCGGGAGGCGACCTGACCTGGCATCTAGCTCTGCCCGGGCGCTACGTGGCCGGGTTGATGGTGCAGGTGCGCTCGGCGACGGCGGGGAGGAGGACACCCGTAGTTCCCGCCGACCTCGAGGGGCTCGCTCCCACCGGCGACGGTGACGCCATCAGCCTGGTGCCCACGCAGCTGCACCGCGCCCTGCAGGATGCCGCCGTTACGAAACGACTGCAGGCCTTCGACCTGATCCTGCTCGGTGGCGCACCTCTGGGTAACGAACTGCGGGAACGTGCTGACGACGCTGGGTTGGCTGTCGTTGAGAGCTACGGCATGTCGGAGACCTGCGGTGGGGTGGTCTGGGACGGAACACCGCTTCCAGGCGTTGGGGTCGAGCTGCGTGACGGTCGGGTGCTCATTGGTGGTCCGACCCTGTTCGACGGCTACCTGGGCGACCCCGCCGCGACTGCTGCGGTCATGAACGACGGTGCGCTGCTCACCAGCGACCGGGGATGCTGGGCGAACGGGAAGCTCGTGATCACAGGACGCATCGACGACGTGATCATCTCCGGCGGGGTGAACATCGACCTGGCCGAGGTGCGGGCCGCCGTGACGCGCCTCGATCCGGAGACCGCGGTGCTGGCCGTCCCGGACACAGAATGGGGCAGGCGGGTTGTGTTGTTCGCCACGAGCGGGGACCTTGCGGGCTGGCGCGAGGCCCTTGCGGGCGCGCTGCCCCGGACGTGGCTGCCGCGGCAGCTCGTCGTCACCCCGATCCCACGCACCCCCGGGGGCAAACCGGACCGTGAGGCGTTGAACCGTCTTGTTGCGGACCGATAGCACTAGCATGACCCCCATCATGAACTTTTCCACATGGGTGGCCGGTGCCCGGCCCCGGACCCTTCCCGCTGCAGCCGCACCCATCCTGGCGGGAGTGGCCGCGGGACTCGGGATCGGACCCACACCACCCCTGTGGCGCCTGATCCTGGTTCCCCTGCTCTGCCTCGGGGTGGCGCTGGCTCTTCAAATAGGGGTCAACTACGCCAACGACTACTCCGACGGTATCCGCGGCACTGACGACGTGCGCGTCGGCCCGGTCCGGCTGACTGCCTCCGGCCTGGCGCGTCCCGAGTCGGTGAAACGAGCTGCCGTCCTGTGTTTCATTGCGGCCTCGGTGCTGGGAAGCGCGATCGTCGTGATCAGCGGGCACTGGTGGCTGCTGGCTGTCGGAGCCGCCAGCATCCTTGCCGCCTGGTACTACACGGGCGGTTCCCGGCCCTACGGGTATCGCGGCCTCGGGGAGGTCATGGTCTTCCTGTTCTTCGGTCTGGTGGCGACGGTCGGCACCACCCTGGTCACCTTCGACTCGGCCCCGCCGGTCTCCTGGGTGGCGGCCATCGGGATCGGGGCCCTGGCCAGTGCCCTGCTGGTGGTCAACAACCTCCGCGACCTCACCGCCGACGCCGAGGTGGGCAAGCGCACTCTCGCCACCCGGCTGGGTGATTCCGGAACCCGAGTCTTCTTCGTGGCTCTGCTGGGGGTGGGTGCGGCTTCGGTGCTCGGGGTGATGGTGCTCAGCACGCCCTGGGCGGGGCTCGGACTGCTGGGCTTTGTCCTGGTATTCGGACCCGCGGTGAGGCTGCTGGGCGGGGCCATCGGACGCGACCTGATCGCGATGCTCCAGGCCACCTCCTTCACGGAGCTGGCGATGGCCGCCGGGCTGCTGCTGGGAGCGGTGGTCGGTCGGTGATCGTCTTCGACATCCCCCTGCAGGTTCCGTTCCGGGGCGTCACCCGGCGGCAGGGAGTCCTGTTCGAAGGTGAGGCGGGCTGGGCCGAGTGGAGTCCCTTCCGGGAATACAGCGACCAGGAGGCCGCCACCTGGCTGCGGGCCAGCGCCACAGTGGCCCGAGAGGGTCATCCCGAGCCACTGCGGGATCGCGTCGCCGTCAACGGCATCATCCCTGCCATCGGCCCCGGTGAGGTGGCGCGGCGAGTCGCGGAATCTGGGTGTCGCACCCTCAAGGTCAAGGTCGCGGCCCCCGGTGAGGACCTCGACGACGACGTCGCCCGGGTGGCGACCGCTCGCGCTGCCCTACCCGGCGGGGCGATCCGTGTCGACGCCAACGGATCCTGGACGCCCGACCGGGCTGAAAATGCGATCCGGGAACTCGCGCAGTTCGACCTCGAATACGTGGAGCAGCCCTGCGCCAGGGTGGAGGAGCTCGCCGAGCTGCGTCGGCGCCTCGACGGTGTGGTCGCGATCGCTGCCGACGAATCCATCCGGCGGGCCACCGACCCGCTACGGGTGAGGGAACTCGACGCCGCCGACGTGGTGGTGCTGAAAGTGCAGCCACTCGGCGGAGCCATCGCCTGTCTCGACCTGGCGGAGCGGCTGGGGCTTCCCGTGGTGGTCTCCAGTGCCGTGGAGACCTCCGTCGGCCTGGAGGCAGGCCTGCGGCTGGCCGCGGCCCTTCCGGAGCTGCCGTTCGCCTGCGGCCTGGAAACCGGCAGGCTCCTGACCTGTGACGTCACCGCGCACCCGCTGCAGCCAGTCGCGGGCCAGATCGAGGTGCGCCCTGTGCGCGTCGATGCCGATCTGCTGACGGCCTGCCGCGCTGATGCGCGCACCGAACGCTGGTGGCTAGACAGGCTGCATCGGGTGGCCGCGGTCGCGGAGGTGGGTCTGCCGTGAACTCCCCGTTGCTGGGAAAGGTGATCGTGGAGGCCCTGCTGGCCTCCGGGGTCCAGGACGTGCTGCTGGCTCCCGGGTCCCGCAATGCCCCGATCTCCTTGGCGCTTCACGCCGCCGAGGCTGCCGGGTTGCTGCGGCTGCACGTCAGGATCGATGAGCGCGTCGCGTCCTTTACCGCTCTCGGGATGGCGAAGGCTTCGGGCAGGGTCGTCGCGGTGGTCACCACCTCCGGGACGGCGGTGGGAAATCTGGTGCCCGCAGCCATGGAGGCGCGCGCCTCCGGGATTCCGCTTTTGCTGCTGACCGCCGACCGCCCCGGGTATCTGGTCGGCACGGGAGCCAACCAGACCTGCGATCAGCTGGGGATCCTCGGGCCCGCCGCGGTCGGGGTGCTGCGGCTGGCCTCCGGCACAGGCGCTGAACGGGCCTGGCGTGCGACGATCACCCGTGCCTGCGCCCTGGCCGCGGGTATTAGGACCCGCCGCCCGGGGCCCGTGCAGGTCAACGTGGAGTTCGAGACCCCGCTCGTTGATGCCGCCACGCCTGCGCCTGAACCTCAAGAGGTGCTCCCGGGCATCGCCCCGAGTGCCGGCGCCGAGGTATACGAGGTGACGGGAACGGCTCGCACGGTGGTGCTCGCAGGGGACGCTCCTCCTGCGGTGGGGGCGGAGGCCAGGGCTGCCGCGGAGATGGCAGGTGTCCCGCTGCTGGCCGAACCCTCCAGCAACGCCCGCACCGGCAGCGCCGTGCCCCGATACCGGGAACTGCTGCCTGTCCTCGGTCCCGGGATCGAACGCGTGGTGGTTTTCGGACACCCCACGTTGTCCAGGCCCGTTTCCGACCTGCTGGGCCGCAGCGATGTCGAGCTGATCGTCGTCGCCCCACATGCCGACTGGATCGATCCCGGGCACACCGCCGCGCGGGTGGTCGATCGCGTACTACTGCCACCCGGGGACCCCGCCTGGCTGGCCCGTTGGCAACAGCAGGCGGATACGACCCCGCAGGAACCGCATGAGCTCACGGGGCAGACCGTGGCTGCAGAAGTGGTCGCGGCTGCGCGTCCCGGCGAGAATCTGGTGTTCGGTGCCAGTTCCAGCATTCGTTACGCGGACCTCGCGCCGATCAACCCGAACCCCGGATTTTGCTGGGCGAATCGCGGTCTTGCCGGGATAGACGGTACTGTTGCAACTGCAACCGGGATCGCACTGGTGACCGGAGCGCCGACGACATTGCTGCTGGGTGATCTCACCCTGCAGCACGACCTGGGGGCGTTGGCCCCGCCCGAGGTTGGACACGAGGCGTGTTTGCGTGTCATCCTTTTGGATGACCATGGAGGAACGATCTTTGCCTCACTGGAGCAGGGACAGCCGGCGTTCGCAGCCGCTTTCGATCGGGTGTTCCGCGCTTCACAAGGGGTTGAGCTGGGTTCTGTGGTCCGTTCGATGGGGTGGCGGACGGCGGAAGTTACATGCATACAATCGCTGCGTCAGATGCTCGCCAGGCCGAGCTCTGACCGAGAGTTACTGCATATTGTCCTGGGGCAGGACTAGCCTTCAAGGAGTGGCGAATGAATACTCGTTCAAGGAGGGAAGACGAAGTGCGTCAGTTCCACAAGCCTGTGAGGCGACCAAGCGACATCCTTGAAGAGTTCAATGGTTCAGGGGACCCGGCGGACGAGAGCAGCACGGCTCACGACACCGCCGCTGTTCTCGTTCACATGGTGGGCGACAAAGCGGTACCCGCGGTGCGCACTCGGTTGGTGGAATACATAGCGGCCGAGGGCATCGAGGACCTTTTGGAACTCTGGTCCCGGATGGCGGCGGTCTCACTGCCTGGGTCGCTGTGGCGGTTGCGGCAGATTGAGCGGAAGCTTCCTGAGGGGCCTGTCGCCGAGGACGTGCGCAGCGTTCTCGCGGGGGAATACGAGGGTGATTTCGGGGATCTGTGTGCCCGGGCAGCCATCATCGGTAGACGTCTCGGGCCTCGTTGGGATCAGCTTGCCGCTGAGCTGGAGGGATGCTCCAAGTCCTGGTACGCCGGAAAGCTCTGGTGATTGGCACAGTTCACGCTAGTATGGGTCTCACCGGATCGCGGTAACCCCGGGCTCCACCTTTAGCCGCTACGAGCGGCCTTTCGCCGAGAGGCGTTCCCGGTCCGGTCTGCACGTCGGGCGGTTGGCGGTTTTGTCAACCGCCTGACGTCGTCTCCGGAAATTGCATCAGCCCCACCTTGGATGCGCAGGACGCTCGATGAGCGATAGCGTGATCCTATGGACATTGGTGTACCTCGGGAAGCCAGCGATACGCGCGTAGCCGCGACTCCCACAACCGTTGCTCAGCTGCGGAAGCTCGGCTATCACGTCTTCGTGGAGACAGGGGCCGGTCTCGGAGCTTCATTCGACGACGATGCGTACCGCGAAGTCGGCGGAGTGATCGTCGACAACGCCTGGAACCGTGACATCGTGCTCGCAGTCGGGGCACCCTCGGATGCACAGCTGTTGGACATGCGTTCGGGAGCCACGCTGATCTCCTTCCTGGCGCCTCGGCAGGACCCGAGCCTGACCAGGAGGATCGCGGCCCAGGGCATCAACGCGCTGAGCATGGACATGGTGCCGCGTACCTCTCGTGCCCAAGCCCTTGACGCTCTCAGCTCCCTGGCGAACATCTCCGGTTACCGGGCCGTCGTCGAGGCGGCCCATGCTTTCGGGCGCTTCTTCACCGGTCAGGTGACCGCGGCGGGCAAGGTGCCCCCCGCCACCGTGCTCGTGATCGGCACCGGTGTCGCAGGACTCGCTGCCATCGGCGCCGCGAACTCGCTGGGGGCCATCGTGCGGGCGACCGACGTGCGTCCCGAGACGGCGGAGCAGGTCACGTCCATGGGCGCCGCCTTCCTGCACGTCGGCCAGGCTGATCAGGGGGTCAGTTCCGATGGCTACGCCAAGGAGGTCGGCGCCGACTACGCGGCACGGGCAGCCGAACTGTACGCCGCCCAGGCGCGTGAGGTGGACATCATCATCACGACCGCGGCAATTCCGGGGAAACCTTCGCCCCGGTTGATCACCGCCGAGATGGTGAAATCCATGAAGGCGGGTTCGGTGATCGTGGACATGGCAGCCATCGGTGGTGGCAACTGCGAGCTCACCCGGCCCGGTGAAAGCTACGTCACCGACAATGGGGTGACCATCGTTGGTTACACGGACCTGTCCTCCCGGCTTCCCGGGCAGTCGTCGCAGCTCTATGGCACCAACCTCGTCAATGCTCTCAAACTCATGACCCCCGAGAAGGACGGGAACCTCGTCATCGACTTCGACGATGAGGTGGTGCGCACCATGACCATCGTCCGTGATGGGGAGGTGACCTTCCCGCCCCCGGAGATCAAGGTCTCCGCGGCGGCGCCCGCTCCGGCCGCCGCAGACAGGCCCTCGGCGCCCGTCACGCTTCCGAAACCCCCGCGCCCCTGGTGGCACCAGGTTGCCTGGGTCGGGGCAGGGTCGGTGGCGCTGATCGCGCTACTGACCCTCGCCCCGCAGCGGCTGGTGGACCTGATGGCCGTTTTCGTGCTGGCCATCGTCGTCGGCTACTACGTGGTCTGGAACGTCACCCACGCCCTCCACACCCCGCTGATGAGCGTCACCAACGCCATCAGCGGCATCATCGTCGTCGGCGCCATGACACAGCTGCCCATCGACAACTGGGTCATCAGGATCATCTCCTTCGTGGCGGTGCTGATCGCATCCATCAACGTCTTCGGTGGGTTCACGGTGACCCACCGCATGCTGAACATGTTCCGGAAGGGCTGAGCCGTGCTGGATAACCTGCATAACCTCGTCAACGCCACCTACATCGCTGCCGGCCTGATGTTCATCCTCGCCCTGGCGGGCCTCAGCAAACACGAGACCGCGAAGAAGGGCAACGCGTTCGGAATCCTCGGCATGGTCCTCGCCCTGGTGGCCACCAACTACGCCATCGCCCAGCCCGCTGACGGGAGAAGTTTCGACTGGACCTCCGCCGCCCTGTTGTACGGGGCGATTGCCATCGGCGCGGTCATCGGCACGTGGAAGGCCCGCCGGGTCGAGATGACTGGGATGCCGGAGCTCATCGCCCTGCTTCACAGCTTCGTCGGGGCCGCCGCAGTGCTCGTGGGATTCAACGTGCACCTGACGGCCACCCACACCGACCACACCGACGTGCTGCATGCCGTCGAGGTGGTGCTCGGGATCTTCATCGGCGCGGTCACCCTCACCGGTTCGTTGGTGGCCTGGGGCAAACTCAACGGTCGCATCGCCTCGAAACCGTTGATGCTGCCCGGCAGGAACTGGATCAACCTGGGCATGCTCGTGGCCGTCGCCGGGCTCGGATGGTGGTACGTCGCGACGCTGTCGCTGGTCCCGCTGCTGCTGGTGACCCTGATCTCCCTGGCCCTGGGTTGTCATCTGGTGGCTGCCATCGGTGGCGCCGACATGCCTGTGGTTGTTTCGATGCTGAACTCCTACTCCGGGTGGGCAGCGGCCTTCAGCGGATTCGTGCTGGACCAGAGCGTTCTCATCATCACGGGTGCCCTGGTCGGTGCCTCCGGCGCGATCCTGTCCTACATCATGTGCCGGGCCATGAACCGCTCCTTCGTCTCCGTGATCTTCGGAGGGTTCGGTGACGCCCCCGTGGCGGACAGTGGCGTGGCAGGGGAACACCGTGAGGTCAGTACCGCCGAGGTCGCGAAACTTCTGACCGAGGCCCGTTCCGTCGTGATCGCACCCGGATATGGGATGGCGGTGGCCCAGGCCCAGTATCCCGTGGCCGAGCTGACCGCGCGGCTACGGGAGCAGGGCGTGAATGTGCGGTTTGCGATCCATCCTGTTGCGGGACGGCTGCCCGGCCACATGAACGTGCTGCTGGCCGAGGCAAAGGTGCCCTACGACATCGTCCTGGAGATGGACGAAATCAACGACGACTTCGCCGACACCGACGTGGTGCTGGTGATCGGGGCCAATGACACGGTCAACCCTGCCGCGAATGAGCCCGGTTCCCCGATCTCCGGTATGCCCGTTCTCAAGGTGTGGGAGGCCGGCCAGGTGGTGGTTTTCAAACGTTCCATGAACGCAGGCTATGCAGGCGTGCAGAATCCGCTGTTCTTTAAAGAGAACTCGGTGATGTGTTTCGGCGACGCCAAGGCGACGGTCCAAACAATCTTGAACGACATGAGCTCCACCACCGGCTGATTCCTTGCCGTTTCAACCGGGGAAACGGGAGCATGTTTTTCTGCATCTCGTCCTCTCTTCCGAGAAGGTGTGGGGAACGCGAACGGTGCTAGCATTCCGCCCGTGAATTCGCTGTCCGAGGCCCCCGCACGTCACGGCAACCGGTTCGACGCGCTTGATGGTCTGCGGACCATAGCGGTAGGGCTGGTGGTTCTCTTCCACGTCTCGGCCCCCTACATGGCGGCCGGGTTTCTGGGCGTGGACATGTTCTTCGTGCTCTCCGGTTTCCTCATTACCTCGGGACTGATAGCGCAGGTCGAACGCAGCGGACGGATATCCCTGGGCGATTTCTGGAGTAGGCGGATCAAACGACTCATGCCCGCCGCCCTGTTGGTGGTGTGCGTCGTCCTCATCTGGGCGGGGAATTTCGCGCTGGTGCATCGCCGCGACAATCTCTCCCTTGACGCCTGGTACACGATCTTCTACCTCGCGAACTGGCGATTCATAGGCTCGGCCTCGTATTTCGAGAATGACGGCACTGTCTCGCCCCTGCTGCACATGTGGAGCCTCGCCGTCGAGGAACAGTTCTACATTGTCTGGCCGTTGCTCATCGCCGGAATCACCTGGCTGGTGCTGAGGGTTTTCCGGGCTGGGAACCGGAATGCGGTGCGAGTCCTGGCGGGGGTTGCTGTCGCGATCGTCGCGGTCTCGGCGGTGCTTCTGGCGCTTTTCTACGCGCCGCAGGCGGCGGAACGGGCCTACATGGGAACCGATGCGAAGGCTTTCGAACCGATGCTCGGGGCACTGCTGGCGATCCTTGCCGCCAATCCTCGGTTCGCTGCATGGTGCACCCGCTGTGCCAGGTTCCTGTTCTGGGGCGGTGCGGTCTCGACCGCGGTCCTGTTCGCCGTGCTGGATGGTCCCGCTCCGTTCTACTTCCACGGGGGTGCGCTGCTGTTCTCGTTGGGGACCGGCGCGCTCATTCTCAGCGTCCGCTACGGCCTGGCGACGCCCGAGGCCAAAGTGCTCGCGTTCGCGCCGATCAGTTATCTCGGCAGAATCTCCTACGGCCTGTACCTGTGGCACTGGCCAGTGGCGGTGTGGTTCGGGGTCAACTCCGGAACCTTCCAGCCCCTGCAGACGGTGGCCGTGCTGGCGCTGACCCTCGCGTGTTCCTCCGCCTCGTATCATCTGCTGGAGATGCCGATCAGGCAGGGGCGAATCGGGAATTTCCTCAAACCATGGCGGGCGATCGTCGCAGGAGCCACTGCGATGGTGATCATGGCCCTGAGCAGCAGTTTCGTGGGTGGTACCCCGCTCGCGCGGGCGCTGCATCTGGGACACGGTAGTGGAGAGATCAGGCGTGACGTCATCATGCTGGTCGGTGACTCCGTTCCGCTGCGGATAGCCGATCCGCTGGCCGTGGCCGGACAGGAACGGGGATTGACCGTGGTGGAAACAGCCCAGGGCATGTGCACACCGATGGGCACATTCCTGTACTTCGGACCCGACGATGAGTTCGGCAAGCTCTGCCCACCCGTCAAGGACGTGCAGGATGAGGCCATCCGAGTCCACTCTCCCGGAATAATCCTGTGGTGGTCTCGGCACGAGTACATTGACCGCTACGAGGGCGACCGGGTGCTCTCCCCGGATTCGGACGAGTTCTGGGAGGCGCAGCGCCGCGACCTCATCGCCACCGCCGACCGGTTGACGGGGCGCGGGGAAACCCTGGTGATCGTGCTGACTGAGCGCCCCGGCATCGGCGTGATGTCACGTCCCGACGACGAGCTGGCGTCCATGTTGATCAAGTACACGATCGAGCATGACGAGTATCGGCAGCGGTTCAACCAGATCGTCACGGAAGTGGCGGCGCAACGCGATGACATCCGCACCATCGACGGGGACTCCTTGTTCTGCGGCGACGCTCCGGGCGTTGGCCCCGGGCCACTGTGCGATGACACCGTGAATGGCAACTTGATGCGGCCCGACGGCAGTCACGTGGACAACGACCTGTTCGGCCCTCAGGTGGCTAACAAGCTTCTGGACATGACCCTGTCAGCCGCCTCCTGACAGGGACGGCTGACCGGCTATCCGGGATGCGGTCAGGTGGGTTGGGTGTCCTCGTGGGTTTCTGCATCGAGCCGATCCATCCACTCCCTGACGTGCCAGGTGGCCCGGACGTCGTCCTCGTTGTACTCCAGCACGCGCATGCGCGCCGCTTTGCGCTCCGCGGCGTTGAGGCCGTCAACGGCGGTGGCGAACCAGGTCTGCGAGTTCAAACCGCCCGGTTCCTCATCGCGCCACGAGAACCCCGCGCCCTTGCTCGCGACCACCTTCAACCCCAGACCGTCTACGGCGACGAAGTTGTCGCGGACCAGCTGGAAAAGATCTACGAAATGGTCCTTGATGAGCTCGCAGACCGCTGACAGATCAGGGTTCCCGCTGCGCTGGGCGAGGCGACGCAGGCGCACCACCTCGTAGTCGGAATAGTGGTAGACGAGCAGATCGGGGTGTTTGTTCACCAACCGCAGGAGCCAGCGGGCGAAATTAATCGCGAGATCCAGCTCTCCGCTGGGGGAGAGGTAGGTGAAAGAGCTGAAGTGCTGATATTTCTGTTTCCCCGTGGCGCGGTCGGTCAGCATGACCCCCCACAGGTAGGTGCGGTCGCCGTCGTCAGTTTCGATGTCCAGGTCCACCTCCACCGGTGCTCGCGGAGCCTCGATGGGTTCCAGCGAGGCCTTTTCCAGGGCGACCCCTCGCTTCAGCATCCGGGCGCGCCGGGCGGCGGTGCGCAACCTGGCCTCCGAGCGGTCGCGATGCGCGGTGAGCGGCAGGTAGTCGGGAAGCAGAGCATCAACATCCGCGTCGGCTAGCTGCGAGACCGTCGTGATACCGAGCCCCATCAGGGTCTGGAGTTCGCGGACGTCGAGTGGTGTCTTGGAGATGCGTAGCGAGATGTCGTCGTCGTCCATGCGAGGTCGACACGTCTCCCACCAGGCACACCACTCGCACTCCGGCACTCGGATGGGACGCACCGCAGGAGGGCGGGAATCATCCATTTCGCGGGTCATCGCTTGCTGGGCGACGTGCACCCGGAACCCGTGCTCGTGGTCGTAGCGTTCCAGCGCCGAACGGAGCCGGTGACCGCTGGGTGATGTGCGGGAGAAGGTGCGCAGGAAGCGCAGCTCGAGGGGCACCCAGACGATCAGCCCCCTGGTGCGGTCGTCGAAACCGATTGATCCGACGATGGCAGTGGAGGCCGAACGACCGCAGGCCTGGAGCAGTCTCCAGTGATGGGCCAGCTCCAACAGCACCCCCTGCCGGTAGGACCGGAAACGGTATCCAGGGAGTGGTTCTAGAACAGTTGGGGAGGTGAGCGTGGAGACGCGCAGTTCCTTGGCGTTTCGCTGTTCCTCCAGCAGGCGATAGGGCTTGACACGCAGCGGCCAATAGCCGGGACGTCCACCGGGCCGGTCGCTACCGCGTACGAGGGCATCAGGGCTTCCGACACGATGTCCCTGCTCGTCTGCCGGGAGTGTTCCGCCAATGATCACAGATGCGCCGGCGCCCATTGCGTCCAAGGTTTCGGTCGGGTTCTTCTCTCCGCGCAAATCGACCACGTCGGCGGCGCGGCAGAGGGCCTTCAGCATGGAATCGCGGAACTCCGAGCCGCCCGCGAATGCCTCTAGCAGCGACTCATCGAGAGGGTTCTCGGGTTTCGGGGTGCCAGGGTCGAAAGCGTTGAAGGTCTTGACGGGGCAGCTTCGGGCTGCGTACGGGTCCAGCAGAAACGTCATTTCCAAGCCCGGTGCAGAGCAACTATGCCGCCCGTCAGGTTTTTCCACTCGACGTTTTGCCAGCCGCAGTCCGCGATCAGGTTTGCCAGCTCCTCCTGCGCGGGCCACGCGAGGATCGACTCCGCCAGGTATCCGTAGGCAACGGGGTTGCTCGACACTTTGGCAGCCACGGGTAGCGCCCGCAATGCGCCGTGGGCGTAGATGAACCGCAGCGCCCGGTTCACCGGGGTGGAGAACTCCGCGATCACCATGCGCCCGCCCGGGCGGGTCACGCGCAGCAACTCCCGCAAAGCGGCGGCGGTATCCTCTACGTTGCGCAGGCCGTAGCTGATGGTCACTGCGTCGAACACCGAGTCGGCGTAGGGCAGGGCCAAGGCGTCGCCGCGAACGAAGGACAGCCGCGGGTGTTGCTGCTTGCCCGTTTTCAGCATCCCCATCGACAGGTCTGTGGGGAAGACGTGTGCACCCGTCTCCACGAAAGGCAACGATGACGTGCCGGTGCCGGCGGCCAGGTCCAGGATGCGTTCCCCTGGACGTGCGGCGACGGCTGTCACGGTTTCCCGGCGCCAGCCGCGGTCCCTGCCCAGCGACAGCAACGAGTTCAACAGGTCGTAGCGTGCGGCGACACCGTCGAACATGGCCGAGACCTCGGCGCGTTTCTTGTCGAGGTTGGCTCGGGTCTGGTGCATGCGCACACCTTATCGCCAGCCCTTGACAAATTTCAGTGCAGAACGGCCAACAAATCGACGCGATCGATGCCGTGGTGGCGCCACTGGCCCATCAGCTGGCCGACGACGTCGTTGATCGGGGCGCGGTTGAGTTTGTGTACCACGTGCGGATACCCCGAGGTTTCCCCGGCTACCAAACCGCTGCCGAAGACCTTGATGTTCCTGGGGTATGGCGTGTCCTGCCCGATTGCCACGATGTCGGCGTCCGAGTCCTTCTCCCGGATCACCCGCACCAGCTCGTCCAGGTAGACCGGGTCGGTCTGGGCGTCGTAGCAGTACCGGGTTCCCAGCTCTGAGTGCTGGAGGGTCCCGATCAGTGCACCGCAGTCCAGCGGGTGGGGACGCCACGTGACGGGGACGTGGTAGACGGCGTCCATGGAGCGCACCAGCATGCAGTCGAGTCCCACGACGTCGTTGGGATCGACGAATCGGAACCTAGCGACGATCTCCAGGTCCGAGGAATCGCCATCGAACCACCATTGATCGGGAAGCCACCTGGCAAGCAGATCGAGTTTGCCGGGATGCAGTGTGGCTTCGGGCTGGACGCGGGCAATTCCGCTCATACGGGCTACCTCCGTTGGTAATTTCCTGCATCCTACACAAAAAGGGCAAATGAGGACAGCACATGTCATGAGCGTCGCATACCGCTGCGTGGTGCCCTGGTGCCCGGCTGGGATGCGCCACAATGGTCGCCGTGGCGAAGAAGGACATCGTTCTCAAGGTTGAAAAACTGAAGAAGGCCTACGGGCCCGCGACCATTGTGGAAGGCTTCGACCTCAAGGTGGCCGCGGGAGAGGCCGTCGCGCTCACCGGGCGCAACGGCGCGGGCAAGTCGACGGTGCTGCGGTGCCTGGTCGGGGCCGATCGGCCCGATGAAGGCACCGTCGAGGTGCTGGGTGTGAAGATGAAGGAAACCAGCCCGGAGATCCGCCGCAACGTGGCCACCGTCATTGACGATCTCGATTTTTTCCCCGACCTGTCTGTCGTGGAGCATCTCGACCTGCTGGCGCGGGCCCATGGGATCGCTGACCCCGACGACCTGGTCGACGAGATCCTCGAGGAGGTGCAGCTCGTTCCCCAGGCCGGGCAGCTGCCCTCGACCCTGTCGTCTGGTCAGCGGCGACGCCTGGCGCTGGCCACTGCTTTCGTCAGGCCCCGGCGCCTGCTGGTCCTGGACGAACCGGAGCAGCGGCTCGACGTCGAAGGTATCGAATGGCTTGGGTCCCGCCTCAAGGCGGAGCTCGGTGACGGTCTGGCGATCGTGCTGGCCAGCCACGAACCCAGCCTGCTGGCCGCCATCGGCGCCCGCGAGGTGAGGCTGGGGGAACGTCGATGAGCGACGAACGGTTCGGGGTCATCGGCGAGGTCGATGAGAAACAGCTCCGTCTTCTCGTGCGCGACTGGCGGCGCGGCAGGGCTGACCGCAACCTCTTCCAGGCCATGCAGGACGCCTACGTGATGGTTTTCGCTCTCGTCCTGATCGGCGCCATGGTGATCAGCTCCATCATGCAGGCCCAACGCAGCGTGGCGGATTGCGCGGCCGATTCCTGCCGGGCGGCGCGGGGGCTGCTGCCCTGGGTCGCCGTCGCGGGATTCCTGGCCCTGGCCCTCGTGGCTGCGCGCCTGTTTGGTCCCGTTGTGGCCTCGGCCGCCGAGGGTTTCTGGGTCATGGACGGCAATGTCGACCGGCGCAGGATGCTTGCGGGGCGCCTCGTTGCCTCGGTGATTGTGGCTTTGGTTTTCGGCGCAGGACTCGGGGTGCTCGTGGCGGCCCTGGTCGGTGGCAACACCACGGAGGTTCTCACCTGGGGGCTGGCATCCGGTCTCGGATGCTTTGGGCTGGTGGCCTTCGCGGCTGCCGAGCAAGGAGCGGAACGGCGCTGGATCACCACCGCGCTGCTGTGGTTGATCGGGATCATCGCCTTCGCCGCCCTGCTCGTCCTGGTCACGATCTCCGCCGGGGTGGCGCCCATCAGTCTCGTGGCCGCGCTGAGCGTCGACTTTGCCTGGGTGGTGGCGGGCGGTGGTCTGCTGCTGGGTCTGATTTCTATCGTGCCCGCCTGGCTCCGGCTGCGCCACATGCGTCGCCAGCGACTCACCGCGGGTTCATCGCTGCTCGCGGGCATGCAGGGCGCCGCTTTCGCCCTCGATTTCGCCCTGGTCCGCGACATCCTGGTCGAGGACCAGGCACGACGTCGTGGGCACGTCCGTCCGACCCGTGGGTCGGGCAGTGGCGTGTGGGCCATCGTCCTGCGCGACCTGCAGCGGCTGTGGCGTGCTCCCAAGCCGCTGGCTTTCTGGCTGGCCTCCATTGCTGTTCCCTACGCCGTCCACGCACTCCGCATCGAGGTGCTGAACCCGTCGATCTCCGCGCTGGTGCTGATGACTGCCCTGATTGGTTTCTGCAACACGCTGCGTGTGCTGACCCGCACCAAGGGTCTCCAGCGCTGTTTCCCGTTCTCCCCGGGTGATGTCAGGCAGGCCGCCATGACGGTGCCCGCCCTGCTGGCGCTGCTCTGGGCGGCTGCGACGATGCCCGCTTTCGGGGGGATCTTCGGCGGAGCTGAGTTCGATCCGGTCACCGGGCTCTCGGTCTCCCTCATCACCGCGTTGGGCGGTCTGCTGGCGGCCTTCCGCTGGGTGTGTGCGAAGCCCCCGAACTATGGCGGCCCCATGGTCTCGGTCGGGATCGGGGCCATGCCGCCGGGCATGATGTTCTCCTTCATCCGCGGCATCGATATCGTCGCGTTGATCACCCTGCCGCTCGTCCTCGGGTGGCCATCCTGGATCTCGTTGGGCATCGCGACGGTCACCTGGCTGGTCCTGCGTTCCGGATTCGATCAGCAGGCCCTGATGGATGAACGTGAGGAGCAGCAGCGCCTGCTGGAGGAGCAGAAGTCCGGGCGTTCCGGCCGTGGCGGGGGCGGTCAGAAGGTGAGGGTGCAGCGGAAACGCTGACCTCGCCGCCCGCTGCTCGTTGCACGTAGCTGAGAGTAGGCATTCCTTCTCAGTTTTCAGTGCGCTAGGCTGACGTTAATCAAGCTGGAAGGCGGGCGCGGATGACCACTTCACCGGAGGCTTCCCAAGACATGTGTCTTGAGCGCGCGCGTTCCTTAGCGGGACGGATGCTGCGGGGAGGGGCGGCCTGCTCCCTGGTGGCTTGGCGGATCAGCAGTCAGTACGACTTCGTCGCCCACGGGCTGACCGCCCAGGGAGACATTGTGGTGGCTGTCCGCCCCGACGAGGACTGCCTGTTGTCCACCCTGCCCCCCGGCTCCGGGACCGTGGTGCGGATGGACCTGACCCGATACAGCAACGACGTGATGCTCTCGGTCATCGCGGCTTCCGCCCACCTGCTGGGCGAGCTCGTCCTGCTGCCGAATGCCGCCGTGGACCGCCTGCTGTCCGAGAACCAGCTTCCGGGGCGGGTCGCGGAACTGGCGCAGATCAGCGGTACCCGGATCGGTCTGGTGGTCACGGACCGCGTCCTGGTGCACGACCACAGTGGGGTCACCCCGGTTTCGTGGGAGGAAGTCCATGCGACCTGTTCGGAAGCGCCCGAAGTCTGGTGTGACGATTTCGAGACGCACGACGTCGTGGCCTCGCAGGGATGTGATGCCCTCTGGTGGGTGTGCCGTGCCGTGATCAACGGCAGTCTGCCGGGGCAGGCCGCCCTTCGCCCGAGCAGTTCCGGGCTCTGCGGACACGTGCTCGACAGGGTTTTCTGCATCGACGTCGACAGATCGGGAGTCACATTGATGCACGTAGGGGAGCACGAGACCGCGACAGTCTTCGCACGTTTCGAGGATCGCCCTGCGACGCTGTCGGCATTGACGCAGCAGGTGTTGCGTCTTGTTGAGGACTCGAGGCCGGTGCACCCCCACCGGTGCATCTGACGGCTGGCCCCGGGAGAAAGCTCAGGCCCCGCACCGAGCGGGGCCTGAGCTTTTGCTTTCAGACGTGGCGGCCCTGTGGGCCGTTCAGGGGACTCAGCGGGCCTCGTAGGAGGTGCAAACGCCGTCAACCACGGTGACGCCGGAGGCGCTGCAGAGCAGGTCCTTGTTGTGGGCGCATTCGAGGCGCTGGCAGGCGCCGACGCGTCCCTCAGCGGTGGGCAGGCCAGCGCGGGCGTCGAGGGTGATGAAGGTGGTGCAGGCCGAAGAGCCGTCAACGGTGATCGCGAAGGCGGTGCAGCCCTTGTTGTTGAAAGCGCAGGTGGTGGTGTCGCAGGACTTGACGGGGGTGACGGTGGGCATTTCTAGGACCTTTCGTCTGTGGTGCATCTGATGAGAAATACGTTACGTCTGGTTCCAACCCCCTGCAAGCAAGAGAATCCTTTGCTGACTTGGGTAAATGAGCAAAAACGACGCGGAATTCGCCCGTCTTTAATGGTCCCTTGTGTTTCGAAAATTGAAAGCTTGCGAAATGTTTTCCGTCGCTTGTGTGGGGTGCGTCGAGAAACCCCTAGTGAAGGAAGAAGAAGCAGGAAAGGCTTGCCTCGAATCAGCTGACTCGGGACGCATTGCTCCTGCCGTGAGTCGCCTGTCCCTTCTGATGGAAATGCTTACCTTGCTTTTGCCTATCGACTCTACGGCTCGAGTGGGCGGGCGTGAGACGGGTGGATGGGCCTAGAGCAGGTGATTGTGAGGCGGGGGAGGCGTTTCAGACCAGGCCGAGAGCCTGGAGCATCGGAATAAACTTGGCCTCGGTCTCGGCCAGTTCTGCCTGTGGGTCCGAGTCGGCAACGATTCCGGCGCCCGCGAACAGGCGGATTTCCCCGGGGTGGGCAGGATTGATGAACCCGCCGCGTAGAGCAATGACCCATTCGCCGTCGCCGTCGGAGTCCACCCAGCCGATGGGGCCGGCGTAGCGTCCCCGGTCCATGGATTCCAGCTCCGCGATGATCTCGCCCGCGAAGAAGGTCGGGGTGCCGCAGACGGCCGCCGACGGGTGCAGCGCTCCCGCCAGCGCCAAGGAACTGATGTCGGGTTCCGCCACCCCTGTGATGTCGGTGGCCAGGTGCATGACGTTCGGGAGGGTCAGTACGGAGGGGGCTTCCGGCACGTTCATGGCGCCGCAGTAGGGCTCCAGCGCCTCGGCAACGGATGCGACCGCGAATTCGTGTTCCGCGACGTCCTTGCCGGAACCCGCGAGCTGTTCGGCCCTGTGGAGAGGGTTGGTGTGGCCGGGGTCCAGGGAAACCGTGCCTGCCAGGACGCGAGACGTGACCAGGGTGCGGTGACGGCGGATCAGTAGCTCCGGGGTCGCGCCGACCATGCCGTCGACCAGGTAATTCCAGGCCATCGGGTAGGCCCGCAGGAGCCTGCGCAGCACATGACGCGGGTCGATGGGGGCTTCTGCGACGGCCTTCAGGGAGCGGGCCAGCACCACCTTGCTGATTTCGTTGGCGCGGATGCGCGCTACGGCCTCAGCGACGATGTCCGCCCAGTCCTGACCGGACAAGCCGTCAGGGGCCAGTCGGATCCCCTCGGTTGGTACCACGGGATCGCCTCTGCCGGGCAGCTCCAGGCTGAGGCGGCTCTCGCTGATCCTGGTCATCCAGGCCTGCCCGTCGCGTTTGCCGATGATGGTCTCGGGGACGATCAGCACGGAACGGGTGCGGGAGCGGTCCGGGTCGAACGCGAAAGAACCGACTGCCAGGGGGCCGGTTCCCCAGGCGCCGGGGAGTTCCGAATCGTGGTCGATGTGGGCGCTGACCTCGCTCCACCAGACGTCGGCGGCGTCGGGGAAATCGGTCTCGAAGCGGGCCACCTCGCCCAGGGTGATGAATCCCTCGCCTTTCCTTAGGAATGCGGTGGCTCGCTCGGTGGTGAGAAAGTGCGCGAGGTCCCCCGGATCATCGATGGAGACGGTCGTGGCGCGCAACCGTTTCGTCGCGAAGTCAAGGCTCACCCGGGGAACGATAGTCGAGGCTGGCTCCTAGAGGCCAGAAGGGTTGGATGGCCAGGGACGGCCGAGGTCGACACGCCGCCCGGCGCATGCGATTAACGAACGCTTTCTGTTGTTAAAAACTGAGGTGTTGTCCCTAGTCAGGGTCGATTTATCGGAGGTTTCTGGGTGGTTGGTGAGAAAGAGAGGTCACCCCATAGACTGAGGCCTGAAGTCCGGTTCACGGCAGCCTTGGGAGCCGGGTTCCTGATGAGTAAGACGAGGAGAGTCGAATGCCAAAGGCGGAAGCCGACGTCATCGTCGTCGGTGCGGGTCCTGGGGGGTCCGCTGCCGCGGCCAATCTGGCGCGGCGGGGAGTGGGCGTTCTGCTGCTGGAGAAGAGCCATTTCCCGCGCGAGAAGGTGTGTGGCGACGGGTTCACACCGCGCACCACCCGGGCTTTGGTGCGCCTCGGCATTGACACCTCTGAAGAGGCCGGATGGCTTCACAACAAGGGTCTGCGTGTGTACGGAGGGCGGGTCGAGCCCTTCCAGTTGGAGTGGCCGAAGCTCGCCGACTTCCCCTCCTACGGGCTGGTGCGAAAACGCGCTGACTTCGACGATCTGATGGCCAAACACGCCGTCGGGTGCGGGGCCGAACTGATCCAGGGGGCCAACGTGACCGAGGCGATCCTGGACGATCGCACCGGTCGCATCGTTGGGGTGAGGACCCGAGACGGTGAGGAATACCGCGCCCCACTGGTGGTAGCTGCTGATGGCAACTCCTCGCGGCTGTCGGTTGCCATGGGGTTGAACAAGCGTTCCGACCGTCCGATGGGGGTGGCCTACCGCACCTACTATCGTTCCCCACGCAGCAACGACGACTACCTCGAATCGTGGCTGGAACTGTGGGACGGCAAACCTCGTGAATCCACTTTGATGCCTGGCTACGGCTGGATTTTCGGGATGGGCGACGGCACCTGCAACGTCGGGCTCGGCGTTCTCAACACGTCCCGGTCATTCCAGAAAACCGACTACCGGGAGCTGATGAAACGCTGGCTCGCCAACACCCCCGAGGAGTGGGGTTTCCGGGAGGAAAACCGTCTCGGGAAGATCCAGGGCGCGGCGCTGCCGATGGCTTTCAACCGGCAACCCGTCTACGGTCGCGGCCTGCTGCTGGTGGGCGACGCGGGCGGCATGGTCAACCCGTTCAACGGCGAGGGGATCGCCTACGCCATGGAGTCCGCGGAACTGGCCGCCGATGCCATCGCCCAGGCCCATGCCCGCGGGATCGGCACCGAGTCCGCCGAACGCGCCCTGCACGGCTATCGCACTCAGCTGAAAGCCAGCCTCGGCGGCTACTACAGGCTGGGAACCATTTTCGTGAAGCTCATCGGCGACCCGCGCGTGATGCACCTGTGCACCACCTACGGGCTGCCCCGCAAGACCCTGATGCGCTTCGTCATGAAGCTGCTGGCGAACCTGACCGACAGTCACGACGGGGATGCCATGGATCGCGTCATCAATGCCTTGTGCCGGGTAGCGCCGGCGGCGTGAGCAGACAGGTGGAAGGGAAGGAAGCACAGTGAATCTCTACATTCCAATAGTCGGGATGGTGGTGCTGGCCACGGTGTTCGTGGCCGTGTCCATGACCCTGAGCATCCTCATCGGGCCCGGGCGCAAGAACCGTGCCAAGTACGACTCCTACGAGTGCGGCATCCAGCCCACCCCGCAGCCTGTCGGCGGGGGACGCTTCCCCGTGAAGTACTACGTGATCGCGATGTTGTTCATCGTCTTCGACATCGAGATCGTCTTTCTCTACCCGTGGGCCGTCACCTATAGCCAGCTCGGGCTCTTCGGGATCATCGCCATCATCAGCTTCATCGTGACGGTGCTGGTGGCCTATTTCTACGTCAAACGCCGCGGCGGCCTGGACTGGGACTGAATGAGAGGACCACAGATGGGTATCGAAGAGAAACTTCCCTCCGGGATCCTGCTCACCACGGTCGAGGGGATCTTCGGCTGGGTGCGCAAGGCATCGTTTTGGCCCGTGACCATGGGCCTGGCCTGCTGCGCCATCGAGATGATGGCCTACGCCACCCCCCGCTTCGACTCGGCACGCTGGGGGCAGGAGGTCTTCCGTGCCTCGCCGCGCCAGGCCGACCTGATGATCGTTTCCGGACGGTTGTCGCAGAAGATGGCCCCCATCGTGCGGCAGGTCTACGACCAGATGCCGAACCCCAAGTGGGTGATCTCGATGGGTGCGTGTGCGTCCTCGGGCGGCATGTTCAACAACTACGCCATCGTCCAGGGCTGCGATCACATCGTGCCCGTCGACATCTACGTGCCCGGCTGCCCGCCTCGCCCCGACATGCTGATCGATGCCATGTTCAAGCTCCGCGAGGAGGTTGCGAAACGCCCGATCGGTCCGAACGAGGCCGCCGCCATCGCGGCCCGCGAGGAGGCCGCCCTGGCTGCGCCCGCGACCCACGAGCTGAAGGGACTCATGCGATGACCGAGACCCCCGGCGAGATCACCCCACGGCAGAACACCCCCCAGGCTCCGGTGTTCGAGACGAAGGCTGGCATGTGGAGCCGAGGCTCCGGCGACACCTCCGGGTATGGCCACATTCAGCGGCAGATCTCCATGCCCGGCCAAACCCAGGGCCCCTTCGGGGAACCCTTCGATACCATCGTCGCTCGCGGAGCAGAGCTCGTCCCCGCCTTGGCCGGTGGGCTGGTGCTGTTCGACCGCGGTGAGCTGACCATTTTCGTGCCCCGTGAACACCTCCGCGAGACCGTGAAAGCATTCCGCGACGACGCCCACCTGCGTTTCGAGATCTGCGTGTCGGTCAGCGGGGTGCACTACCCGCAACAGACCGGTGCGGAACTGCACGTGGTCTATCACCTGCTCTCGATCACCCACAACCGTCGAGTCCGCCTCGAGGTGACGGCCCCCGAGAACGATCCGCAGGTCCCGTCGGTGGTGGCCACCTATCCGATGGCCGACTGGCACGAACGCGAGACCTGGGACATGTTCGGGATCCTGTTCGACGGCCATCCGTCGCTGACCCGCATCCTCATGCCCGACGACTGGGTGGGGCACCCGCAGCGCAAGGACTACCCGCTGGGCGGCATCGACATCCAGTACAAGGGCGCCACCGTGCCTGCCCCCGATCACCGGAGGACGTACAACTGATGAGCAACGACATCTTCGCCGCCACCGGCGAATCCACGGCTGATCGGGTCTATCTGGCCCAAGGAGGCGACTGGGCGCAGATCGCCGCAGAGCAGGCCGAACGCGGGGACGAGACGATCGTGGTCAACATGGGCCCGCAGCACCCGTCCACCCACGGCGTGCTCCGTCTCATCCTGGAGATGGACGGCGAGACCGTCACCCACATCCGGCCCGCCATTGGTTTCCTGCACACCGGCATCGAGAAGAACATGGAGTTCAAGACGTGGACCCAGGGTGTGGCGTTCTGCACCCGCATGGACTACGTCGCGCCGCTGTTCAACGAGGCCGTCTACTGCCTGGCCGTCGAGAAACTGCTCGGTATCACCGACGACATCCCGGAGCGCGCCTCCGTGCTGCGGGTCCTGGTGATGGAGCTGAACCGCATCGCCTCCCACCTGGTGGCGATGGGCACGGGCGGCATGGAAATCGGTGCCCTCACGGTGATGACCATCGCCTTCCGCGAACGCGAGATGATTCTCGATTTCCTGGAGGGGCTGACCGGGCTGCGCATGAACCACGCCTACATTCGTCCCGGCGGGGTGGCCAACGACCTGCAGGAAGGCGGTCTGGAACATCTGCGCACCGTCATCGCCTGGCTGAAGAAGCATCTGCCCGAGTACGCGACCTTCTGCAATGAAAACCCGATCTTCAAGCTGCGCATGCAGAACATCGCGAAGATGGATCTCACCGCCTGCATGATGATGGGCGTCACCGGCCCGATCCTGCGGTCCACCGGCTACGAGTGGGATCTGCGCAGGGCACAGCCCTACTGCGGCTACGAGACCTACGACTTCGACGTGGTCACCTGGGACACCCAGGACGCCTACGGGCGGTTCCGCATCCGCCTGGAGGAGACCTGGCAGTCGCTGCGGATCGTGGAGCAGTGCCTCGAGCGCCTCGAACGCACCCAGGGTCAGCCCGTCATGGTGGGCGACGCGAAGATCGCCTGGCCTGCGTCGCTGGCCATCGGACCCGACGGGCAGGGCAACAGCCACGAACACGTCAAACACATCATGGGCGAGTCGATGGAAGCCCTCATCCATCACTTCAAGATCGTCACCGAGGGCTTCAAGGTGCCTGTGGGCCAGGTCTACCAGGCCATCGAATCGCCCAAGGGCGAGCTGGGCTGCACCCTGGTCTCCGACGGCGGCCCCCGCCCCTACCGCGCCCACTTCCGCGACCCGGGGTTCAACCATCTGCAGTCCGTGCCGATGATGTGCGAGGGCGGGATGATCTCCGACGTCGTGGTGGCCGTGGCCAGCATCGACCCTGTTCTTGGAGGTGTGGACCGATGAGCGGTCATTTCGTCAGCGATTTCCCCGATTCCGGTTCGGTGGACTACTCGGACCAGTCCACCAACCTCGATGAGACCGCGATCGCCGAGCTGAACGAGCTGGCGGGGCGCTATCCGCACCCGCGCTCCGCGCTGCTGCCGATGCTGCACCTGGTGCAGTCCTACGACGGTCGCATCAGCCCGCGCGGCATCGAGCTGTGTGCCGAGATCCTCGGGATCACCACGGCCCAGGTCTCCGGGGTGGCCACCTTCTACACCATGTTCAAGCGCAGGCCCGCTGGGCACCATCACCTGGGGGTGTGCACCACGGCCCTGTGCGCGGTCATGGGCGGCGACATCCTCCTGGAACGGGCCAAACAGCGGCTGGGCATCGACGAGGGCCAGACCACCCCGTGCGGGCGGGTCTCGCTGGAACGCCTGGAGTGCAACGCCGCCTGCGACTACGCGCCCGTGGCGATGGTCAACTGGGAGTTCTTCGACGACATGACCCCGGAGAAGCTTGATGAGCTGATCGACGCGCTCATGAATGGCGAGGAGGTGGTCTCTCCACGCGGAGCCACCATCACGTCGTGGAAGAAGGCCGAACGAGTGCTTGCCGGGTTCCCCGACGGGCGCGCCGACGAGGGGCCCTCCGCCGGGCACGCATCCACCCTCGGCAGGCGGATCGCCGCCGAGAACGGCTGGAGCGCTCCCGATCCCGACAATCTGCCGGCAGCACCCGAGGAGGAGACGAAGTGAGCGACCTGCTCGCCCCAGTCCTCAGTGACCAGTGGGGCCAGGACAAATCCTGGAAGCTCTCGCGCTACGAGGCCGCGGGCGGCTACCGGGCGCTGCGCAAGGCGCTGCTCGGCATGACCCAGGACGAGGTGATCGCCCTGGTCAAGGACGCGGGTTTGCGTGGCCGCGGTGGCGCGGGCTTCCCGACGGGAATGAAGTGGAGCTTCGTGCCCCAGGACAACCCCAACCCGAAGTACCTCGTGGTCAACGCCGACGAATCGGAGCCCGGCACCTGCAAGGACATGCCGCTGCTGATGGCTTCCCCCCACACCCTCGTCGAGGGCGTGCTCATCTCCTCCTACGCCATCGGCTCCCACCAGGCGTTCATCTACTGCCGCGGTGAGGTGCTGCACGTGATCCGGCGGCTCCAGCAGGCCGTCAAGGAGGCCTACCAGGCCGGCTACGCGGGAAGGAACGTGTTGGGATCCGGCTATGACCTCGACGTGATCGTCCACGCCGGGGCCGGGGCCTACATCTGTGGCGAGGAGACCGCGTTGCTCGACTCCCTGGAGGGTAGGCGCGGCCAGCCGAGGCTGCGTCCCCCGTTCCCAGCGGTCGCGGGCCTGTACGCCTCCCCGACGGTCATCAACAACGTGGAGTCCATCTCCTCGGTGCCCTCGATCGTCAACAACGGGGCCGCCTGGTTCCAGGCGATGGGCACGGAGAAGTCGAAGGGTATGACGATCTACTCGCTGTCGGGGCACGTCGCCCGACCCGGGCAGTTCGAGGCCCCCATGGGCATCACGCTGCGGCAGCTGCTGGATCTTTCCGGCGGCATCCGGGCGGGTCACGAGCTGAAGTTCTTCACCCCGGGTGGTTCCTCCACCCCGATCCTGACCCCCGAACACCTCGATATCCCCCTCGACTACGAGGGCATGGCATCGGCGGGCACGATGCTCGGCACCAAGGCGCTCCAGGTCTTCGACGAGACCACCTCCGTGGTGCGCACCACCCTGCGGTGGGTGGAGTTCTACAAGCACGAGTCGTGCGGCAAGTGCACCCCCTGCCGTGAGGGGTCGTGGTGGCTGGTGCAGCTGCTGATGAAGTTCGAGGCCGGCACCGCAGAGGAGGGCGACGTGGACAAGCTCCTCGACGTCTGCACCAGCATCGGTGGTCGCTCATTCTGTGCCCTGGCCGATGGCGCCGTCGCCTGCGTGACGAGTGCGGTGCGCCACTTCCGGTCCGAGTTCGAACAGGGCTACCACACGCCCGCCTGGGAGCTTTTCCCCTACGAGCGCAGCGCGTTGTTCGCCACGGAAGGAGAAGCCCGGTGAGTCAGCCAACCGAAACCGCAGCCAAGGTGGCGCCGAAACCGGATCTCGTCACCCTCACCATCGACGACGTCCCGGTCAGCGTCCCGAAGGGAACCCTCATCATTCGGGCCGCCGAGATGATCGGTACCGCCATTCCCCGGTTCTGTGACCATCCGCTGCTGGACCCTGTCGGGGCCTGCCGTCAGTGTCTCGTCGATATCCCCGACGCGGGCAACGGGCGCGGTTTCCCCAAGCCCCAGGCCTCCTGCACCATGCCGGTGGCCGAGGGCATGGTGGTGCGCACCCAGGTCAGCTCGCCCGTGGCGAAACGCGCCCAGGAGGGCATCCTGGAGCTGCTGCTGATCAACCATCCGCTCGACTGTCCCATTTGCGACAAGGGTGGCGAGTGTCCCCTGCAGAACCAGGCGCTCAGCAACGGGCGCGGCGAGTCGCGCTACGGCGGAGTGAAGCGCACCTACCCGAAGCCGGTCAACGTCTCCGCGCAGATTCTCCTCGACCGCGAACGCTGCGTGCTGTGTGCCCGCTGCACCCGTTTCTCGGAGCAGATCTCCGGGGATCCGTTCATTGCGCTGGTGGAACGCGGCGCGCTGCAGCAGGTCGGGTTCTACGAGCAGGATCCCTACGATTCGTACTTCTCCGGCAACGTGGTGCAGATCTGTCCGGTGGGTGCGCTCACGTCGGCCGCCTATCGCTTCCAGGCACGCCCCTTCGACCTGAAATCAACGACCACCACCTGCGATCACTGCGCGGGGGGCTGTGAGATCCGTGCCGACCACCGCCACCACCAGGTGAAGCGCCACCAGGCGGGCGATGCCCCCGAGGTGAACGAGGAATGGCTCTGTGACAAGGGACGTTTCGGTTTCGTTTCGGGACGTGGCGAGGACCGCTTGACCCGACCACTGGTCAGGCGCAACGGGGTCCTGCAGGCCGCCAGCTGGCCCGAGGCCATCGACGCCGCCGTCGCCGGATTGAAGGCCGCGGGACCCGCGGTCGGTGTGCTTCCTGGCGGTCGGTTGACCGTCGAGAACGCCTACGCCTACTCGCGGTTCGCGCGCACCGTGCTCGGTACCAACAACATCGACTTCCGCTCCCGGGCCGCCTCCGAGGAGGAGGCCGAGTTCCTGGCCGCTCGGATCGCGGGGCGCGGAATGGACGTCACCTACGCGGATCTCGAGGCCGCCAAGCACGTGGTTCTGGTCAGCTACGAACCCGAGGACGAGACCTCCGTGGTGTTCCTGCGACTGCGCAAGGCTGTGCGCAAGCACGGCCTCAAGGTCACCACGCTCGCGCCCTTCGCGTCCCGGGGAACGCAGAAGCTCTCCGCAACGCTGATTCCCGTCGCGCCCGGAGCCGAGGCACAGACGCTGGAGGCGATGGAGCTGGAGGAGGGCACCATCATCCTCGTCGGCGAGCGGGCCGCCTGCCAGCCGGGCCTGCTGTCCGAGGTCTCCTCCAAGGCGATTCGAAGCGGGGCGCGTCTGGCGTGGATGCCGCGTCGTGCGGGCGACATGGGTGCCATCGCGACGGGCTGTCTGCCGGGTCTGCTGCCGGGTGGTCGTCCCGTCGCTTCCGCGGAAGCCCGGGTCGACATGGCCGCGGCCTGGGGGGTGGAGACCCTGCCGATCGAACCCGGCCTGAGCGCTGCCGAGCAGTTCGCCTCGGCGCAGGAGGGCTACCTCAAGGCGTTCCTGGTGGCGGGTGTCGACCCCTACGACATGCCGGAGGCCGACTCCGCACTGCATGCGCTGCGCAAGAGTTTCGTGGTGCACCTCTCCACCCGCGCCAATGCCGTGACCGAGGTGGCCGATGTGGTCTTCCCCGCCTGCCTGACGGAGGAGCAGGCCGGGCATTTCCTGAACTGGGAGCAGCGTATTCGGCCCGTCGCTCTGGTCAACGAGGGCACGAAACATCCCATGAGCGATCTGCGGATCCTCGCGGCCCTGGCCGACGCCATGGGAACCGACCTCGGGTTCCGCGCATCCGCTGCCGCCTGGGCTGATTTCCAGGAGCTCGGGCCCTGGGATGGCGAGCGGGTCGCGGTTCCACGCAAACTCGACGCCGGTGTGACCCAGGGAGGCCTCGTGGTCGCCTCGTGGCGGGAGGCTCTCGACGCCACCAGCGGTATCGACTTCGAGATCGCGTTGCGCAGGACCGCCCGGCCTGCCGTCGCCCGGATGTCCCCAGCGACGGCTGCGGCATTCGGGATCGGTGAGCTGTGCCGCGTCGAAGCCCCTGGGTCCTCGCAGTTGCTGCCCGTCCAGCTCACGGAGATGGTCGACGGTGTGGTGTGGGTGCCGATGAACCCCGGGGAACCCGGTCGTCTCGGCGTGGTGCCCGGGTCCATCGTGACCGTGACGCCCGCCTCCAGCGATGAAGGAGATCAGGAATGAACGTGTTCTTCCAGGATCCGTGGTGGCTCATCGCCATCAAGGTCCTCGCCCTGTTCGTGATCCTGCTGGTGTGGACCATCTTCAACGTCTGGTATGAGCGGCGCCTCGTCGGCAAGATGCAGCACCGCCTCGGACCGATCATGAACGGCCCCTTCGGTTTGGGTCAGGCGCTCGCTGACGGCATGAAGTTGCTCGTGAAGGAAGATTTCCGACCGAAGCACACGGACAAGTGGGTGTTCAACCTGGCTCCGATTCTGACTGGCATGGCGGCCTTCACCACGTGGACGGTGATCCCGTTCGGCGGTGAGGTGGAGATCTTTGGGGTCCCCACCCGGCTCCAGGTCACCGACCTTCCAGTGGCGGTGCTTTTCGTGCTGGCCATCGCATCCATCGGTATTTACGGCATCGTGCTGGCTGGGTGGGCGTCGAACTCCACCTACGCTTTCCTGGGTGCGATGCGCAGCTCCGCGCAGATGATCTCCTACGAGATCGCGATGGGACTGTCCATCGTTGGGGTGTTCCTGCAGGCGGGCACCATGTCCACCTACGGCATCGTCGAAGCGCAGCGCTCTCCGATCATCTTTCGGCTTCCCTTCGTGGAGGGCGAGGCGAACATCGGGATGATGGGCTGGTACGCGTTGCTGTTGGCGCCGTCGTTCGTGATTTATGCCATCGCGATGGTGGGCGAGACCAACCGTGCCCCCTTCGACCTGCCCGAGTGTGAGTCCGAGCTGGTTTCCGGCTACCTGACCGAGTACTCCGGCTTCCGCTACGCGATGTTCTTCCTGGCGGAGTACATCAACATGGCGACGGTCTCCGCGGTGTGCACGACCCTGTTCCTGGGCGGTTACCTGCCCCTGTGGCCGCTCAACCTCATCGAACCTCTCAACAACCCGTGGTTCGGGCCGCTCTGGTTCGTCATCAAGGTGCAGCTGTTGTTCTCCGTGTTCGTGTGGTTGCGCGGCACCCTGCCCCGGTTCCGCTACGACCAGTTCATGGACCTGGGCTGGAAGCGGTTGATCCCGATCTCTTTGCTGTGGATCGTGATGGTCGCGCTCGCGCCGCGCTACACCCTCGCGCTGGCTGTCGCGCTCGTGGCGATTCTGGTGGCCTTCGCGCCGAGGAAGAAGGAACCCGAGCGGGTGCCTCCCGTGGACCCGAACAAACCATTCGATGCCTTTGCGGGCGGTTATCCGGTGCCGCCCAGGCCCGGGCAGGTGCTGCCCGAACTGGCCCGGGTGATTCGGTCCGAGACCGTTGAGCCGACCGAGAGCGAGGAGAAGTAATGGGAATCTTCGATCCGTGGGCCGGCTTCGGCATCACTCTTCACACCATCTTCCGCAAGACCTTTACGCAGGGCTATCCGCAGAAGGGCAGGGAGAAGGTCACGTTGCCGCGTTTCCATGGTCGGCATCAGCTCAACCGCTGGCCCGACGGCCTGGAGAAGTGCGTCGGCTGCGAACTGTGTGCCTGGGCCTGTCCTGCCGACGCCATCTACGTGGAAGGCGCCGACAACACCGACGAGCAGCGTTTCTCCCCGGGGGAGAGGTTCGGGCACGTTTACCAGATCAACTATCTGCGCTGCA
>ERZ772799.110-NODE-110-length-33359-cov-16.164215_pt1 | contig 33359 bp, 21 predicted proteins | sample MGYA00511345_ERZ772799 | MGnify/ENA primary metagenome ERZ772799 (study PRJEB29015, sample SAMEA2738037) | human oral metagenome | biome: human oral; feature: human-associated habitat; material: saliva | place: China | collected 2238 ... | reverse complement strand
GGATGATTTCTTCGTGAATAGCCTCGTCAGCCGCCATTTCTTCGGTGGCGTCCGGGTCTTCGGCGTAGGGGGAGCGGGATTCGGCCATTTGCGCCATTGCCAGAATAAAGACCGACCCGAAATGCTTCGCCATGAACTGTAAAAATGCGGATGAGAGCGACGGGCGGACGGGTTTGCCAGCATGTTCGCCGAGCATATCGCGCCAGTGCTGTTGATGGCGTTTCTCAGCCTCGGCAACCTGCATCAGAATCTCACGCTCTTCGCCCTCGGCGCGCTGGGCTAGGTAGCGGTAGATGCGCGCCTCCGACTCTTCATCGGCGAGATAACGCCGCCACCGCCGGATTTGTGCCTCACTCGGCTGGGTGACGGGATGGTGCCGTGCCGGTATGTGCCCGGTCGTCGGGGAAGAATCTTCGGATGCGGTGCGAACCCCCTCAGCCTGGGCGGTGAGAAGATGCTCGCTCTGAGTTTTATGTGGTTCGGCCGATGTCATAGATATCCCGGGTAGATTGGTGTGCAACTCACCAGCATAGGGGGTTCGTCCTCGAAAATCTAGGAAAAGGTGCCGGTGCTTTTATGTTCGCTGCGTCGAACATCTAGGTTGAGATCGCATTGTAAAAGTCGCGGATGAAGGGGCGCCGTTCTATCTGCAATTCCTCGCCACTCTCGGTATAACAAAGCAAATTCTTTCTAATTTTAGATTGAACGAATAAACATACCTGTTCAGTTACATGCCAAATAATTGAATGTCAGACCTGAATATCTAAAATTGATCCAGGTTTCAAAGGTTATCTTATTACAGAGAATAATTCGATAATGAGGCTTTTCGGAGAATTTACCTATAGAGCAGTATTCAGAGATTTTAGAATATCCAATTGATGAAGCCTTAGGGTTTGAGGGATAACCGTATTAGAAAATCTTGGATTGTACTTAAAAGGTGGCACAACAAATTATATCGATATATTCCTTGCAAGAAGGTAAGTGACGATAGTTTCCTTTGTGTGCTGCGTTGGAACATATGGAAAGGTAAAGCAGGCTTGGGGAGAAGATAGAAATATCTTGGAAATGAGTTAATGATACCTGATATATGTCTGGCTTATTGTCTCTGTGGTAATTTCAGAAAAAATATGAGGGGTAGTAAGCAGATACTTACATCTGAGTAGTAACAGCAGAATGCCCATAACCTGTAGAGGCATAGAGGGCTCTTAGGGTATTTTCTTGATTTTAGATAGTGCATCACAGTAAAATTTTCTCTGTATTTTTCGTTAACTAAATAAATATCATAACTTTGTCAGAACATAGTCACTGGTACTTAATATAATTAAGCCACATAGTAATATTTTTATTGCATTAAATAAAAATATTAAGCATTCAAAGCATAATTAGTAATATATTAGAACTTGGAGTAAGTAGCTTGGAGGATAACAGTATATATCCAGGGCCAATAACGCGTGACTTCTCAGGATATCGTTATGTAGATCCTGGTATAAATCAAGTCTTAGTTGGTATTGAAGAAGGGGATAAACTTGAGTTGATGAATAAAGTAATAAAGTATATTAATAAATATAGAACTAATATATGTAATCTTGGATGGCTGGGAGGTATATCAGTAGCAAGTGATATGCTAGAGGATTGGAAATCAGAAAATATTGTATGCCGTGAAGAGAACTCAATGTATGTAGTAGAATATACTGTCGATGACCAAACAGTACGTGGAGTTTTGGTAGAGATCGACTTGTATAATTCATCGGACTCAAGTATATTGCCACATGAAAATGTTAACAATGAAGATGTAGACAAAATGGCGAAAAGCTTTTTTCTTCGGCGAGCAGATTATGAGCCAATATTGCTAGTACAGTCTATGACTCCCGTGATGCGTAGCCTTATTAGTTCAGTTTGTTATAGCCATAGTATTACAGAAAAGGTGTCTGAACCAGGAATTTCTTATAATATATGGAATGTAAAAGACCCAGATATTAGAAGTATATTTCACGAAGAGATTCGTAAACGACAGACATTTATTGCTGATGGGCACCATAGGTTGGCTTCTCATCTATCGTTAGGTCATGTTCTTGCTCTTGTTACCGATACAGAAGAATCTCCACTTCAACTCGGAGCTATACATCGAATAATACCTAGTATTTCTTTAGATAAAATTATGAATACATCGAGAACGTTCAAATTTTTTGATGTGCACGGAAATAACATTAATAAATGTCTATTATCTTGTAATAAAAACGAGTTTATTATGGGAGATGGGCATAAATGGAAACGGGTCGTTTTAGCTACAGGAAATACAAATGATGTATCGAATATACACGAGGAGTTAGATTTTTTTTTAGAGAATAAAAAAAATAATCTATTATACAGGCACGAAGTGAAAGAGGCAATTAAAACAGCTGAGCAGGTTAATGGCGTAGTAATTTTATTACCTTCTCCAGAACTATCTTCAATATATGAATATATATCGCAAGGTAAGCTCCTGCCAGAGAAAGCAACTTCTTTCTGGCCAAAGCCTCCAGTATCCATGGTCGTTAGGACATATTGATGTCAGATAAACCTTTAGTTAAAGTATTTTGTACCCCAGTGCGCCATTGTGCTGTTTCAGATGTAGACTATTTCGATAGAGATAAATGGAATAGTCTTAGAAAGCAAAGTGATCGTAATCGATCTGCAACAGCATCTATATTGCGTAGATATGTACTAGAAACCATGGGGGCAAACAAGACAACCCTGCATCGATATTGTGCAGGGTGTGGATCCAAAGAGCATGGCTTGGTGTATGCCCGAGAAAGTGATGGCACGTACTGGATGGTTACTACTTCACACGCACATAATGTCGTTCTAGTAAGTGCTGTACCAGTAGGGTACCAAGGGATTAAAGGAATAGGTGTGGACGTAGAATGTATTGAACGAATAGATGAAAGAATCAAATACCTGATTTGTACTAAAAAAGAAATTTCTAACATTGAGAAAGGTAGACTTGTAATAAGCGATATATGGGTTGCAAAAGAATCTATCTTAAAATCCATAGGATATGGCCTCCATATAAGCCCAAAATGTATAGATTTGGCTTCTAAAGAAAATGGAGAACATTGGATACATGGCAAGCTTCAGAGTACATCTTTAATGCCGCATGGGGCACTTATAAGATTAGATAATTTTAATTTTCAAGAAGATACAAAAATGATAGGAGCCTGCTATGTAAATGGATTAGAAAATGTGAATGTATCTCTCGAGAGTGTTATTTTCTAAATTATACTAATCCTAAATAGTTTACGAGTATAAAAATTATCTAGTTAGTAATAAAACAGTAATTAATGTTATCAGAAATTATGGATTTATTGAGACTCGTCATGACTTTAGTAGTGGTGAAAAAACTTTCCTTTGACACAAACTAAGTAGTTAGAGAATGAATATTGATACTATATGTATCCTTGAAAATTATTGCTTTTCTTGGAGTGACTTCGTTTGAGGGGATTTGAGGATTATAATCAAACTGAGTAGGGTGCCCAATATATGTTTATCAGCTATAGATAATATATCCTCAAAAATCTCCTGATCATCTATTAGAATTCCCCCTCAGTAATTATGCCAGAATAGTATTGTTTATGACTCACCGATGCGTCGGGTTATATCAACTATACGCCAGGTTTATGCGTATTGCGTAGCTCTTAGTGAAGATTATTCACTATTAGCTGCCTTGGTATATTTGCTGGACGGTAAACATCGCTGGAGCGGGTTCAATTGTCAAATTACTTTGTGCCTCTCGATGGGATATTAATGGGTCGTTGCGGTCCGGGTTGTGAAAGCAGAGTTACTCTAAGTAAACAGTATTCAATCATTGATGTGTCAGTCATTTATCATGTTGGTTTTCTATAGTTTTTAAGGGAAGTTAGGATTTTAAGTAGTGCCTATGAGGAAAGGGTTCCGAAGTGGCTGGGATTGTATCGATTGGTGTTCATCATCCCTCGAAGTACTCGTTAGCAGATTTACAGCAACTGTTGGAGATAAGTGATGCTGAGATACGCCGTTTTCAACGTGCATTCGGGTTCGAAGAAATTGCCATGGATCCTGAAGCGTCTGAAGCTGATTTGCTTGTTCCTTCGATCGAGAATATTCCTAATTTCAATAGCATACGTTCCCGAATTAAATGGGTTATTCGGGCTCGAACAGTTAGGCATGATGAGCCGTGGCCAAGTAATCCTTTAGAAGAAGTGTGTCGGAGAACGGGGCTTGAACAGGTGAAACGTATGACTATCACAGATTATGCATGTGCTTCAGGGCTCTATAGTATTGATCTGGCAACACGACTTTTAAATAGGGAGGATGAGAATGGATTAATCCTGGTGTTAACTGGAGAGAAAGCCATGACGAGGGAATCTCGTATGATTCCGGGTATTGCCCTATTAGGTGAAGCTACCGCAGCAGTTGTTGTAGGAAAAAAAGTTAATAGGTATAAACTCCTGGGATTTGCTGCTCTTCAACATCCTGTTCCAGGGTCAGGCTTGACAATGAATACTGAAGCCAGCGAGTATTTTGCTAAAGTATATGCAGATAATTTAGATCAAGTTGTGCAAGCTGCTTTATCAGCAGCAGATATCACAACAGAGCAGGTAACGGCTTATCTACCACATAATGTTTCCCGCATGTTGTCTATCCGAACAGCACGGCGTTGGGGTCTTACCAAAAACCAAGTTCTGCCAGGGACAATTGCCCAGGTTGGTCATTGTTGGTCAGCTGATCCATTTTTAAACATTCATGATTCTGCTATCCAGGAGCAGTTGAATGCAGGTGATAAGTTTATACTAACATCAGTTGGTATTGGTGCTACATACAGTGCGATGGTGGTAGAATGTTGACAAATATTTACAAAAAAACTAATGAAAATTTTAATGATATATCAACGGCTTGGCTGGGTAATTTTGAAGTCGAAGCTAATTGGGGAGTGGGAGAGACAAAATTACCATCAATCAAAGGGATAGAAGACTATAAATTAGTAAATCAGATGAGCGAATTGGCAGTATGGGTGACAAAACCACATGATATTGTCTTTCTTCCTCATGATTTAGATTCAGGTTTTTTGGAGCATATTCGTTTAATTTTGGGGCATACCCCTGAGATTTTTAAAGTTCCTTTAGAAAATGCAGATAAAATAACTGATTCTATTCTGTATAAAGTTCAATCTGGACTGTTGAAATTGCCTGAACGGGTTCGTTACCTGGCCACTCATGGTACTTCGTGTTATGAAGAAAAATTAGCGGAAGAACTCGGAGTGGAGCTGGCAACTCCTCAAGCAAATATATGCCGTCGGGTTAACTCAAAGATCTATAGTAGGAAAATTGCTGGAGAAGAAGGAATTCTTCAGCCTGTAGGATGTTTTTCGGAAAGTGTGGGGGATTTAGGGGAGGTTTTCAAAAAGGCTTCGTACTATTTATCCGAGGGACCTATTGTTATAAAAGAAGCATATGGGGTCTCTGGAAAGGGACTTATTGTAGTTAATTCGATTTCTAGGCTGCAGCGTTTGTTTAATTTGCTTCAGCGTTCTGCTTTGAAAAATAAGGGTCATGCTAAATTTTGTGTAGAACAGTGGGTCAATAAGGCTATAGACTTAAATTATCAATTTCATGTCGATGAAAATGGGATAAGTAGTTTCGACTTTGTTAAGGAAGCTATTACTCAACAAGGAGTACATCTTGGGCATATATATCCATCGCGGATAGAAAAAGAACAGTACAGCTTGTTGCAAAGCACGGCGGAAATTCTTGCAGAACGTCTTTCGAAAGACGGCTTTCGAGGAGTAGTCGGAGTGGACGCGCTCATAACCACAGAAGGTGAGCTTTATCCGCTTATCGAAATTAATGCACGGCTTAATATGTCTTCATATCAGGAACCAATAAGGAGGAATTTGGGAGCTGAACATATATTTGCCTGGCATGAGGAAGTTAAAACGAGCAACCTTAAATTCGAGCAAATAGCTGATCTTCTTGGAGAAAACTTGGCATTTCGGGGTTCTGAGCAGGGTGTAACGGTCCTGGCTAACGGTACTTCAAATATAAGCAACAATCTTGCAGGAAGACTTTTTCTTATGGCCCATGCCCCTTCAGAGATAGAACTTACTAAAACGGTTAAACATACAAAATTATTGCTGTCATCTTCTTTAAATGGAAAGGGAAAATAGATAATGACGCACCAGAGGCAAGAGCATATTCAATTACCAGAGGATAATTGGGTCCACGGAAAAGATGTCGAATATTTAACAAATATGATTGATACTCCGTTTTATGTGTATAATACAGAATCTCTTTTAGGTGCTGTCGATAAGGCTCGCAAAGTGATTGGTGATAATGTTCCTCTTTACTTTTCTTTGAAAGCCAACCCGCATCCTGAGGTTTATAATGTGCTACGTAAAACAGGAGTTCGAGCAGAAGTTTCATCAGCAGTAGAGCTAGCTACTGTTCTGGAGCAGGGGGTCCCCGGCAAGGATATATTGTTCTTGGGGCCAGGTAAAAAAATAAATGATATTGCTATGTGTTTGGAACACAAAGTACGTATAGTCGTAGAATCTTTTCAGGAAATAGATATTGTAGATAGTATTGCAAGGGACAAGAATATAACTGCGGACGTTTTACTGCGTATCAATCCAAGCTTTCAAACTAAAGCTTCAGGGCTTCGTATGGGTGGTGCTCCTCGTCAATTCGGCATAGATGAAGGGATATTACTCGAGGATAGGAAATTAAAAGAACGTGCTTCCTGTGTGCGTGTACATGGAGTTCACGTATATATGGGAACCCGTTTTTTGGATGCTCATTCTATTATTGATAATACGTACAGGATTCTGGAGCTTGCGCAGCGTGTCGCAAAAATACAGAACTTTCCTCTTGAGTTTGTTGATGTTGGTGGCGGTTGGGGTATTCCATATTTTCCTAATGAAGAACCTTTAGAATTGGAAACGCTTAGGAAAGGTTTCCAAAATATATATGATAAGTTTATTTCTGATAATCCTAATACCACCATTGCAGTTGAATTAGGGCGCTTTCTAGTAGCGCACGCTGGTGCCCTCGTGACCCGAGTTTTATATACAAAAGAATCCATGGGAAAGAAGTTTGCTATTTTAGATGGGGGAACAAATATCCATATGGCTGCAGTCGGCATTGGGTCGTTCGTTCGACGGGACTTTCCAATCACCACGTTTAGGTCTCAAGAGAAGGAAGGGGAGGAGGATATATGGTGTTTAACAGGTCCTTTATGCACTCCTAATGATATAGTAGGAAAAGCTGTTCCTTTAAAGGAGGTTCAGCCTGGAAAAGTTATCATTATAGCTCGTTCAGGGGCATATGGTGCTTCTGCCTCACCAGGTTTATTTTTAAGCCATGGATTTCCATCAGAAGTTTTAATTGAACAAGATGGTCAATATAAAGTGTCACCTGGTCAGTCAGTGCTGGAAATTCTCCGTCAAAGGCACTCAATAAAACACCAAATTATATAACTATAAATGACACTAGTTTTGAAGGTTTTCTAACCATAAGGAAAGGAAAGAAAAGGTTATGTCAGCCATTGATATTACAAGGGAACATGTTATTGAGGCACTAGAGGAAACTTTATCACATCCACTTGAGGCCGTTACGAATGAAACTACCCTTTTTCAAGATTTAGGACTTGACTCCACAAGTGTACTAGATTTGCTCATGAACTTAGAAGATAAAACTGGTCTGGAAATTGATACCGAAGATCTTGAGCTCGAAGATTTTCAGACAGTGGGAAGTTTAGTCTCGTTTGTCAGTAGTATTCCGAAATAGGGCAGGTATATATGTTGGTAAGTTCAATGCTTCCAAAGTCCCCATCTTGTATAAAGCTTAAAGCTTATACTGTAAAAGATTTTTCTGGTTTGGGTGAAAATAATAGCTTTTGCAGCGATACAGTAGCAGGCCGTAATGTGTCGAAAGCGGGGGCTTCTCTAACTAATCTGACTCTTAAAGACGAATGGATAGATAACGAGCTTTTGGGAATTCCATATACAGAGATAGTTTCAGATTTATTACTCTCTCTTCAAATAAACATGCCAATTCGTCTCGTTATGGGGCATGCAGTTCAGGACTCATTAGTAGATACAGTTCCTGCACATGATGTTATGAGGAAAATACCTCATGTTATTTCTGGGCATTCAGTTATGGATGCTGGAGAAGAAACTCTCGCCAGGTCTCTTGTGACAGCTTCACTTACCCCGGGTGATATAACCGCTGTTGTCATTGCTGATCAGCATACATTACCCGTAGAGCTGAGCGAGGAACAAAAAATTTCAGGTGACGTCGGAGCTTTACTTATGGTCGAAGCTACTACAGAGTCAGTTGAAAGTTATTCTGAAATTAAAATTATAGAGGGTTTTTCCCAAGAAGGTCCAAAGTCTTTATTGAAACGTATTTCAGGCCTTACACCTAAATCTTGTCAAATTGTCACCAACGATAAATTTGTTTTAGAAGAATTTGACAATACTGAGTGGCATGTATGTAAGGGGCGTCCTGGACTTCCAGCAACAGGATTATTATGGGTAGCTTTAAACTCTGGGATAAACACAGTAATAATTACTCGTGATACTCTCTCACAAAAACTAACAGCTGTTTATCTACCTTTGAAAGCGGGTGTGGTTTATGTTTGATACTTCGATGGAATCAATAATTGAACCTATTGATTTCGGTCGACTTTTAATTGCCGCTCGTGAGTGGGGAGGGGGTGATGGTATTTTTAAGTGCTGTCCCGGAATTTCTTTGTGTATCAATATGCCTTCTCAGATATCTCTAATTAATCTAGGAGATGTGCTGGGATTATCACAAACTGAGTTAAATTTTGCAGAGAAACCTCATGGTCATGGAAATACCCTCTTACTTAGGATAGCTCTTCTTGAGGAACTGTTGAGGGCTACTTGGCAGCGTGTGGGCACTAGGAAGGCTGGCAGTTATCCACTTTCATCACTTCCAACGATACGGCTTAAGTTAGGTGAGGCATGGGAATCTCTTAATGTAATCCGTGCGTTGGCTGAAGTGGGCGCAAGTGAAGACTCTGGCTTTATAAGTGATATTTTGATCCAAACTGAAGAGATGTTAGTAGAGATTCATGGGGGTTCATCGGCGCTCATTGGTTCTGTAGGTGACATTCTGCGTTTTGAGATTATTATTGGGTTCGGAAGTAAGGAATAACTTATGACAGTCATAGAAGATAACAAAAAAATAGAGGAGTTAAAGGGGATAATATCTGATGCGGCTATAGATTTAAAGGAAGTTCCACGTCGTCCATCTCATGATGATCTGAAGAAAATAGAACTCATGGATATAGCAAAGATTGCTGCAACGGCGGGAATAAATACTGGAAATACAGCTGAACATATTCTGGGCGAAGAATATAAATTTGACCTAACATCAACTTTGGAGCGTGTAATTCTTTTGGAGGAATGTGCACGAGTTAATGCCAATGCTTTTATGAGCATGCCAGGGCCGTCAATGTCAGGTACTTTAATGAATATTTTGGGTGATTCTGAACAGCAGCATATATACAATTTACAGTTGATAGAACGACCAACATGGACATTTTTTGCATTAACTGAACCGGAGCATGGTACGAATGCTATGGATATGGTGACTACTGCTCAACGCGACGGTGAGGAGTGGATAATATCGGGGACGAAATGTTTTGTTGGTAACGCTGCTCGTGCTGATATTGGTGTAGTCTTTGCACGTACAGGTTCTGGTCTTTTCGCTGTTGAAGCGTTTGTTATTAAACCAAAAGAAACTTCTGGATTTACGGCAACTCCTATGCCCATGCGGGGTATGCCTGGTGCAGAGCAATGCGTTGTGCAGCTGGATAATATACGTGTTGGCCATGACGCTCTATTAGGGAAGAGTAAACGGTCAAGCCAGCGTGGAATGCGTGCTGCTGTTAGTGTCTTTGAACAACTCCGTCCGGGGGTGGCGGCGCTTGCTCTAGGTATAGCCGAAAATATTTATGAATTACTTAAGCTTGAACTTACAGATCATCATAGTAGGGTACTTGATGATCTTGCAATGAAAATAAAAGCTACGCGATACATGATTCTGAATACCGCACGTGCTATAGACGCTGGTACTTTGGTCGGCACATCCACTGTAAAGGTAACGGCCACTCGGTTGGCGTGGTCTACAGCTTTAGTAGCATTAAAATATATAGGTAAATCCCATGATATTATGCCAAAGTTACTAGATCTTATAGACGATGCCTGGGCTGTACAGTTTATGGAAGGCACACACGATATCCAGCTTTTGCAGTCTCACTTGGCCATTGCAGCCGAGTTTGCATAGTGTTCACAAGATCTGTCAGGACCAAGTCAGTGCTACATCATTTTTATTTGAGATATTTATATACATAGGGTTGGAAGTAAAGTACAGTTTTCAGGAGGTATATTGTATGGTATACAAACCTCACTTTGGTGTAGTAACAGGCCGGACAATTCGTAATTACCTTAAAGGGCGTGAGGCCGACATTGTCGGCCTTGTAAGGGATACCTATTTGTTACACGATAGTGGAGATACTGTTAACCCTAGGTCATATTTCTTGAGGTTTCCTGATAATCCGCAAAATAGAATAATTGCTTTACCCGCTGCTGTAAATGGTCAATATCCTATGAGTGGTATCAAATGGATTTCTAGTTATCCAAGGAATATTGAATATGACGTCCCTAGGGCATCAGCTGTGTTGGTAGTGAATGATGCGGAAACTGGATTTCCGACAGCATGTTTAGAGTCTTCGATTATTTCCGCTACACGCACCTCTGCCTCTGCGATATTGGCGGCTAACATGTTATCTGCAGATCGTTCCCGACCCAAAAAACTATCTATAATTGGAACTGGTCTTATATCTCGCTACGTGCATAAGTTTTTTCAGAAAACAGGATGGAATTTTGACGAAATTCTCATTTATGATCTTGTGAAAGACAATAGCTATAATTATAAAAAAATGTTACAGGAACGTGGGGAGAATAATGTGCACGTTGCTGATACGCAAGAAGATGCAGTGAAATCTGCTGATATAATTGTGTATGCAACGGTTAGTGGGGAGCCTCATGCATGTGAGCCGGGTTGGTTTGCCCATAATCCGATTATTCTTCATTTATCACTTCGTGATCTTGGTGTAGAAGTTATCCAACAATCCCAAAATATTGTTGATGATGTTGATCATGTACTTCAAGCTGGCACATCTGTACTGCGTGCAGTTGAGAAAGCAGGAGGCAACTGTGCAGAAATTGTCGATGGCACACTTGCCGACGTAATTACAGGCAAAATAAAACTAAGTCAGGATAAACCAATTGTTTTTTCCCCGTTTGGCTTGGGTGTTCTTGATTTAGCCCTTGCAGGTGATATCTTAAGGCACGCTTCACATAACGGCAACTTAATAGATATCCCAAATTTTTATGATGATTTAGATCGGTTGGTGAGTGAGTAGCTATTATGCCTATTGTTTCTCGCCCAGAAGATTTTAATGTTTCTGATCTTTTTATTGATTTGTATTCTGTTATGGAAATTCCAGTACTCTTAAAGCTTGAGCAATTTAATTTTTCTGGTTCCATTAAAATGAAAACTGCAAAGGCACTGATTGATGAAGCTGAAGAATCAAGGGGCTTACATCAAGGTGATTTTATTATTACTAGTACATCTGGAAATCTAGGTGTTGCTCTAAGTATTATTGCCGCTGCTCGGGGCTATCGATTTCATTGTGTTACAGATTCACGATGTAATCCAGCAACTGTAGCTCTCATGGAGGCTCATGGAGCGTCAGTTGAATCCGTCAGCACTCCACATCCAACTGGTGGGTTGTTGAAAACACGGTTGGATAGGGTTGCACAGTTGGTGTCAACTACGCCCGGCGCTATCGCTATTGATCAATACCATAGTGATGCAAATCCTGCTGTTCATCAAAGCAAAACTGGTGCTGAGATTCTTGAAGCTATTCCAGATCTCTCTGTGATTTTTGTCGGTGTTGGTACGGCTGGAACTGCAATGGGGCTTGCGCGGTACCTTTATTTACATGCTCCACACGTCAAGCTAATTGGTATTGATTCTGTTGGTTCTGTGAGTTTTGGTGGAAAGCCTAGCCCACGTCATATTCCGGGTCTTGGCTCAGGTGTTCCTCCTGCTCAACTTGATATTAATAAACTCGATGAATGTTTATATGTACCAGAGGTAGAAACAATTACGAATTGTCGTCTTATGGCTCAGCGAGGGTTTTTATTTGGAGGATCTACAGGGACAGTTATAGCGGGGGTACGACGATGGCTTTCAGAACAAGTCTCCTTACCTGAAGGTCGTATGGTTGCGATAGCGCCTGATGGCGGGGAGCGATACCTAGAAAAAATATACAATGATTTATGGGTGTCAGAACATTATTTATGAAGTATTTCGACATAGATAATAATGTGTTTAGTTCGGAAGGAGAATTAAAGTGAACGTAGATGAAACTAATTCTAAGCGAATTATTTTACCAATGACCAAGGCGCAGCAATCAATTTGGTATGATGCAACGCAGAAAGAAAATCCTGAAAATCACACAATGGGCGATTGGATGGATTTTAGGGGTAACATAGATGAGGAGCCTCTTGAGCAATATCTTATACAAACTATACAGGAAGTTGAGGCTGCACGATGTGTCTATAGGTTAGTAGATGGTATCCCGGTTCAAGAAGTCCTTGAAGAGGTAAATTTTAAAATTAACCATATAGATTTAAGGGCTAGCACTGAGCATGAGCGAATTTCTGAAGCTCAGAATGATATGACCATGCGCCTTGCCCATGAATTTGACGTAGATACTCCACCTTTAGTGGAAGCTATTTTCTACCGTATTAGCCCGACTCGGTTATTTGTTTTGCTATTAATGCATCATCTCGTGTGTGATGGATATTCTCGAAATACATTATATGAGCGTTGGCGTCAGCTTGTTACTGATGATACATTAGGAGAGCCTTTACCCTCATTGACTACGCTTATTGACGCTGAAAGCAATTACTATGAAAGTCGCGCGTTAAGTAAAGATCGTGAATATTGGCGTAATATAGCTGGCAAATTACCTGATTTCCTCACCCTATCGACTGGATATACAGGTATAAGCAATAATAAAGTATCTCGCGAAAATAGGAAACTGTCAACAGATATTGTAAAGAAGTTAGACAAACTAGCTGGGGATTCTGGGGTTTCACGGGCCGTTTGTCTTATTGCGCTTACTGCATTACATATAGCTCATTGTACCGGCACTGATATCCCGGTTATTACTGTACCCTTTACAGCTCGTACCAGTGAGGTGACACGACGCACCCCAGGTATGGTGGCTAATTATTTGCCATTTATGGTATCTATTTTCCCTGAAGACTCTCTGACTGATTTTATTTCCCGTGTTGGGCGTGATCTATTTCGTATGACAGTGCATCAGCGATTTCGCGTTGAAGAAATACGTCGAATGTCTGGCATTAGTCTCACAGACCATCGTCCTTATGGTCCTTATGTAAATGTTATACCTCAACAACAAGTATATAATTTTGGCCGGTCTGTTGCTTTCCTGAATAATTTGTCTACTGGGGCTGTTTCTGACCTCATGATTACATGGCTTGATCAGTCAGATGAATCAATTATGCTCCATGTAGATGGCAATTTGTCTTTGTATACATCTCTAGATATATCGAATATAGCTGATGGTCTCACTGACCTAATTTGTCTTGCCGTACAGGATACCTCTTGTGTAGTGGGTTCTTTAGCTATACGTAATAATGTTGGTATTAATCAAGATGTATCTGCGAATTATCGACCTTCGTATGATCCGGTTAAGCGTATTCTAGACTATGCATTGCGTGCTCCTACGGAGCCTGCCATAGTTACAGCTACTTCTGACAGGATGTCTCGTGGTGAGCTAGTAAGTAGTGCCCATATTTTTGCTTCATCATTGAAAAAAGCTGAAAGTGTATGTCTTTTGGCAAATCCTGGGTGTGACGCTATAACAGCAATTCTTGGGTCCTTGATTGCTAACTCACCCTGGACGCCGCTTGACCCTGTTCAGCCACATGAGAGGTTGAACATGATTATTGAGGATACTGAATGTAAAGTTCTAGCAGTTGAGTCCGAACTGTATGAATTAGCTATGCAGCTTATTAACGGCATGGATAATGCACCAGAGGTCGTTGTTATTCCGAGGAGTACTGTATATGATATGTCAACGTTAGCAGACTCTATCTTGGGAAAAGTAGATTTTGAGTCTGTGCCATATGTCCTTTATACATCTGGTACGACCGGGAAACCAAAAGGTGCGATGGGCGTTCGCCGTGGTCTGGCTAACCATCTTGACGCTAAGATTCGACTGCTCGAACTTACTGATAATGATGTAGTAATACAGAATTCTCCTTTGACTTTTGATGTTTCCATTTGGCAGATTTTGGCTCCTCTATGTGTCGGTGGCGTAGTCCTTCCAGTTAATCGTGCTGTAGCGGCAGATCCAGATGCACTGGCGAAACTTGCTCATAAATATAATGTAACTCATCTTGAAGTTGTTCCATCATTCCTTAAAAATGCACTTTCACTATGGACACATAAAAAATCTGCGCTACCTCAGGGACTTAAAACTATTATGGTAACGGGTGAGGCTGTACCAACGAGCCTCGTCGAAGACTGGTTCCACTATAGGCCAGATATTCCAATGATTAATGCTTACGGGCCTACTGAGTGCTCTGATGATATTACACATGCTGTTTTATTTTCTTCTACAGATATTGCAACTAGGGTGCCTATAGGCACTGCAGTTCAGGGAGCGGATCTTCTTGTCTTAGGGCCAGACCTAGGTGATGTCCCTGATGGTCATCCGGGGGAATTATTTGTAGGAGGAACCTGCGTTGGAAACGGCTATTTGGGCAATCCTGTCCGAACCGCTTCTGCATTTGTGGCGCGCCCAGGACGTTCTGGAGAGGTTATGTATCGCACGGGGGATATTGTTATCCGCCGCCCTAATGGCTCATTCGAGTTTATAGAGCGCGTTGATAATCAGGTAAAAGTCAACGGCCAGAGGATAGAGCTGGGCGAAGTAGAGACTATGGTAAGGCGTGTACCTGATATTTCGGCTGTAGCATGTACCATCTTAAATCTCGAAAAACAAACCCGTCTTGTGGCGCATATAGTACTTGCTGAAAATAATGCCTTGCCACAAAACCATACCGAATTAACTTCATACTTGATGAATACGGTATCGCAGTGGGCACCACAACATGTTATACCGACGGTTTGGGATGTTGTATCCGAGTTGCCCCTTACTAGTCATGGCAAGGTGGATCGAAAAGCACTAACAAACCGTGTGCAAGATCTGTATATGTTGGATAACATATCTAATCCAAAAGAATTTAAGGAACTAAAGCAAGAGCAGGAGGTATTAGAAGAAAATTACGGTCAATTAGCTGCAATTATAACTCGGATTATGGCTGAGGTGATTGGGGCCTCTAATGATTTTTATGAAGATAGTGATTTCTTCCGTTCGGGTGGGGACTCAATTTCTGCCTTACAAGTTGTGTCTCAGTTATCTGGATATGGATATGAAATCCGCCCAGTAGATATTTTTGAATCCCCAACGCCAGTTCTACTCGCGGAGCATATCATGAAGGATAGTGCTGAATCTTCTCTTGCGAGTAAATTTTCTAATGAAACACAATTTAAAAATGACATGGTATCGTATTATGGGCTTTCATCGATACAACAAGATTTAGTCTATGATGCAAAGTTTGATATAGAGGCTATATCTTCTTATTCACAGTATGTGTACATGGTTTTACCTCTTGGTATGTCTGTTGCAGATATTAACGAAGCAATGGATAGTATAGCTTGCGCACATTCTTCATTACGTCAGATATATAATATTTATGAGAATAACATGATAAATGCTCGCACGCGTGATATTGGTCTCTATGGTTGGTGCAGTGAAGGTGATAAAAAATGTTCACCATATGAACTAGCTAAAGAATTAAGTTTATCTAAAGGTATTCTGTGGCGCGGTTATCTTTGCAATAGTACTCTTCTATTAGTAATACATCATATGGTTATTGATGGCGTATCTTGGAGGATTATTCAGGAAGATTTGCAGAGCTGGTGGAATAATGGAGAACGTAATGGTGTTGTAAATTATGAAAATACTAGTTGGGGAGAGTGGATTCACAATGCGATGTTTGCTGCAAATGAGTCTGATTTAGTTGCTAAGGAGTATGAGTACTGGAATAATATTATCAATAAAGAATATTTAAATTGGCCTAGCGAGGGGAGTAATCTAGCAAGTCGATCTAATCAATATATTGAAAAAATTGATGATCTTGATATTTTAAAAATGTTAAAATCTTTGCCGCAAGATTTAAAGATTCATATTGATGATGTTTTTCTCCTTGCGATGAGTTATGCCCTTAGTCATATAAAAGATAATTTGCATTGTGAAAAAGGTGAATGTGATGAATTTATTATAGAAATGGAAGGGCACGGGCGAAATTTACCTGGTAAACATAGCTATGATGTATCGCGTACTCTTGGATGGTTTACTTCTTTATATCCCATGGCCGTACCAACTGTAAATATCAAGAGCGGATATGGTGACCTGCAAGATGGGCTGCTAAAGGTGCTTGACCGTTTAGTGGCACAGAGGTTAGCAGTAGATACTCATGGTTCGGGATTCGGAATTTTACTGCGCCTTAACTCTCAAGTTAGTAAAATATGGGAAGGATATAATACACCGTCAATTGGTTTTAATTTTCTCGGACGTTTTATTTCGGAGAATAGTGAATTTTCTTTTTTGACACGTGGCATTGATGGTGAATATGGCAATGTTATCGGAACTATACCAGGGAATGGTATGGTAATGAGGCATCCTCTTGAGATTACCTGTTCACTTGTATCCAATAAAGGGCAAGAACGACTTATAACTGAGTTCTGCTGGGATGGTGGTTCTGTAGAGGAAAACATTGTATATTATTTAGCTCGGGCATGGAAAGATGGTCTCAAGGTTATTGCGGAGTATGCTGATATTCTTATTTCAGCATTTAATGAGCGACCTCAATTGGTCGAAGGGATAAAACTCTGTGAATTGGAGAGTTGGCTTTCTACCGGAGTTATTTCTAAATATGACGAGATTGTTCCACTGCAATCAATGCAACGTGGTATGGCTGTTCAATCTTTTGCTGCTACATCTAATAATCAAGAAGACCCCTATGTGCTTCAGATTGTAGGGTGGTTGGACTGCTTACCGTCTGAAGGGGCTCTTCAAGAAGCTATTAACTCTGTTTTGGAAGCTAGTCCTGCTCTAGGTCTGACTATTCTCCAGGCATCCGGAGGACCTATTGGCGTACTGCGAAGTACTCGAATTAACGTGCATACTGCCAATGGAGCTGGTAGTTGGGAAAATGTAGCTTTTGAGGAGCGTTCCCGTCCTTTTGATACTACTAAAGGACCTTTGGTTCGATGTACTCGTGTTGCGGATTCAGAGAGCCAAGGTGGATATATCATATGGACAATGCATCATATATTAGCCGATGGATGGTCATTGGCTATAGTCTTGGGAGATATTATAGCTGTTTTGAGTGGTGAAACTGCTCCTAAGCATCCCCTTCCTTCTTTAGTAACAGAAAACTCTGAAAATACAGACTGGTGGCATAAGTATTTGCATGGCGCAGAAGCAACTTTTTCTGGTGGAGGGGTATGGTCTCAGAATAATGGGGAAAAACTATCGTATGAGGTACCTTTGCACGATAATGCACTTGAGAAGATTGCACAGTATTACAGCGTTACGCCAGCAACCATACTCTCTGCTGTTTGGGGGGGCATGCTTTGTGCACTGACTAATAAACGAGATGTATTATTTGGTACTGTTACTGCGTCGCGTTACGACTTGAAAGAAGAAGGTCCTGAACCTATAGGGAATAATCTTGTCACTTTACCTACTCGCTTTAACATTAAAGGTAATGAATCTATTCAAGATCTTCTGAAACGTTTGCAAAATGAGGCCAGCCGTTCTCGGGAATATGGAAAAGTCAGTATATCCCATATGCTTTCTGGAAACTCTAAGTTGCGTGAGTGGGTGGAGCCATTCGACTCTGCTGTAGTTATTGAGAATTTTCCCCAGTTTAAACAGCGAGGAAAATATAATATTCAACCCATTTATATTCATGATCAGCGGCATTATCCTTTGAGTCTAGTTGCTGTTCCCCATGATGAAGGTGGCTGGACAATCCGTATTGATTATGCTTCTTCAGCAGATTTGGGGGATTTTACTATTGAAAGTTTGGTTGAAAAATTAGTAGGTATTATACATGATCTTAGCAAATCCCAGATTGATGATTTAGCTGTTGATACTTTAAATCTAGCATATTTGTGTCAGCCTATACCTGCTAATGTATTATCTGAATCTTGTGAATCAGATAATGATAGTCAGTTAGTTGAACTTGTTGCAAAGATTTCGGGAGAGGTTCTTAATATTGAAAGCTTAGGGTATGACACTAGCTTTTTCCTTGCCGGTGGAGATTCGGTGACTGCTATATATCTCGTAAATCGTATGGCTGAGTTAGGGTATACATTATCGGTTCAGGATATTTTTGAGCACCGCAATCCACGAAATATAGCTAGTAGTCTTAAGGTTTCTGATAATAAGAATACAAATTCTTCTTTAAGCTCTAGTAGTGCGGATACAGTCAGCTTTAAAGATATAGATAATATCGATCGTGAATTAGGGTTCTAAGAAAGGCGATAATTATGACTCAGCAACTACGTAATACATATCTCCCCTTGACTCCTCTTCAAGACGTAATATTAGCAGAATGGGAGTTAAATGAAGGCAAAGATCCCTATATTTTACAGCTCGAAGCTCAATCAGAGAATCCGTTTGACATAGGGGCTATAACTGAAGCGCTTCGTAGGATAGTTGCAGCTGAGCCAGCACTTCGTGCTTGCTTTCGACGAAGGAAAACTGGCGAACCAGTACAGGCAATATTGCCTGAGGTGGATCCAGAGGTGATAACTGTGCCGAAGTATACAGACGTAAATATTGAAAATGTAGAGTGGGAGAGTCTGCGTCAGGAAGACAGTAAACGAGGATTTGATTTAAATACTCCACCGCTCATTCGAGCCTATATAGGAAAAACTGCCTCGGGTGGAGGGCGTATCCTCATAAGTGTACATCATATTATTGTTGATGGCTGGTCTTTGATTCATTTGATGCAAAAGGTTGTAGATGCTTATCAAGGAATTCCTTTTAAGCCATGTTCTGCGCAAGATTCGACAACACTGAAATATCTTGAGTGGTTATCAGCTCAAAATGAAAAGGATGATATTAAAGCATTTCAGCACACGTTGGGGGATTACGCGGCTGAAGGAGTTGTTGCAGACCAAGATATAAATTTTTCAGAAGACAGTGAACCGTGTTTAACTTTTAAATTATCTAATGACGTGTCTAAATCATTGACCTTAGCAGGAGAAGAACATGGCGTAACCTTTAATGATGTAATTACTGCGTGTTGGGGTATCGCTTTATCGGAGTATTTAAATACTGATAATGTTGCCTTTACCTCTGTGGATTCTGGAAGGTATGCTCCAGTATCGGGTATTGCAAATGCTATTGGTATGTTTGCTGCGGTGACTCCGATTAGGGTAGCTGTAGGTTTTGACGAGAGTATCGGCACTGTTGTAGAACGTGTGCGTGATGAACATAAAATAACGGCAGGGCATCGTCATGTGGGGATCGCTAGCATCCGTCGCAATATTTCAGCCGCTCCAGTGACAGATACGCTTATAACTTTTCAGGGTTATCGGAGCTCCGGTGCAGATAGTAATTCCGTGTTAGGGATAAAATCAGCCCGCGCGTGGGCTCCAAATACACAAACGGCAACTGTATCAGTTACAACAGGTTCCGAGCCAGAAATTACAATGAGCTGGAAATCTTCTAAACTAAGCTTCGCACGCGCTCAAGGGCTAGTTCAGCGATTTGAGGATCTGTTAAAATCCTTAGCTGAAGATTGGAGTACCCCGATAGTAAAAATAAAATTTAGGAGCGTGGAACCCATATCCGACGGGGGAAAAGTTATCGTGGGGGATAAGTACTCTAGTTTGCTGGGGCCCTTACTTATAGAAAGTGCTCAAAAATATTTCTCGAATCCTGCCGTTCTTGAGCCTGATGGGAGGACTACCACCTACGAAGAATTATATAAAGATGTATCACGTATGGCTCGTTGGTTATCTGTACATGGTGTTGCTCCGGGAGATACCGTTGCCTTGCAGGTAGAGCGTAACCGTTATGGGTTAATTGCGCTGTTAGGGGTTATTGTATGTGGGGGATCTTATTACCCTGTGGATGCAGGTATCCCAAATCAAGTTGTCCGAGGAAATTTCAAGGATGTAAATCCTGCATATATTCTTACAACTGTTTCTCCCACCGGGCCTCCCCATGATAGGTTTTTGGATGTACCTCTTGAGGTTATTGATGAGGATTTCTTATTGGAATTGCGAAAAGGAGACGATGGTTCGTTTCCTGACACAGCATGGATGGGTAGTCGCCATAAGCCAGATCAAGTGCAACAAGTCATATTTACATCCGGCTCGACTGGGCTTCCAAAGGGTGTTATGGTCACAAAACGTGCTCTAGCCAATGTTGCTATGGTGTATGTCAAGTACCGTGAAATTACTAGTGACTCTATTGTAGCTGGAGCCTCTGCCTGGAGCTTTGATATTGGACTAATGGATTTTCTATCCCCACTTCTGGCAGGTGCGCAATATATAGCAGTTGATCAGGGCCTTGTTTTTTCTCCAGATGAGCTAGGGAGCGTTCTCAAACGTTATAAAGTCACTCACTTTCAAGCTACACCAACATACTTCTCATTATTAGTGAAAGAATGCCCTAAGGTTTTTGACGGTGTAACGATAATCGCTGTTGGTGAGGCATTTCCGATAAGTCTAGCTTCTAAGTTATATGAACTTGGTGCAAAGGTTATCAATGGATACGGTCCTACGGAAACAACCGTGATCTCGTCCTTAAGTTATTTTGGAAAAAAGCATCAGCTTAATATCGGACATGCGATTCCGGGCAATCGTCTATTGTTGTTAGATCGATATTTACGTCCTCTGCCATTAGGAGCAGTAGGAGAAATATATATAGCAGGGGAGAGTGTTGCACATGGTTATTTGGAGCGTGCTTCTCTCACTGCATCACGATTCGTAGCGAATCCTTATGGTGTGCCTGGAGAATTGATGTATCGAACTGGTGACTTAGGTCAATGGGATAATAATGGGGAAATTTCCTATATAGGCCGTGCTGATTCGCAGGTCAAGATCCAAGGGTACCGTATTGAATGCGGTTCGATAGAAGCTGCAATAGTATCTGTTAAAGATATTGCTGCTGCCGCTGTCATTCCTGTAAGCGACAGTAAAGGAAATAAAAGGCTTGTCGCTTTCGTGGAAGGTGAGCAAAGCGCTGTAAATAGTCTATCTTCTGCCCTATCGGATATTCTTGCTGCTCATGAGATCCCTTCAAGGATAATGTATATAGATACCCTTCCACGCACGTCTGCTGGTAAGGTGAATCGTAGTTATCTTGCCCAGCTAAACACCGATGATAGGGCTGAAAACGATGAACGTGTAGTTGGTGATCTACGGGAGACACAAGTAATTCGGAATATACTAGAAAATATTCTTGACCTCCCATCTATTCATGATGATGATGATTTCTACCTTATGGGGGGAGATTCCTATGCAATGATACAAATCTCTGCCGCAATACGGAAAGAGTATGGTGTGAAAATTTCCCTTTCTAAGCTTGCAGAGTTACGTACCGCTAAACGTATTTATGAAGAACTTGCGAAATTGAAGGAATCCGCACAAGCCCCTTCTGCTGCCTCTTGTAAACCGCGCGTGACGAGTATGCCAGTTCCAGCAAACCAGGCAGCTATGTGGTTTCTCGATTCGATGTCTCCAAAGGAAGCAATGTATAACATCAGTGTTGCTTTTGAGGTCTCAGGTTCATTGAGTAGTGATAATCTTCGGAAGGCACTTGCGGATGTTGTCATGCACCATCCCTCGTTACACTCCATAATTGAAGTCACTCGTAAAGAGCCTGTCTGGCGTGAGATAGGTCAAGATAATATTGGTGAGGTGCTATCATGTCTTCAGGTAGACGATTTATGTGTATCAGAAACACTCCTTAGGGAAGCTGGTCGTCCATTTGATTTATTATCGGAGATCCCATTTCGGGCCATTTTATATACTCATAATGAACACTGCATTCTACAGTTTGTTGCCCATCATGCTGCTGTAGATGGAGCATCTTTAAATATCCTCTCTGAGGATATAAGTAATGCTTATAATGAACGGCAATCTGGTAATATTCCCTTTAAGGATATTGCTGATGGTGCTTATGAGCATTTCGCTATATTGCGGCAAGGGCAAAAAGCTGAAACCGGAAAGATATCTAATTTCCAACGGTCGCTCGCATATTGGCGGGACCGTCTTACAGATGCTCCTGAAACTAGTGGTATTCCATATGATCTTGATATTATTAAGCAAGATGATATTGTGCAACATGCTGGGTTTATTGAATCGATAATTAGCTACAAAGCTGCAGAATCTATTAATTTTTTAACATCAGTAACTGAGACTACTCGGTTCTCTGTTCTGGCATGGGCGACCTTTGAAGCTATGAGGAAAAGTGGGGCTCAGAATGATCTCATCCTTGGTGTTCCTGTATCTGGGCGGACGACAGCGGCTTCACAGGGAGTGGTGAGCTGCTTTGTTAATACTCTACCAATCCGAAATAATGTACATTTCGGGCAAGATTTAACTAAGTCGATTAAAGAGTTTGGTAAAAATCTGTTGGAAGATATGGATCATCAGGAGGTTCCTTTTAGCTCTATGGTTGAATCTTTCAAGCCTTACCAAAATGCAAATCAGAATCCATATTTTCAATCGGCTATTGCTTTAGAGTTACCAGTCAAAAAAGAATTAATTTTAGGGGATGCCACTCTGAAGGAAATACGGGTTCCTGCGTTGCGCCCCAAGTTTGATTTATTTGTTGAATACAGTTGGCATGATAATGGACGAGGGGATCTTGTTGCCTGCATTGAGTATAATCGCTCTTTATATCGTGAGGAGACTATAGCCGGATTTATACGAAGTATCGAATCTGTTCTATGTGAAGCATCAGCTTATATATCACCTGAGGAGGGAAATGGGTAATATGCAGATAACGGGTAAAAATTATGAGAGTCTTCCTGAGCGTTTGGAAAAAATATCAGCAGAAATGCCTGAAAACATTGCTATTGAGCATTGGGAAGGGGAAGCCGGGGAACTGTTGCAATATCCTCAAATTATTAGCTACGGTCAGCTTCTTTCTCGGGTGCGGTCAATGGCTCGCTTCTTTAGTCAGCATGGCGCTACGAGGGGGGAGGTAGTGGCAATATGCTTGCCAAGGGGCGTTGATGTGGTTATTGCTGGGCTTGCGGCTAGCCATACAGGCGCTACGGTGGTATTTATTGATAATTCACATCCTGTGCATCGTGTGGATTTTATTCTTCGAGATTCTAAGGCTACGGTTCTTGTAACTGATAGGGATAATATCGATTTTGGGGAAAGGAGTAGCATAAATTTGTCAGACCCTGATACACAGAGGAGCATTGCAAAAACTGATGACAGCGAGTTGCTAGTTAGCGGGCAAGGACGTCATGTAAATTCTAATGCAATTGCTTATATTGTGTATACCTCAGGCACCACAGGAATGCCTAAAGGTGTATTGGTTACCCACAGCCAGCTTGTACAGATGGAGAAAGGCTTTATATTTGCTGGTCAACCTATTCGGGGGACTCAGCTTATGGGTATCAGTTTTGATGCTTTTATTTTTGATCTAGTAACTACCATTCATCAGGGTGGCACTCTCTGTATACCCCCTGGAGATGGAGTCGCTGGAAAATCATTACTGGAGTTCCTTCAAGTTTGTCGACCGGATGAAGTTACTTTAACTCCTAGTCAGGCAGCTTCGATTCCCCTGAGTGAAAATAATGTATGGATGGATTCTACTTTTATCTTGGGCGGGGAGCTTGTTCGCCCAGATCTTGTAAAAGATCTTTACAATAATAGGCTCGCAAAATCTGTTATTAATATCTACGGACCTACAGAGGGGACTATATATGTGACGAGGACAGATACGATTGTCGCGGATGGCTCCTGGCCCACGGTAGGTTCCCCTATCCCGGGACGTACTGCTTATATCCTAGATGAGCGCTTGCAGCCTGTGCGTGGTGACGAAGAGGGAGAGATATATATATCTGGAGCTGGTGTAACACCAGGCTATTTGGGGCATGCTGTGCGTACTGCTTCTACATTTATTGCTGATCCAAGGGGAGAACCTGGACAGGTAATGTACCGAACGGGAGATTTGGGCCGGTGGGATGCTGACGGGAATATTGTATTTCGAGGACGTACAGACCGCCAGGTAAAGATCAATGGGAAGCGTATAGAGCTGGCAGAAGTAGAAGAGATAATCTGTGGGATTGAAGGTGTGCGAGAAGCTACTGTCCAAACGCATACCACCCATTCAGGTCTAGTCTATTTACGAGCCTGGGTGGTTTTAGAACCTGCTTCAAGCATTACTGAAGCTACAATTATCTCTCAGGTAACTACGCTAGCTCCTATGTATATGGTGCCGTCTCGGGTAATTATACTTGACAAGATTCCACGCACTCCCAATGGTAAAGTCGATGTTAGGTCGTTGCCCGACCCTCCTGCTCCGAGTGAAAACCCGCACGGACAGAAAATGGGTCAGGTTGTTGATCAAGGAGACAATGCCGTTCATCAAGTGCTTGAAGCTATAGCAGATATATTAGATGTTATAGATCCTCCCCTTGATGATACTTTTATGGGTCTTGGGGGGAGCTCTCTTGGTGCTGTTAGGTTGGCGGGTCGGTTGCGTGGCACAGGTATAGAAGTTGCTGATTTAATGAAGGACCCAACTGTTGGAGAGATTATTAGTTGGGCTCAAAATGGCAATAACGTATCGTATACTCTCGGTGACCAATCACCTACAGCGAGTTTGGAAATTTCGAATTATGATGTCTTAGATGAGATTATCTATCTACGGGAGGAGGGAGATTCTGCTCCGCTATTCTTTATTCACGGGGGAACAGGCTTAGCAGTCTCTTATTCTGGTATGGCCTCATATATAGACCGGTCTGTGCCTCTCATCTTATTGCAAGCCCCTGCACTCCGTGCCTTCTATAATTATCCTGAAGATATGGATGCATTAGTAGCCAATTATGTAGATAAGATAAGGAATATACAACCTCAAGGTCCGTATCGACTCTGTGGTTGGTCGTTTGGAGGGTGGGCTGCTCAAGAGGCTGCTCGGCAGCTTGAGGAGCAAGGGGCTGAAGTAAGTCTCCTGGTAATCATAGATTCAGTGATCCAGGAGATCTCTCCAGAAGATATCTCAGAACGTAAAATTGTTGAATCGATTTCCGCACATTTAGGATTAAAAACCCCTGAATGTCAAATACCTGATAATATTGATAATTTATATTCTGCTTTAAAATATGGTTCACCGGAATTTAATAAATTTACATATGAAGATACTTGTCGCGTGGTAAATTTGGTAATGTCTCATGTTAGTATATTGGCACATCATCATATTGGTGTGGTAAATTCCCCGACATTTATGATATTTTCTTCTTCTTCCGGTACTCAACATCCAAAAGTGATGGCTGATTCCTGGGCTCCTTATTTGAATGGACCGAGTTCGTATGCCTCCGTTGCTGCTAAGCATGATGATATGATGCAGCCGTTCCCACAATCGCTAATTGGTGCGATGGTAAATCAGTGTCTGGCGTTTGGGGTGTCAGGTTATGAGTAGTTCGTTAAAATTTTTTGAAAATATAGATGCTTTAGAAAAATGGAGGAAGGCATGAGCTTCAATCAAATACATAACAATGAAGATATTTTTTTACATAAGACGCAGATCTTAGAGTTACTTTTTTCACAAACTGTAACTCTAATCTGGCGTCGTCTTAAACATGTAAAAGCAGCACCAGGTCGTTTAGTGGGTATAATTTTGAATCCTTTGGTTATGCTATTCGCTGTTGGGTATCTTTTTGTGGGTGCCCTTAATGTGCCTGGGAACCAGGGGGCATATATAGATTACCTTACTGCTGGGATCGCAGCGCAAGCTTGCCTCGCAGGTATGGGGCCAACCGGCGTGTCTGTTCGATTGGATGCAGATAGCGGTTTTATGGACAGGCTCCGTTCGCTGCCTTTAGGTCGAGGGATCATATTATTCTCTCATTCAATTGCTGATCTTCTTATATCTTTGCTAGCTGTTTTGGTTATGTTAATAATTTCATATGCTATGGGCTGGCGGTCTGAATCAAATATAGAAGGATTTTTTGTTGGTTTATTTATTATAATGTTTTTTGCTTATGCAACCGTTTGGTTAGGTGTTGCTGTAGGGTTAACGGTTTCTAATCCTGAGACTGTTGATGCTTTTACCTCTCTATTGTTAATAATCCTTACTTTTTTCTCAAGTGCTATTTTAATGCCAACAGCTTTACCACAATGGTTACAGCCCATTGTTGAGTGGAACCCAGTAAGCGCTGTCTCGGCTGCTGTACGGTCTGCCTGGGGTAATCCTATGAGCCCTGCTTTGGGGTGGGCCGGTAGCAATGCATATATTCTTGCAATCTTCTGGATTTTTATTTTTATTATAGTTTCAGCCACCATAGCCCATCGTAGGTTTAAACATGAAAGGTAACCTTACCTCAAAGCCTAAAAGTGGTGCCAGCACCCATGCCTTCTAGAAAAGTATGGATTCTAATATTAACTACACGACAACTTAGATCTCCAAGGGAACTTTCACCTGGATCCTTATGAAAGGAGATATCATGCGATTGCATGGTACGGAAAATAATTCAGATGTTTCAGCCAAGCACCCCAAAGTAAAGCTGAATGAGATAAATTCTTCAGTTGATTCTTCGCACGGCGGCATCATCCGTGGGGTTGCGTTGTGGAGTGCAAGGCGTCCTATATGGGCGCTCTTGGTCTGGGTACTGTTGATCGGTTTAACTGTATCTCTAAGTACTCTGATCCCCACTCGAATGGCGGGCGAAATAGATTTGTTGAACGGTCAATCCCGTGAAGCTGCTGTTATGGCACGGGACGCTGGTAAACATAACGCTGCTGAAGAAAACGTGCTCCTCAAACGTTCTGACGGTGCAGAAATCAACGAGGAACAGGATGGGGCCGCTATTGAAGACATACGTCATCAGCTAAGTGCGGCATCCGACGTGGAGAGTGTTAAAGATCCTGTACCTTCTGAAGACGGAAAGTCAGTATTGATAACTGCTTCCATCGAAGGAAACCCAGATACCGCCTCGGAGCGTATAGAGGGCGTGCACTCTGCAGTATCAGATTTCTCTTCACATCATCCAGAGTACACAATGGTTAATACTGGTAACGCAACCATTAGTTCAGATTTTCAGACTTGGCTAGGTGAGGATCTTAACCACGCTACTTTGGTGACATTACCTATTACACTTATTATTCTCCTCATAGTATTTGGGGCCTGGATTGTAGCGGGACTACCGCTGCTGGTGGGACTAGCCTCAGTATTTTCTGCTACTGGGCTGTGGGCAGTTGCTTCACAGATATTCCCCGACCAAGGGCTAGTTTCGCATGTCATTTTACTGATCGGTATGGCTGTTGGCGTCGATTATTCTTTATTCTATGTGCGTCGCTTTCGAGAGGAACGCGCTGCTGGGTATCAACGGTTAGAAGCCACGCATATTGCAGCCGCGACAGCAGGGCATTCAGTATTAGTCTCTGGACTTGCAGTATGTTTATCGATGGCCGGTCTGCTGCTGGTTCAAGATGCACTATCGACGGGCGCTGCTATTGGTGCAATCTTGGTTGTGCTGGTTGCGATGGTGTCATCCTTAACGGTACTTCCCGCACTCTTAATGTTGCTGCGTGGTGCGGTGGATCGTCCGCGAGTTCCTTTCGTCTGGCGACTTTCGCAAGGGACTGGAGGAAGTAAATTTGCCCATCGGATTATAGGGCCGGTAGGTCGATACCCGTGGGCGGCATTAGTGATTATGGTTGTATTGTTCGGAGCACTTGCAGCTCCTGCAGCATCTATGAGTCTTAAGATGACGACTGTGGACGACTATCCAAGGTCTTTGTCATCTATGCAGGCTTTGGATGATATACGTGCGGCATTTCCCGGCAGTAAAAGCAGTGCCAATGTGGTGCTGGAAGGCGAACCGGAACAGGTGCGGCAGGCAGTGGATAAAGTCACTCAACATGCGGGTGAGGACCCTCAAACCTATGCTGGAGTATCGAACACATGGACCTCGGCAGACCAACGCACAGCGGTTGTCGATATCGCGGTAAAACATACGTCAGACTCTGCGCAAGCCCATCAAGCGGTAAATCGACTGCGTTCTGACGTTGCACCATCACTAGGAGTCTCTCGTTGGGCGGTTGGCGGCGATATTGCGTCTGGAATGGATTACACGCAAAACCTGTCGTCAAAAATTCCGTGGGTGGTTGGAATCGTTATTGCGGTAACATTCATCTTTATGTTTGGGGCTTATCGGTCTATACCATTGGCCGGAATCACGATCGTGTTGAATCTTGCCTCAACCTTGGCTGCTTTTGGTGCAGTGACGGCTATTTTTCAAGGAACATGGGCAGAAAACCTTCTAGGATTTACCTCCACTGGACATGTGGTGTCTTGGATTCCTCTGATGCTGTTTGTCATTCTTTCAGGGCTATCCCTTGATTATCATATTTTGGTGGTAAGCCGTATTCGCGAGTTCGCTGCGGCAGGGTATTCTACCCAAGATGCGATTCGTGAAGGCATTACCCGTACAGCGGGGGTTATCACGAGTGCTGCTGTTATTATGATCGCAGTATTCTGCGTCTTCGGTGGACTTTCCTTCATTGAGATGAAACAGATTGGTATTGGCCTTGCTTTTGCGGTGCTTTTGGATGCAACTGTGGTTCGCCTGGTATTCCTGCCCGCGCTGTTGATGGTGTGCCGCAGGTTTCTCTGGTGGCCATCGAAAAATGTCAATCAGAAGTCTTTAATAAGTTTAGAATAGATATCTTTAAGTAGAAAAAGTAAAATCCTGTGTGGGACATACATAAATTTAGTGTATGTCCTACACAGTTTATTTATATAGAATAACTTTCCAATTTCATCCCTCAGAATGGTATTAGTGATTTTGATTATTGAAATTGTTGGGTTTCTTAGTTTATTGATATTATATTCACTATTAAATGTTTATATACTTATGAAGTTCCCTATTTTTAGAGATGTATTTTCTGGAACCGTAATAGAATGGTATAAGGGGGGGGGGTATTCATTAGGGGTGTTGATACACTTGTTGATCTATGACATAAATTTTGTGGTGTTTTATCGGGATATCCGCACTCTGTGCTTGGAAACATTCTCACTTACCCTTAGCGCCTATGAGGACAATGCCGAATAAATATTACTTATAATCATTGGGAATTTAATGAATCATTAAATAGTCTAGGAATAAGAATAGTTATTTACGTAAAAATATAACCTTCTAAGGGTAGCTCGATGAGTGTACATCAGAGAGATGTCAGAAACCTATCACCGACAGGAAATATAATTATATACTGTAGAACTTGGTCATTTTCAAAAGTATAGCATGAAAGGATTTCTGGTTATGGCAAACCCATTTGATAACGATGATGGAATGTTTCATGTCCTCCGTAATAGTAAAGGTCAATATAGTTTATGGCCAGTTTTTGCAGTTGTACCTAGCGGATGGGATATTATGCTAGAATCAGTTTCAAAAAAAGAAGCCGATGAATATGTTGAGAAAAACTGGACCACCCTGCATCCTCGGTACTTTGTGGATGGGTAGTATATGAGTGTAGCGGTTTCTGTTAAAGGCCTGATTAAAGAATTTGGTGGCAAGCGGGTAGTAAATGGCATAGATTTGCAAGTTTCAGAAGGGAAAATACTTTGTCTTTTAGGCCATAATGGCGCTGGAAAATCTACAACAGTTCGTATTCTCTCATGTCTAGAGAGCTTAACTGCTGGAGAAGTTTCGATTTGTGGCTTTGATATTGTTAAATCCTCGTTAGAAGTGCGTCGTCATATTGCTCTTGCTGGTCAGGATACAGCTGTAGATGAGTTATTAAGTGGTTTTGATAACTTATATATGATAGGGCGGTTGCGTGGGTTAAAACGCCAAAATGCGCGAAAAATCGCGAAACAGTTATTAGAGAAGTTTAATCTTCTTGATGCCTCTGAGTATCCGGTTAAAGATTACTCAGGTGGCATGCGGCGACGGCTCGATTTAGCGGCGTGTATGGTTACTCAAACTAAAGTTGTGTTTTTGGATGAACCGAGTACCGGACTGGATCCTACCAGCAGGAGAGAATTGTGGCGATCTATACTTGATCTTGCGTACGAAGGAACAGCTGTTTTTTTGACTACACAGTATTTGGAAGAAGCAGAGTATTTAGCGGATGAAACCATAGTTATGGCTTCTGGTCAGGTAGTTGCTTCTGGAACTAACGTGGAGTTAAAATCTATCGTAGGAAATGAAAAGGTTGTTATAGATTGTGGTGGACAAGAATCTCTTGAAAAGATAGTTTCTTTATTGAGTAGTAATAATATTCAAGGTGTTATTAGCGATTATGACATGATGACAGTTAGTCTTGAATCTGAATATTGTTATGAAACTTTACGTCAAATAACTTACTTATTAGAAATGGCTGATATAGATATAGTAGGAATTGCTATACGTAAGCCTTCTTTAAATGATGTATATAACCATTTTGCAATAAAGGAATATACAGATGTGTAATAATAATATTCTGCCCCTATTGGGATCTACGTTTGATACTAGTCCGTTGAGCTCAGAGTGGGTAGTGGTATCTATCCCACACGCAGGGGGCCACCCTATGACATATTTGCCGTGGGTTCCAGACTGGGTGAAAAGTTTTCAGCGTTTGGGATGCTCCGTAAGTACTTACGCCTATGTATTACCTGGGCGTGACGGGCGGCGAGGGGCATTAAATTGTGACCAGTCTATTTTGGGTGCTGCTCATGAACTTATAAGTCATATTAGGAATCTTGCCCCTAAGAAATTACTAATATACGGTCATAGCATGGGAGCTTTAATAGCTTATGAATCTGCCCGAGGACTTATAGATAGGTATTGTCAGAAGCTTCCCACTGCGGTTTGTGTAAGTGGCATGGGGGCTCCAGGGTATCCTAACCACAAAACAGCGCTTTCACGATTGGAGGATGCTGAGTTGGTTGAGGCTCTTTTGAATATGGGGCAGGGAAGAGGAGCTTCGCAAAAAGATATAATCAAAGCTTTCTTGCCTCGTATTCGGCAGGATATATGTGCTGTTGATAACTACCAGCATAATGAGTTTTATAACTGTAACGGAGAAAGGGATAATGGCCATTTGCTCTTTCCTCTTTATGTTTTGTCGGGAGATAAGGATAATAGAGTTACACTGGAATCTACTATTCAGTGGGAGCGGTGGACTTTGTCAGAATTTAATTATTCCATTCTCCCAGGCGGCCATTTTTTCATCAATGAAAATATTCCTTTAATAACTGATTCTGTTGCATCATGGGTAATTAAATCTACAAACTCATAAATTTACTATTGTTAGAATATTTTATATGGTTTATTATTTTCAAATAGTGCGTTGGAATCCAAGACTCGCATATCGTGTACTAATATCTTTGAATGGATTTGTGATATCTCTTCTAAAGGCTGTAATCCAAATTCTTCTCGGAGCCTTTTGACTAAATTTCGGTAGTGTTCCAAAGCTTCAAGCTGTCGCCCTTGGCCATATAAAGAAATCATGTATAGACCATGTACTTTTTCCCATTCAAAGTGTGTTTTTATTAAAGGGACAAGCCAGCGATTTGCTTCTACATATTTCCTTTCTTGTATTAAAAGTGAAGCCAGTATAAGCTGTAAATTAATTCGTTGCTCTTGTAAATGCGTGCGTTCGGCTTCAAGAACCGGGCATGAGTCAACACCATCAAAAGCGTGTCCTCGCCACAGAGTTAATGCGGACTCTGCTGCTAGACGAGCTTTATTTGGATTTTTCTCGCGTAAAATTTCTACGTCATAGAACCCAGTTTCAAAAGAAGAGCTATCAACGTCATCGGAGCGTATAGATAGACAATACCCATCAGCATATGTTTTTATAATATTGCTATTGTTTTGTTCCAAGATTCGGCGGAGTCTTGAAATTGTTGCATGGCATGCATTTTTTGATTTCGCTTCGTCTTCTGATGGCCATAGCTCTTGAACTAGACGTGACGTTGAAACAAGTTTATTAGCATTTAGCGCCAATATGGCAAGTAAAGATTTTGCTTTTCGAGATTTGATTTCTAATAAACTCCCATTAATTAGAACTTCAACGGGACCTAATAAATGAATTTGAATGTCTAAGTACTTATTTGTAGGCAAAATTCACCCTTTCTGATACTATATATTGACTATAGAACCGTATCTGTAATCTTCATTCTCTGGAGTCTGGTGAAAAGAGATGCGACGGAGAATGGTGTAGCCTTGATGGATAATGAAAAACGACCACATCCTTAAGATTACATTAAAGTTTGAAGTGTTTATTCTAAATTTAAACAATCTTTTAAGTCTCAATATCTAGTTGAAGATGCATAAGTATAGCACTCTTTTCTGGCGGATTAGTCGCTTTTGATGAACGTATATCAATTGATTAACCTTTACTTAAGGTTTATCTTTGATTCGACACACTCCTTAAGTTTACGGTGTGGCGGACTAAAATTCTAGTACATTTGTAGAAAATTTTGGACGGTTATTATGAGGGGGAATTGGGTCTTATACAAGACTGCCTTGCCTAAAAGTAGAGGTAGGTTGACAAGTGTAGGTTCTTAGTTTGAAGGGCGTTGGGCGTGTGACCCTTATAGGACTTTATCTTCTTGTGGGGTTCCTTTGAGGGGTGGGGTATTTATTATGGGGGTAATCCATATATCACAGAAAACACTCTCTAGATATACAGTCGGTGGGTGATATGCCTAATTCTGGAGTATTTGTTAGTACTGGCTATATTTGATAACAATTATGGTAGTAGCTGGTTTGTCGGTCTAGTCCTTTCTGGATATATGAATAATCTTCAAAATTTTAAAGTAATTCTAAAGGTGCCGCCTCCCGCGTAGGGGAGACGGCACCTTTCGTTCTAAAATCCTGTGTGCGGATTACTTGATTTCGCCTGCGCTGTTCTCTAGGAATGCGCGAACGAACCACTGGAACTTCT
>ERZ772799.108-NODE-108-length-33431-cov-5.057526_pt1 | contig 33431 bp, 27 predicted proteins | sample MGYA00511345_ERZ772799 | MGnify/ENA primary metagenome ERZ772799 (study PRJEB29015, sample SAMEA2738037) | human oral metagenome | biome: human oral; feature: human-associated habitat; material: saliva | place: China | collected 2238 ... | reverse complement strand
AGAAGAAGCTTAAGGGCTTTATGACAGGAAGCATCAAATTGCCTAAGAAGAAGGGTAATTATACGTTTACCATCCGTGCGTTTAAGAAGATAGGTAAGCTCAAATACTACGGGCAGACTATAACGAAGACGGTTAAATAAAAATATCGGTTTGCGTAGGCAAGCATATTCAGCTAAGTATATTTGACCGGTTTAATGCTAAACCTTAAGAAAGCTCCCGTTAGGGAGCTTTTTGATCATTGCTAAACTATATTTTTAAGACGGTATTAGTGTAGCTTTTTAATATATTGGTGATTTTGAAGCACACGTTTTTGTACAAAGGCTAATATCATGTTTTCGGATATGCACGCAATGCTTACGGATGATTTTGGTATAAAATGTACAAAAAATTCCTGGCCACATTCTAAAATTATTGAGAGGAGGAGCACATATTGCCCTCCTTTTTTTTATAATTTTGAAATAAATCAATTATCATTCACATAATTTCATATGTATTTTGTGATAGCATAGTAATGCTTATTTTGTTTTGTAATTAGTATTAAGAAATTCAGGTGGGATGTCATGAGGAGGCAGTAAATGAAGAATTTTAAATCAAACAGAAAGAACGTGGGTGCTGCAAGTATAGCATTTAAGGCGTGTGCATGGATGCTCAGTATCATGCTCGCAGTAACAGGTATGGCACCGAGTTTTGCAGTGAATAATGCGGCTTCAGAAGTAGGAAGCGATAAGGCACAAATAGCCGTTTTAAACGGTTTTTCTTCATTTTATAAGAATATAAAAAGTTCATCAAAGGCTCTTAAGAAAAACTTTGCTAAGGAATCATTAAGAAATAAAACGGCTGAATTAATAAAGAATAAGCGTAGTCAGACGTTTAACTTAAATCGTAACAGTAATGTGTATGCAGAATTTGATGGCAATTAGAATCTAACCGTTTCAGCTAAAAACACTTCAGGCGATATGAATATAGAAAAAGATATGTGGTGGGCCATGGCAAAAAAACTTGGAGCCGGGGAAAGTACTTGGAAGGATGCTGAAGTAAGAAACATTAGATTTAATACAAACGGGATATCTTTACCTGAAGATTCTTCGTGTTTTTTCAATGTGATTAAAGGCAAAATTAATGGCTGCGAAAAACTGAATACATCTAAGGTAAAGCGTATGAATAGTATGTTCGATAGAGCAACTTCAGCAAATCCTGATGTGTCAAAGTGGAATGTGTCAAATGTAACTAATATGGGTGCGATGTTTTATGGAGCAACGTCGGCAAATCCTGATGTGTCAAAGTGGAATGTATCAAATGTAACTAATATGGGTGCGATGTTTTATGAGGCAACGTCGGCAAATCCTGATGTGTCAAAGTGGAATGTATCAAATGTAACTAATATGAGATGGATGTTCATCATATCAAGCTCAGCAAACCCTGATGTGTCAAAATGGGACACATCAAAAGTAACTGATATGAGCGGTATGTTTTCTGGGCTAACATCAGCAAATCCTGATGTGTCAAAGTGGAATGTGTCAAATGTAACTGATATGAGCTGGATGTTCAGCATAACAGCCTCAGCAAACCCTGATGTGTCAAAATGGGACACATCGAAAGTAACTAATATGAGCGGTATGTTTTATGAGGCAACCTCAGCAAATCCTGACGTTTCAAACTGGAATGTGTCAAATGTAACTGATATGAATAGAATGTTCAATTCTACCGGAGTTACAAAAGTCGATCTTAGTAGGTGGGTACTTAATGAAGAATTATCGAAAAACTATGATAGAGAATCAAATATGTTTATTGGCTGTTCTAAGCTTGAATATCTTAAGACTCCTGCGGGTTTAAAAACAAGTATTAGTGAAGTGAATAAAGGCTTTAAGATAGTAAAGCTTAAGAAGGGGTTTGCTGCAAGTGTTGAGAAAGAAGATCAAAATTTTAATTCTGAATATATAATAAACAATGATGGCGATAAAAAGGCAATGTATCATATTTACGCTAAGGATGTATATGCGGGTGTAATTTTTGATAAGAATAGTGGAGATACTGAAGGCTGTGTTAACCACGAAATCGTAAAGAAAGGCGAGTCTATAAATGAGAGTGATGGCAGTTTGCCGGCTGAAAAGCCTACGTTAGCCGGTGATGAATTTTTAGGTTGGACTACGAAGAAGGATATTAATACATCTATGTTTGATGAGAAAACTAATGTAAATAAAGACACTACGGCATATGCTCTATGGAAGAATAAGCAAAAAATTAATGTGACATTTGATAACGGCGGTGGTAGTGGTAACATGGATACGGTGCATGTAGATAAGGGCAGCAATTACCAATTACCGCCATGTACATTTACAGCACCGGATGGTAAGGAGTTTGACAAGTGGTCAGTTAAGGTAGGAGATAATCCTGCAGAGGATAAGAAGCCCGGTGATAATATAACGGTGAGCGACGATATAACAGTTAAAGCCATATGGAAGGCGAAGACACCACCGGCGCCTGTAAAGGCAAAGGTAACTCTGGACGGTAACGGCGGAGTGCTGGCAGGCGGATATGAAGCTACTCTGAATGTAGATGAGGGCAGCACCATAAAAACACAGCTTGGAGTGGCAGTTACAAATAACATATTTACTAAGCCGGGATACAAGCTTACAGGTTTCTCAAAGAGTAAGTTTGCTACGGCTGCAGACTACAACGTAGATGAACCCGTATACACCAACTTTATCCTGTATGCGGTATATGAAGAAGCGCCTGTACTTACAACAGTTACCATAAAATACTCCGATATAAACTTGGGAGAAGATGCAAAGATAGAAGGTGTAAAGGTAGGATGGCCTATAGGTGATAAACTGGATGGCAATTCAAGGCATAGAGAAGGATATAGGTTCCTTGGTTATGCAAAGACAAAGGATGCAGAAAAGCCTGACTTCTTTAAAAAGAGCATAGTAACCCAAAACCTTGTGCTCTACCCTGTATACAAGGAAGCGTCAAATAAGGTAAAAGTAGCATTCAGGCTAAATGATGGAACCGATGCAAACCTTAAGACACAGCTTGTAACAAGGTACGAATCACTAGGAGCTAAGATGCCAAATGATAAGTATGAAAGAGAAGGTTATATATTCACAGGTTGGGCTAAGAGCAAGGCTGCTAAGTATCCAGACTTCTTCAGAGGTACGACGGTTAAGGGCGATATGACGGTATATGCTGTGTGGAAGAGCTTATACGATGAAAGATTGGGTCAGGCAGTACTTAAGGTGTCTGCTAAGGCGAAGGGATATGAGCTTACTATAGAGCCACCTAAGGCAAACCTACACACAGGCTTTGAGATCTTTAGAAGCGAAAATAAGGACTTTAAGCCAAGCAAAGATAATAAGATAGCAACTATAGACAGGAACACCTTGAAGTACTTAGACGAGAAGGCTGATAACGGTAAGGCATACTACTATGCGGTAAGAGCTATAGATGCAGACGGAAGCTATAACGGTACCAAGGTTACATATATAGGTAAGCTGTCAGATAAGGTGCTTGCAGCACCGCTTCCTAAGGATAAGGGAGTGACTGTTACCGTAGCAGGTAAGGGAGCTGTAGAGCTTGAGTTTAACAAGACAATGGCAGCTGCAGGGTATAAGGTTACTGTGACTGCGCCTTACGATAAGAAGTTTAAGGCTATAGAAAGATTTGTAAAAGCTGATAAGCTTGTAGCAGCTACTGCAGGCAAGGTTAAGGCAAGCGTAATAGGGCTTCCAATGGGTAAATTCCTGGCATTTAAGCTTGAGGCTTTGGAAGCTGATAATACAAAATTGATTGAGTACGGTAACAGCTTCGCATTCATGCTTGGAGCGGTTGAGAAGCTTAGCGCAAAGGTGAATAAGAAGAGCCGAGTACTTAACATCAAGTTTAAGGCTATGAAGGGCGTAAACGGCTATGAAGCTAAGATAGTCATAGACGGCAAGGTTAAGACCATAAAGCTTAAGAAGGGTACTAAGAAGCTTAGAGGCTTTATAGTTGGAAGCATAAAGTTACCTAAGAAGAAGGGCAACTACACGTTTACGATAAGAGCGTTTAAGAAGATAGGTAAGCTTAAGTACCTTGGACAGACTATAACTAAGGTGGTTAGATAGCAAAGGCGTGTTGCTTGCACCGGCAAGCATAGCCATGCAATCTAAAGATTTTAAGAAAGCTCCCTCACGGGAGCTTTCTGCATTTTGCTATTTCAAATAATGTTTTTTCGGTTTAAACTTCTGTGCTGTCGTCTGTGGATGCTTCGCTTTCAGGAAGGTTTTCTTGTTCTGCCAGAGCCTTTTCGTATGCATCCAGTACAGCATCTTTGATTTTGTTTCGTGTTTCAGAAATTAGGGGATGTGCTATGTCTCTGAAATCACCGTCTCCCATTCTTCTGCTTGGCATTGCAATAAATAAACCGTTTTGTCCTTCTATAACCTTGATGTCATGAACCACGAATTCATCATCAAAAGTTATTGAAACAATTGCCTTCATCTTCCCGTCGCCATTAAGCCTGCGAACCCTTACGTCAGTAATTTGCATCTGTGACCGCCTTTCGTGAGTCTTTCATTGTGCTCGTATGAGCTAACTAGTGTGCTTTAGTGATGGAGCTACTGACTGGACTCGAACCAGCGACCTGCACGTTACGAATGTGCTGCTCTACCAGCTGAGCTACAGTAGCATGCACTTTGCACGAAGTTAGTGTAACATTTTCACTATAGAAAATCAATGAAATGCCCTAAAACGCTCTTTGAAAATTCAAAATTATTATTTTTTGAGTTTTTGTGATAAAATTAATACGTTGCAGTTTACCGAAAAGCAGGTAAAGTAAGTTATTTAATTTGTTTCCCATGCAGAACACAGGAGGAATATCATGAGAAAAGAAAAGCGTTTAAAAGCAAAGATTGTTTCGGCGTTACTGGTTTTAACAGTAGCTTTTACGATGGCGGGATGTAATAACAACAATAATAGCAAGAAGTCTGAAGAAACGAAACCGAAAACTGAATCCACTCAAGTAAAGGCGACTATAGTCAAAGTAAAGTTTAAGCCTTCAGCATCAATTGCTTTATTACCTAAAACAATTTATGAAAATAAGAAGGTGATCGTCGGATATACTCAGCACGGAATATTCTTCTACGATAAGAAGTTTAAGAAGATAAAGAGAGGCATAAAAGTAAAGGCGCAAAAAAAGATAAAGTTAAATGCTAAAGGTTTAGGAACATATGTTGCATTTGCAAATAAAGCGAAGACCAAGATCTTCATAGTCAACAAGGAAGCCGGAAAATCTACAAACAAAGAATATTACGTATATGAGGTGAAGAGCAAGAAGCTTAAAACGATCAATAAAGCATACCCTGAGACAAAGATTAAAAAGTTTGCAAAGATGCTTAAAAAGCAGCAAAAAGGCTGGAAGAAGATCAATAAATCGAAGAAGCTTAAGGATGTTGTGTATGTATCCGCAGTGGATGGAAAAACATACAAAATCTTCGTAAAAAAAGCGAAGAAAAAACAATAGAGCCCTCGCAGGCATAAGAATATTTTATGCACCGGTAGTATGAATGATTTTATTTTGCAGCCCCCTACGGGGGCTGTTAAGGATATAGGTGTAGGCCTAACCTCCATTGAAAATAATATTAGATTTTTGAAAATGAATGGACATATAGAACGAGTAGGATCTAACAAAACCGGCTATTGGAAAGTAAAGGGGTAGCAAAAAGAACGCAATGAATTAGGGGCGAATTTGATTGACTTTGAGAAAGTTTGTGTGATAGAATGTACATCTGGCTCGCAAAGTTAGTTTTGCATATGAAGTGGTGATGATTTTGTGAATAGTGAGTGTTTTTGAGGAGTTTAAAGGGGTGTAGGCGAATGAAAAAAAGAAAAAGCATTTGTATGGTGTTGACTTTTGCAATGATTGTCAGTTTATTTATAGGCATCGATATTGAGGCTAGGAATAATAAAAAAATAAGCCTTAAGAAGGTAGAAGCTCTAGGAAAGATGCAGTTCGGTAAAAAGCCTAAATACAAGTACAAAAATACGAGTGTGCTTCGCCCGAAGGCGTCTTTAAAGAAGGCTTTACCGTCTCGTTTTACACTTAAGAGCGACAGGAGCACGAAGGTCAAGGATCAGGGAAGAGAAGGCACATGCTGGGCGCATGGAGCAATGGCATCCTTAGAATCCAATATGCTTACAACGGGGGTATCAAAGGATAAGGATCTAGATCTTTCAGAAAGGCATCTCGCTTGGTATGCATATAACTCGGGTAATGACTTGCATGACAAGAGCAAATTTGCAGGTCGTGATGAAGTCGTTTGGAAGTATGCTGATAAACCGGTGTTTAAGCGCGGAGGACTTCGCATTCTTACGGTACCGACACTTGCAAGGAATTACGGAAGCGTGGATGAAAGCGGATGCCCATATACAAACATGCCCGACGATGTCACCCCAAGTGAAGCACCGAGCATGAGGTCGGATGTAAACTTAGATGCTGCGCTATATTTACCTGAAACTGTTAAATACGAAAATGATAAATATGTAGGTCTTGATGACGGGGCTGTGAAAGAATTAAAGCAGACGCTCATAAATGACGGCGCAATAAGCGTTGGGTACCATGTTAGCCAAGGTGGCGGCGGTGTTCCATCCAAATACTACAGTGACACCTATAATTCGCAGTATTGCTACGACGCTAAAATGGCGAATCACGAGGTTACGATCGTAGGATACGATGATAACTTCGCAAAGGAAAAATTCAATGACGGTAGCGGCAAGCTTCCTCCTAAAAACGGAGCATGGAAGATTAAAAACAGCTGGGGAAGCGACTACGGAGAAGAAGGATATTTCTACATGTCATACTATGACAGAAGTTTTTCCGAACCCACTCTGTACAAATCTGAAAAAACGAAATACGACAAGAAGGATACGGTGCACGAGCACGCAAATACATACCAATACGACGGGCAAGGGCCTGCAACGGAAACGTTGGTTACGGATGAACCTGTAGAAGCTTCCAATGTATATACGTCAAGAGGTGACGAAACGCTTAAAGCGATCGGTACTTATACGCCTGCAGCAAATTCGACCGTAAGGATAGAAGTGCACAAGGAACCTAAATTTAAGGACAGGGAAGCAGGGAAGCTCGTGCACAAGGAAGCTCAAAACGTGAAGTTTGCGGGATTTCATAAGTTAAAATTGAATAAAAAGATTCCATTATCTAAGGATGAGAAATTTTCCGTACTTGTATCCACAAAATTTAAGAACGAGTCCGGAGAAGAGCAGTATTACATGCCTTTTGAGGCGGCTCGAGATTACGGACTTTATTTGCCATGGGGTGTACGCTTAGAATGTGAACAGGGACAAACGTATATCAGAAGGCGAGATATAGATAGAGCCAGGTGGAATGACATAAAAGATGTGAGTAAACTTGATAAACAGACCGTTCTTGGGAACGCTCTTATCAAAGCATATACGAACGATGGTAATGAAAAAGAAGATTTTGATCCTAAAAAACTTAAAAAAATCAGTGTGAAGGCTAAGATATTAAGAGCCGGGAAGAAAGCGAAGAAACGAAAGGTAGTGTTTAAATTTTCTCCCGAAAAGAAGGCTATAGCCTACGAGTTAGAAATAGCGACGGATAAAAACTTTAAAAAATGGAAGAAAAAATTTGTTATAGCAGGAAATAAAAGGCAAGTTCTAAAGAAGTTAAAGCGGAAAAAGAAGTATTATGTAAGAATAAGATATAAGGTGAAGGTGGACGGCAAGACGTATTACAGCTTGTTTGGAAAACTTTGCGTATTTAAGTTGAAATAGTTTAATTTAAGACATAGTGTATAATGAGCCATTAAGGTTTGTATTAAGGAGGGGAAGATGAAAAGATATTCAAAGGTACTGGCGGCAATTTTGTCTATTGCGCTTGTAGTGAGCTCTGCATTTGCAGGTGATGCATTTGCAAAGCAGCAAGGAGGAAAGCAGAGAAAAAACATTGTAAAGCGAAATGCGCAGTTTATAAACGGTGTGCATGAAGGTATTGCAGACGGCCATGGAAACACCTATGCCAATTACTCTAAAATAAAGGTTGAGTCCAATAAAATCACAAGCATAGATGTATATACGGACAGATTTTTACAAGAAGGAGAAGACCCTCCATATGTGATTCCAAAATCTGATCAAAAAGAAATTTACAGCAATGTTAAGAAGATAATTACAGAAAAAACCATAGAAAGCCAAAACGTTTCATATAGTAAGGACGAGACTAAAGCACTTGTAAAAGACTATATAGAAAATTACAAGAAGAAGTACTCTAAAGAAGATTTTAAATCTCAAGCGGAATCCATGGCATATAGCGATGCATACGGTATAGCTAAGGCGATTAAATATGGGGTACTCGCACCTGTTGATGATGCGGATACCGTATATATAAATCAAAAGTATGGTGATGACGGCAAAGATGGAAAAACTGCTGAAAATGCGGTAAAAACCTTCCCTAAGGCTTCTGAGTTGCTTGCAAACGGCGGAAGAATAATAATGGCTCATACATATACCGTAAAGGATGGTGAAAAGCTTGAACTCAAGTCTAAAGATGCTGATAAGCGTCTAAAAGTTGTAAGAATGCCGGGATTCGATAAGGATATGTTTAAAGCAAGGGGTAACGTAACCGTAGAGAATATAGATTTAAGAGGCAATCAAATCGATTCAAACGACCCTGATAAGTATCCTCAAAATACGGCGAGGGCATCGATAATATCAGTATCTGATGATGCTCGTTGTACCGTTAAAAAAGGTGCAACAATAGAAGATTCAAAAAGCTATATGTCGCCGTTATATCTTTCTGCCGGTGGAAAACTTGTCTTAGATGGCGGTATCATTCAAAATAACGTTACTCTTGGGCACGGTGGAGCAATTACAAATGATGACGGAAAGTTTGAAATAAATTCAGGTGAAATAAAAAATAATACTGCAGAGGCAGTTAAAAAATCAAATGGAGAGTATGAGAACGCAACAGGCAGAGGCGGAGCCATATATAATATCAGCTCCAGCGGTGCGATCTCCAAGATAGCAGGTGGAAAGATTTCCAATAACAAGGCTGAATTAGATGGTGGAGCTATCTCATGTTCCTACTCAAGGCTTGATATCACAGGCGGTGAAATTTCAGCTAATGAATCACCTAAGAGCGGAGCTATTTCAGATCTCGGACATTATTGGGATCTTACGCTTTCATTAAGAGGCGGAAAGATAGTCGGAAATAAGGGTAAGGAAGCAGCTGTAAAGCTTTATACAAGTAAGTCGGGAAGCGAATGGAATGTACTCGAAGTTGCAGGTTCTCCCGTGGTTATGGACAATGTGGACAAGGACGATTCAAGTAAAAAGTTAAACATAGATGCAAAGAATCCTATAATCACATCCACTATCAAGGATGCTAAGCTTCATTTCAACAACCCTGATGTTGAACTCTTCGGAAATGACAGCGATATAAAGAAAGCAGGAGACAGAATCATAGAGAACTATAAGGTAGTCCAAGAAGATGATAGAGGAGTTTCATCGGATGCAGGGCTTACCGCCTTAGCACAGGTATTGTCAAACAAGGTGTCCTTCATGCCTGCTCAAGATGACGGAATAGGAATTACCGATCCGAGACTTACGCTTAAGATAGGTGAAGAGAAGAAGATAGAGGCATATTCAATTCCACGTATCCCGGATGAAAAAATAATATATACATCCGACAATGACAAGGTTGCAAAGATAGATGAAACAGGACTTATCAAGGCGGTAGGAAAAGGAGTAGCTGTAATCACTGCAACGAACAGCCAGGGTAAGAATGCTAAGTGTAGAGTAACCGTAGTGAAGCCGGGCTTTCCGCAAAATCTTAAAGAAGGCGTTTACACAGGTAAATCTAAAGACGGTAAGATGTCCGTAAGGGTAAATGTAACGAAAGAACACAAGGTAGAATCAATTAAGCTTATCAAACATGAACCCCTTACAGGTACGCAGCAAGCCATGATAGGAATAACAATAGATGCTATAATTAAGCAGCAGAGCACGGATATTGAACCTGATAGCGTTGTAAATCCATTGGGATATAAGGTGATAGAAGCTGTAGAGGATGCGCTTTCAGGCAGTCCGTATATACCGGTTCCGCTAAAAGTTGCATATGTAGATCCTAAAAACGGCAATGATGCGGGATTTGGAAATACAAAAGAAGAAGCTGTTAAGACTATCGAAGCTGCGCTCGAACTACTTAAAAAGGATGAGAATGCGAGCATAAAGACACTTGGGACTTTTGAAGTTTCAGGTGAGAAGCTGAAAATAGATGCTGCTAAAAGAACGGCGCCTGTTTCCATAATGAGAGATGAGAGCTTTACGGGCAGTATATTTAAGGTTACGTCCGGCGGACTTTCTATAGGATATAAGGTAGTGATTGACGGTGATTCTAAGGAAGCGGATTCTATCATAAATGTTGCGCAGGACAGCAATAAGAAAGACTTTAGAGTAGAGCTTCTAAAGGGAGCTGCCATAAAGAACGTCTATTCTAAAGACGCAAAGGGAAGCATAATACATAGCGACAATAAAAACTGCATAGTAAACCTCAAGGGTGCAAATATCACGGACAATTCAGCGGAAGCAGGAAGCCTATTTAACATCGATAACGGTGAGCTTTATATGAGTGGCGGAAAAATTATGAACAACACTACAAAGCTAGGGGTTATAAGTGCAGCGGATAATGCAACGGTGGCATTTTCAGGTACTGCGGCTGTCTACAACAATATTTCGCTAAACAAGAGTAAATTAAATATTAATCTTAAGAAGGCAGGATTGTCAGGTGCACTTAAGGCGACTAAAGAGGGTAAGGCAAATCTTCACTTTACGAATAAGAATGTTGTGATTACGGGTGTAGCTGAAGATAAATTTACAGGAGATATCTACAAGCTTTCCAAGAAGGATCTTGATTATATATATAGTGATGAGAAAGGACTTGCGCCTAAAATTAAGAAGGCCGGAAAAGATCTTCAGATCGTATTCGCTAAGAAGACGAAGAATCCGCTTGCAGGCAAGGCACCTAAGATGAAGCTGATCAAGAAGACGAAGAAGATGGCTAAAATCAAGCTTTGGAAACTAAAGGGTGCAAAGGTTATAAAAATCTATATGAGGATAAATAAATCCAAGAAATTAAAGCTTGTAAAGACGATAAAGTTAAAAAAAGCCAATACGTATACCATCACCATAAAGCTTGGCAAAAAAGCAAAGTATACTATATTTGGTATTGCATTTAACGGGAAAAACAAATCGAAGGCATCTAAGCAGATCAAAATCAAAATATAATATCCTTAAATATAGATCTGATAAACAGCTTGCGTTTATGATCGGGAATTAGTAAAAAATCTTCAGTTGATATCGATTGTCGTTTGTATACGGATAGATGTAAAGCCGTGATTAAGTAAAATATTAAGAAGGGAGAGGCTTATGAACAGTGTATTTAAAAAAGGTGTTTCAGCGGGGCTCTCTCTTCTTTTGCTTATATCCGTAGTTTTTGTATTGCCACAAGAATTAAATGCTGCAGAGCCTACTGTCGTAAAAGTTCAAGAGGTTAAAGTTCGTAGTAGGGTGAGAGAAGGACGAGCATATGCCGGAAAAGGCTCGAGTGCCCAAAGGCAAACAAAACGTAGCGATGTAAGGGCCAGGCTTTCAGAGCTTGTAGCAGAGGCCGGCCTAGTAAGCCCGTATGATCTTACTCAAAAGTTTTCAGTGCACTTTGTAGTAACGCTGGATTATGCAAAGGAAAAGTTGGATGATCCCGATACTTCGGATGAAGTACTTAAGGAAAGAATTATTGAGCTCGAGTGGCTTTTAAAGAGGGTGGATCTAAGTAAATACATGCACACAGCGGATTTGCTTACGCCGAGCGACTATGAAAAGGCGAGATGGGATCTTGTGAAATCTGCGAGAGAAGATGCTGAATATGTACTTATGTTTAAAAGTACCGCAATTGTAAACACGATAGCCATAGAAAGGCGTATAGAAAAACTTGAGAACGATTTTAAAATTGCATTAGAACACCTCAGAAAGATGTCTGTAATTGAAAACGCTCAAATCCTCTACGGAGAAGAAAAGGTAGATCCTAAAACGCTGGGAAACGTCCCTGATGACATCGCTCCTTATATGGCTAAGGTGAAGGTCTATATGAAGGATAAAAAAATTGTACACGTAGCGGATGACAATACGGATACAGGACCTGAACACAATTGGTTCTATCACGGATTTGCGAAGTCTGTAATGAGACCGTTTTCCGGCATGCCGATACAAAAGGCGAAGGATAAGGCCAGGGGGCTCTATGGCTTTGATGTGATAAGCGGAGCTACTGTTAGTTCTGTATGTATACAGCGTGCCATAAGCAAGGCGCTGAATAGATATAAAGAGCCTGAGATCAAAAAGGCGATAAAAATCAAAGGACTCAAGAAGGTTTACAGATTAAAGAAAAAGAAGTCTGTAACCGTAAAACTCAGAGTGGGACAGCAAGAAGTGAAAGCGCTAAAAAAAGTGAAGTTCATGCTTTACACAAAGAGGAACGGCAGGCTTGTAAAACTTAAGTCATTTAAAGTCAGAAATCTAATGAAACTGAAATTTTTGAAGAAAGGTTTAAAAGCAAAGAAAACAGTTTTTTATTTACGTTGCAAGGGTAGTAAGGTATACAAGGGATTCAATCTGAAATTTGTAGTGGTCAAGTAAAATTTCTATATTTTAATTCTGTATTATTATTCGCATGGTAACAGTACTTGTTGACGTAGCGGTGTTCATGTTATAATACCTCATGGAAAGTCGCAGTATAATGCGCTTCTCTGTAAAATGCAATTGGAGTTAAATTAATGGATGATATAAAGACAAACAATAAGGATAATAAGCAGAAAGAACCGGTGCTTAGAGTAGTGCTCATAATTGTTGCTGTTATGTTGTTGTTTGGGTTTGCGATATACAAGGGCTATAATTCCAACGAATTACAGGGGCCTGTATTATTGACTATAAAAAATGATTCCAAGACAAAATTTAAGGCAGTGGGAATAATGTGGGATAACCATATTATTTTAGAAAAGACCAACACCGACTCCTTTGCTATTACGGATGATGTGTTGGCAGAGTCTTTAAATACGAATATAGCCATAGTAGCCCTAAAGGATAATGGTGAGTTAATAAAATCGGGACAGTTTCACATTGAGTACGACAAGGGTTCGCCTGTTATTATCCGGGCAATTAAAAATGGTGAGCTGGATCTGAACATCGTTACTGAAAAGCGAAAAATGAAGGAGATTAAATTCCCTAAAAAATACACATGGAAAATGGAACAGGTGCAAAGCAATACGCAGAAATATAACATAGAAGGTTCGTTCGCAGGGCAAACGAAGAATAACTATGTTTTTTATGTGCAAGGAAGAGGTGGAGTCATATCACAGTCGGATGAATGCAAGGATAACCAGACAGCGTTAGCGGCATGGGAAGCTCCGGGAGATATTAAGAGCAGTTGGGTACATATGTTTAAAGGCAATATGTCATCAGATGACAATGATGATAGAGACGATGTCGGTGGAAACGATAATATCAAAGTTGAAGACGAATAGAGGCGGGCAAGGTGAAATATAATAGTGCAATAAAAAACATCGGATATACGATATCGATTATCTTGGTATTTTTTCCGATCATATTAAATAAGATGAATAATCCTTTAGCTCCCAATGTGGCAAAGGTGGTTTTGGTACTAGGTTTGATAGTTGCAGCGGCAACTAAGATCTACTCATTATCTAAAAACAGAGAGAAGGTTCGGGTAAGCACGGCGATAATTGATTTTGTTACATCGATAGGACTTTTGGGCCTTGCTGCATGGGTGTTATTTTTTTAATTTAAAAGGAGGTAGGATATGGACGATAAAAACACAAAGCTATACGGTCAGGAAACTGCTGAACACAATACGAAACAGGACATAATAAACCTTGTGTACGTAGCGCTTTCCGAAAGAGGGTACAATGCCATAGATCAGATGGTCGGCTACATTTTATCCGGAGATCCATCGTATATTACAAGCCACAGGAATGCAAGAAACATTATAACAAGAGTGGACAGAGACGATTTAATAGAAGAATTGTTAAGGAATTATTTAGGCAAAAAATAATAACATGAGAGTTTTAGCTTTAGATGTAGGGGAAGCAACTATAGGGGTAGCAAGAAGCGATGCCCTTGGGATCACGGCCCAAGGGCTTTTGTCGATTTTTAGAGAATCTATAAAAAAGGATACTACCAAGATAATTGATATCCTAAGGGAAGATGATTATAGCGAAATAGTGATCGGCATGCCGTTAAATACGTACGGTGAAGCTAAGAACGAACAAAGTATATTTACGGAAAAATTTGCGGATAAACTTCAAAATAAGCTTAGAAGTAGCGGGATGAGCAACATAAAGGTGGAGTTCTACGATGAGCGCTTTACCACGAAGATGGCAAGAGACGTCCTTATACAAGGCGGCATAAAGGGTAAGAAGCAAAAGGACGTAATAGATAAACAAGCAGCTGTAATACTGTTGCAGTCGTATTTAGACAAGAAATCTTATAGAGATGAAAGGTAGTTGCGATGAATAAGATCAATTGGTATCCGGGACATATGAAAAAGGCAACCGACACCATAAGGGAAGACCTCAAGGTCATAGATGTAGTAATAGAAATTCTGGATGCAAGGGTACCGCTTTCCAGTAAGAATCCGGTGTTAGACAGCTTGCTCAGAAAGCATAGACGAATAATGATTTTAAATAAGTATGATCTTGCCGGGGATTCAGGAAACGAGAAGTGGAAGGCACATTTTAAGGAGCAGGGCGCAGATGCATTCTTGGTAAATTCCATTACGGGGTTTGGAATAAAGGAACTTGAGCGCCATATCATGAAAATCAAATCTGAGCTCGATGAAAAGAACAGCTTTAATAAGCCTATGAGGCTGATGGTAGTGGGTATACCGAACGTCGGAAAATCTTCCTTTATAAATAGGATGACAAAAAAAAGAAGTACTGTGACGGGAGATAAACCGGGCGTTACTCGAGGCAAGCAAATTATAAGATTCCCGAACAATGTACAGCTTATGGATACACCGGGAATACTTTGGCCTAATTTTGAGGATGAGCTGGTAGCGCTAAGGCTCGCATTTTGCGGTTGCATAAAGGATGAAATACTGGATACTTCCACATTAGCCGTAAAGCTTATAGATTACTTAATAAAGGATGAAACGGGGGCAAAGGGCATAGAAAAAAGGTATAAACTACCCTTCGTAACGGATGATGCCGTGGCGGTGATGGATGATATAGCAAGAGCAAGAGGATTTCTCATAAGAAATGGCGAGATAGACTACGAAAGAACGGGAAGAACAATCCTTGATGAATTCAGAAAAGGACTTTTGGGGAGGATAACTCTGGAATATCCCGAGGAATTTGATGACTAAGCAGGAACGAGAAGAAAAACGCAAGAAAAAATTACAATCCTTACTGGCTTTTGATAAGGAGTATTACATCGGCGGTAAAATGCCTGTCGGTATGGATGAAGTGGGGAGAGGCCCGATAGCGGGGCCTGTGGTTTCTGCCTGCGTCTGCATGAAAGAGGATTCTGAGATTATCGGAATTGATGATTCTAAAAAGGTCACAGAAGCCGGCAGGATTAAACTCCTTGATAAAATCATAGAGGATGCAAGGGCTATAGGAATAGGTATAGTACCGCATAACATAATAGACAGGATAAATATATTAAATGCTACCAAGCTTGCGATGAAGGTGGCCCTATATGACATGCTATCCGTAAAAAGGGTAGTGGGAAGTTCCGGCATAATTTTGAGCTATGAAAGCCTTGTAAATACGCTTTCCGTTTTTGAATCGGATGCATTGTTTCTTGCAAACGCTTCTTCTTTAAGCCATGAAAAGTTTACACTTAGCAGCATCATCCTCAATACGGAACAAACTCATGATGATCGCAATAGAGATGATGGAAATTCAGCAAAATGCAGCGATGGGGTATTAAACAAGGATGAAATCACGCTTTTGGTAGACGCTGTAAAACTTGATGACGTAGGAACTCCTGTGCATTCTATAATACGTGGGGATGAAAAAAGCTACAGTATAGCCGCATCTTCTATAGTTGCTAAGGTAATCCGAGATGAGATGATGAAGAAGGCCGATGAGATGTATCCGGGGTATGATTTTAAGAGTAATAAAGGCTATGGTACTAAAAGGCACTATGAGGGAATAAAACTTTACGGTATATCCGATATTCATAGAAAAACGTTTGTGAAATAGTGGAGGCGATGATGAGAGATATTGAAATAGCAAATAGCATAGAGGTAAAGGACATTAGAGAAATTTCTAAAAAGATCGGGCTCTATGATGATGCTCTCGAGTTGTATGGGAAGTACAAGGCAAAGGTTAGCCTTGAGAGCTTAGATGAAATAAATGCAAAGCGCACAAAGGGAAGGCTGATTTTAGTTACAGCCATGACTCCCACACCCTATGGAGAAGGCAAGACGACCATAAGCATAGCATTAGCAGACGGACTTAATAAAATAGGAGAGGATGCAGCCTTGGCGCTCAGAGAGCCCTCGCTTGGCCCTGTATTCGGAATTAAGGGGGGAGCCACAGGTGGAGGATGGGCGCAGGTAGTCCCCATGGAAGATATAAACCTTCATTTTACAGGAGATATACATGCCATAGGTGCGGCGAACAACCTCGTATCGGCTTGCATTGATAATCATATAAAGCAGGGCAATGAATTAAATATAGACGTGAATAATATAGTGTTTAAAAGATGCATGGATATGAATGACAGGCAGCTCAGGCACATTGTATGCGGTCTTGGGAGCGATAAGGATGGAGTGCCGAGAGAAGACGGATTTGACATCACGGTTGCAAGTGAAATAATGGCGGTGCTCTGCCTCGCTACATCTATGCAGGATCTCAAGGAGAGAATTGCAAGAATCATAGTTGCATATGACATGCAGGGCGCACCTGTGAAGATAGCCGACCTAAAGATAGAAGGAGCCGTGTCTTTGCTTCTTAAGGACGCTATCAAGCCTAATTTGGTGCAGACGCTTGAAGGCACGCCCACATTCATGCACGGCGGGCCTTTTGCAAACATCGCGCATGGCTGCAACAGTGTCATCGCTACGAAGGCAGCCATAGCGTCTGCACACTACGCAGTCACGGAGGCAGGATTCGGCGCAGACCTGGGAGCGGAAAAGTTCATGGACATAAAGTGTAGGCAGGCGGGTATTTCACCCAATGCGGTGGTTATAGTTGCAACGATAAGAGCCATTAAATATCATGGCAGGAATGAAGAGAATGAATCCAAAAAGATGGAAGCCGGAATTCAAAATCTTTTAAGGCATATAGATAATGTAAAGAACGTATACAAGGCAAACACCGTGGTAGCTATCAATGAGTTTTCAGAGGATGAACCTTCCGAGATACAATATCTCAAGGAAGAGGTTTCAAAAGCCGGCGTCGAGGCGGTGCTTGTGTCTGGATACAAAGACGGTGGAAACGGAGCTAAAGAATTGGCAAGGGTGGTGGCTGATATTTCTCAAGGCGAGAGCTCTGCAAAACCCATATATGGTAGTGAGCTCGGCATAAAGGATAAGGTGGATGAGGTAGCTAAGAAAATATATAGGGCTGATGCGGTCAAGTTCAGTAAAATAGCGGATGATAAGGCGCAAAAAATTTCTGAACTGGGTTTTTCGCACCTTCCCGTATGCATAGCAAAGACTCAGTACAGCTTTTCAGATGATGCGAATCTTTCAGGAGCACCTACGGGATTTGAAATTACCATAAATGATTTTAAGCTTTGCGCAGGTGCGGGATTCATCGTTGCCTATGCAGGAAATATCATGACCATGCCGGGCCTTCCCAAAAAGCCAGCAGCGGAAGGCATGGACATAGATGAAAAGGGTAAGATCACGGGGCTTTTTTAACGGAGGAGAGATTAGATGTATGTAGATTGCAAACAAATTTCTGAAGAACTTTTAGGCGAAATAAAAAATGATGTAGCGCATTTGGGTTTTAACAAGGAAATAGCGATAGTTAAGTCAGCGAAAAATTCAGCAGGTACCGTTTATGAAAATGCGATAATAAAAAAGGCTGAGAAACTCAACATACCCGTAAGGAGCGCGGTGCTTGAGGAAGGCGTAGATACTGAAAAGGCCTTTAAAACAGTTGAAAAACTTTCAGAGGATAAGGATATAGCAGGCATCATACCCATGCAGCCCCTGGACGAGGGTATAGACATATCAAGGGTTAAAGAAGCCATAGCCTGCAATAAGGATATAGACGGACAGACTGAAAAGAGCATGAGCGGCGTGTTTTCTTTCAGAAAGAATGCGCTTGCGCCTGCTACCGCCTTGGCTTGTATTGAAATTGCAAAGAAGGTATTGGACAAAGAAAATTTTAAGACGCTTAAAGTATGCATTCTCGGAAGAAGTTTGGTGGTAGGAAGACCTCTTTCCATGTTGTTCATGAAGGATGATGCCACCGTAACGGTGTGTCACTCAAAGACGGGATACGATAATATCATTTCATCTATGGCGGATGCCGATATCATCGTATCCGCTGTCGGTATACCATATTTTGTTACGAAGGAAATGGTAGAGGGGAGCTTTGAACGTAGGAAGGAACTTAAAAGTATAGATGAGGATGATCGACTTTTTATAGATGTAGGAATAAATTTCAAAGACGGTAAGATTACAGGCGATATGGAATCAGAAGCGTTTAAGGATGAGGTAGCTTATGTTACGCCTGTACCTTCAGGAGTAGGGCTGGTTACAACTTCCGTTTTATTTAAGAATTTACTAAAGGGATATAGACAAAGTTAGGGTGGACATGGGAGAATTGACGATGCAGTTTAGCAGATGTGAAATTGAAAATGGAGTTATCGATATTACGGATCTTGGAATAGAATCGGTTCAGGATATAAATGCACTTATAGGTTTGGGAGAATTCAATGAGCTTGTGAACAGAACCGAGGAGCTTCAAAGGGATGAAAGGCGTAGCCTTGCAAGAAAGATCATAGAATCAGGCAGCAGGGTTGTGCTCGTAACAGGACCTACGTCATCAGGAAAGACTACATTTGCAAACAGGTTGGCAGCTGAGATAACAGATCTTAAAAGGCCGTCGTTTTCCATAAGTACAGATGATTTTTTCATAGATAGGGATGACATGCCTGTAGATAAAGACGGTAAAAGGGATACTGAATCGATAAACGCTGTGGATATTGAGCTTTTTCAATCGACCCTTAAAGCATTGCTTGCGGGAGAAATAGTGAAACTGCCGACCTTTAATTTCATTACAGGAAAGAAAGAATTTAATGCACCCGAGATTTCAATGGAAAAGGACTGTATCGTTATAATTGAGGGAATACACGCACTTTCTCCGTTGCTAACATCAAGCATTCGAGATGATATAAAACACAGGATATATGTAAGTCCGCTCATAAGGCTGAAATTTTCTGACGGTGATGTATTTGCGCATGATTTTAGACTCATAAGGCGTATGATAAGGGATAAGTTGCACAGAGGATATTCACCTCAAAAAACGATAAAGTACTGGGATGTTATAAGAAAGGCGGAGCAGGATATACTCTATAAGTATGCAGATACAGCGGATGATGTGATAAATACGGGGCTCATTTATGAACTTTCCGTTCTTAAGAGCATTGCAAGCGAATTTAAATACGACTCCTTTAATGATGAAGAGGATGAGACTCTTGCAGCCAAGGTTAAAAAGATTCTCAGTGAAATTCTAACAACACCTAAGGAAACAGTCCCGAGCGATTCTATCCTAAATGAATTTCTATCATAATTCTATTATTTAAATCTATACATATAACACTTTTGATTCTCGGCAGAATTTTTATAGTTCATTAGCATAATGCTTCATATGAGAGTAATTTTGTTAATAGATTGGCTTTATGCAAAAGTGAAATGTTGAGCTGAGAAATGTGCTAAATTTTACAAATACAACTCGGTTACATATGGGTGGAAAAAGTTTTTTTTGTGAGTTTTTAATTAGTACTTTTTTGCTATTATAATTTGCCTGTATACTAAATGGGTTAATCGACTTTTGAGGCGAAATAATTATGCAGGATACTGTGATGTAAGTTGATACTTTCAGTTGATAAAGTACTGCGCATGGGGTAGAATGTAATTGGAGTGAAGTTTAATTTGTACCTGTCGATATGGTGCGGTTTAAACAAAGAAATGAAGGCTTAAATTTTAGGAGTGGGAAGGTCTTTATGGAATAAGGAGGTTGTTATGTCTAACATGAAAACGATGGACGGTAACACAGCTGCGGCATACACGTCATATGCATTCACGGAGGTAGCAGCTATTTATCCGATTACCCCTTCGTCACCTATGGCGGAGCTCGTGGATGATTGGTCAGCGAGGGGAAGAAAAAATATATTTGGCCAACCGGTAAAGGTAGTGGAAATGCAATCGGAAGGAGGAGCGTCCGGAGCGCTTCACGGATCACTTGCATCGGGAGCACTTACCTCCACCTATACCGCTTCACAGGGATTACTTTTGATGATACCGAATATGTATAAGATCTCAGGTGAGCTGTTGCCGGGAGTTATGCATGTTACGGCGAGGGCGCTTGCATCGCATGCACTTTCGATATTCGGCGATCAGGCGGATGTTATGAGCACGAGGCAAACGGGATTTGCAATGTTGGCTTCAGCTTCCGTGCAGGAAGTTATGGATCTTGCTGCAGTTGCGCATTTGGCAGCGATTAAAGGCAGAGTTCCGTTTCTTCATTTTTTCGACGGATTTAGAACTTCGCATGAAATACAGAAGATAGAGACTCTGGACTATGACGAACTGAAGAAGCTCGTAGACATGGATGCCGTTAAGGAATTCAGGCATAGGGCGCTTAACCCTGAGCATCCGGTAGTGAGAGGTTCTGCACAGAACCCTGATATATACTTCCAGGCCAGAGAAGCTGCAAACCGCTATTATGAGGCGGTTCCTGAAATAGTCATAGAATACATGAAGGAAATTGAAAAGCTTACGGGCAGAAAGTATAATCCTTTTGACTACGTAGGAGCGAAGGATGCAGAGTATGTTGTAGTGGCTATGGGATCTGTATGTGAAGCTATAGAAGAGACCATCGAGAGGCTCGTAAAGGCGGGCAAAAAAGTAGGCTTGATTAAGGTAAGGCTATATAGACCGTTTGTAAAAGAGCTTTTCCTAGGGGCGTTGCCGGATACAGTGAAAAAGATCGCTGTTTTAGATAGAACGAAGGAACCCGGAGCGTTTGGCGAACCTCTATACGAAGAGATAAAGGCGGTGCTCTATGGCTCTGAGAATGCACCTCAGGTTATAGGCGGTAGATACGGTCTCGGATCTAAGGATGTGACGCCGGGAATGATAGAAGCTGTATATAAGAATTTGGAAAGCACAGAGCCTAAGGACGACTTCACAATCGGTATAAACGATGATGTTACAAACAAGTCACTGGAATATGATGCAAGTGTAACGGGAGAGCCGGAAGGCACGATAAGATGTATGTTCTGGGGGCTCGGATCTGACGGTACGGTAGGCGCAAACAAGACTGCTATAAAAATCATAGGTGATAATACGGATATGTATGCTCAAGGATATTTCGCCTATGATTCTAAAAAATCAGGCGGTGTTACGATTTCGCATCTAAGATTCGGTAAAGAACGTATCAAGTCTACCTACCTTATAAACAACGCAGACTTTGTAGCCTGTCACAACCAAGCGTATTTAACGCAGTACGATATGCTGAAGAACTTAAAAGAAGGAGGAACCTTCCTTTTAAATACAACTTGGGAAGGTCCTGAAATAGAAGCTAATATTCCGGGAGCAGTAAAACGTGAATTGGCTCAAAAGAAGGCAAAGCTATACACCATAAATGCTGTTAAAATAGCGGAAGAGATAGGGCTTGGGCATAGGATAAATATGGTGATGCAGGCGGCATTCTTCAAGCTTTCTAAGGTGTTGAATCTGGATGATGCTGTGAAATACCTAAAGGAAGGTATCGATGCGACTTACGGGCGTAAGGGTCAAAATATAGTAGATATGAACTGCAAGGCTGTAGATATGGGCATTAATGCTTTGAGCGAGCATGAAGTTCCGGCTGAGTGGATAGATGCGAAAGATGATGACAAAATAAATGATGCTTCAGGCAAACCGGAATTCATTACGAAGATATTGGAACCTATGAATAAGCAGGAAGGCGATTCCCTTCCGGTGAGTCTGTTTAAAGATAGAGCGGACGGAGAATTCCCTACAGGTACTACTCAATACGAAAAAAGAGGAGTTGCTGTAAATGTTCCTACATGGAGAAGCGAGACGTGCATACAGTGTAATCAATGTGCGTTTGTATGTCCTCACGCTTGTATAAGACCGGTGCTTGTGGATGCGGATGAAAAAGCGAAGGCGCCTTCACAGTTTAAAACAGAAGCGGCAAAAGGCAAGGGATTTGAGGGGCTTGAATTTAGGATGCAAGTATCTCCACTCGATTGTTTGGGTTGCGGTTCGTGTGCAAATGTATGTCCTACGAAGGAAAAATCACTTGTTATGACGCCACTTGCAGATAATATGGACGAAAAAGAAAATTGGGAATACGCAATGGAGATACCCGAAAAGGATAATATAATGGAAAAAACATCCGTAAAGGGTAGCCAATTTGCAAAACCGTATTTGGAATTTTCAGGAGCCTGTGCGGGTTGCGGCGAAACGCCTTATATAAAGGTTGTCACCCAGCTGTTTGGGGATAGAATGGTGATAGCAAATGCTACGGGATGTTCATCGATTTGGGGTGCTTCTGCTCCATCTATGCCGTACTGTAAGGACAGAAACGGTAAAGGTCCGGCTTGGGCAAACTCCCTGTTTGAAGACAATGCGGAATATGGGCTTGGAATAGCCACAGGAATCAAGCAAATACGTGCAAGGGTAAAGGAACTGCTTTCAGAGCTCGCTTCATTAAATATTTCAAAAGAACTTAAAGATGCCATATCTGCATGGATAGAGAATATGGAAAATAGCGATGTCACAAGGAAGGTGAGCGATGATCTTGCAAAGGCGCTTAAGGCTGAGAAAGTGAGTGGCGGCAGAGAAAAAGAGTTGATAGACGTGCTCATAGATCTTGATGATCAGTTTGTCAAAAAATCCGTATGGTCCGTTGGAGGAGACGGCTGGGCATACGATATAGGCTACGGAGGACTCGATCATGTACTTGCAAGCGGGGAGAATATTAACGTACTCGTCTTCGATACGGAAGTATATTCAAACACCGGAGGTCAAGCATCTAAGGCTACTCCTACAGCTGCGGTTGCGAAGTTTGCTTCTGCCGGCAAAAGGATTAAGAAGAAGGATCTTGCAAAGATAGCTATGGCATATGGCTACGTATACGTTGCGCAGGTTGGAATGGGAGCTGATAAGAATCAATTTATGAAGGCTATTAAAGAAGCCGAGGCCTACGACGGTCCGTCCATAATAATTTGCTATGCACCTTGTATAAGTCACGGCATCAAGACGGGAATGGCAACGTCACAGACGAATATAAAGGAAGCTGTAGACTGCGGTTATTGGCATCTGTTCAGATACAACCCGCTTCTTGAGGAGCAGGGAAAGAATCCGTTTGTGCTGGATTCAAAACAGCCAAAGGAGAGCTTTAGAGAATTTTTGATGGGACAGGTGAGGTACGAATCATTGAAGAAGGCCTTCCCTGATGTTGCAGAAGGTTTATTCGAACAGACGGAAAGAGAAGCTAAGAAAAAGTATGAAGATTATGCTAAAATGGCAGGTAGAAGTATAGAATAAATTATTAAAGTATTGCGTAAGGGTTTGTGGAGGAAGTTTGATCAAAAGAAAAATATTATCTATAGTCTTGAGTGTATGCCTGGTATGTACGATACTCGCAGTGAACGGTGAAGCTGAAGCAATAGAGCAAAAGAAGGCGCCGCAAAGAACGGTGAAGGTTGTTAAGTTTAATACGGAGATGAAGGCCGTTTGGGTGAGCTTCCTGGATTTTCAAAACCTTGGGCTTACGAACGTACGAGAAAAGACGTTCAAGAAAAATGCTGAAATCATGGTAAAGGATGCCAAGAGAAACGGGATAAACACTATATTCTTTCACGTGAGGGCGTTTGATGATGCGGCATATAAGAGCAAGGTGTTTAGGGCCATGAGATATTTAAAGACGAATGCATCCTATGTAAAACCCGCAACTTCATCATTTTCATATGATCCGTTAAAGCTGGTTGTAGAAGCTGCACACAAACACGGTGTGCAGCTTCATGCGTGGCTGAATCCTTATAGGGTGGGCTATGATTATTTTCTATCACCAAAGAGTGAATATTCTACAAACAGAATCATAAAGGCTGTAAATGAAATTCTGACCTACAAGGTAGACGGAATACATTTTGATGATTACTTCTATCATGCTAAAAAAGGTTACTACAGGCTAAACAGCAAAAAACAATATAGCGTAAATCCTGTCACGGCTAAAAAGGATTATAGCCCGAGTAGCATAAATAAGCGAAGATACGTAAATAAATTGATACGTAGAGTAAATAAAACTACGCAGGGGAAGGCGCTGTTTTCGGTGAGCCCGGCAGGCAATGTAGATAATTGCATGAATTCGGGGGTGGATCTTACCACATGGCTTTCTAATGACGGCTATGTGGATATGATAATGCCTCAGATATATTGGACGGATAACTGGGGTGCATCCGGCAGAGTCAAGATGTTTTCTTCAAGGCTCGGACAGTTCATGAGAAAAAATAAAAAGAAGATACCCATGGTTATCGGCCTTGCGCTTTATAGATCAGGGGAACATGGTCTCGGCGATAAAGGATGGTCTATGAGAGGGAGCAACATATCAGGACAGATTAAAAGCATAAGAAGGCACGGACTCGGAGGATATTGTCTATTTAGATTTAACAATTTATACCAGGGAAGGTGCAAGAAAGAAGTAAGGAATATGAGAAAAATTTCAAAGTATAAGAAACTCATTACCAAAATTTCATTTAAAAGGAGATAAATAATGCGAAATAACATCGCTGTGATATTTGCAGGCGGTAGTGGTGCTCGAATGGGCGCAGGACTTGCAAAGCAATTCTTGGAAGTAAACGGCAAACCTATAATCATACATACACTTGAGATTTTTGACGAGCATCCCGAGATAGATAAAATTTACGTTGCTTGTAAGGTTGAATATATAACAAAGCTTAAGAGGCTTGTAAAGAGATATCTTTTGGATAAGATAGTAGCGGTTGTAGAAGGTGGAGCTACGGGGCAGGAGTCTATTTTCAATGCTCTTAAGCTAGCTTACGAAGAAAATCCTAAGGATTCCGTTGTGTTACTCCACGACGGTGTAAGGCCGTGCATACCTGCAGAATTGATAACTGCAAACATAGAAAGTGTGGGCGATAAGGGAAATGCCGTTACATGTACATCCATGTTTGAGACACCTGTTGTGAGTAGGAGCGGTGCAATTATCGAAGATATGCCTGATAGAAACGTGCTATATACTGCGCAGGCTCCGCAGAGCTTTATACTTTCAGATGTGTACGATGCCCATATTTCAGAGCAAAAAAAGGCAGATCCTTATGCTGGAGTGGTGGATACCGCATCCCTTATGAAGAAACATGGCATGAAATTGTATATCGTAGCGGGACCGAGAGGCAATATAAAGGTTACGACGCCGGAAGATCTATATATTTTTAGAGCGATGCTCGAATATAAGCAAACGGAACATGTTTTTGGATTTGGAGCCAGAGAAGTTACGCCGAAGCTTAAAAAGTAGGAGAAACATATGAACAGGATAATAAGTGAAGATATCGAAAGAATAATAGCAGAAGATATAAATTGGGACAGGCTCAAAGGAAAGACTATACTTCTTACAGGGGCAAGCGGAATGCTCGGTAGCTATATAATGTCTACACTTGTTGTTTTGAATAAAACCAAGGGGTACAACATGAAGTTATACGGACTCATGCGAAACCCTAATAAGTTAAGTGAAGAGATAAGAAATGAGATAGAGGTAATACGGCAGAGTGTGGTAGATACAATAGATACGGATGTTAAATTTGACTACATCCTTCATACGGCAAGCCCTGCGAGTCCTCTCATAATGAAGGATGACCCGGTAGGAACAATAGGGGCAAATGCTTTGGGAGCTTGGAATACATTGAAACTTGCCGAAAAATCAAATTCCTCAGGTTATCTCTTTATTTCAAGTCGTGAAATATATGGAGAGCCATACGAAAATCAAACGGAATTTACAGAAGACGTATACGGGCTTGTAGATCCGTTACAACCGAGATCATCATACCCTGAAGGGAAAAAAGCGGCCGAGACCATGTGTGTATCCTTTAAGCAACAATATGGCTTGGATACTAAGATAGCTAGGCTAGCTCATACATTCGGTCCCGGCATGAGCATAGATGATGGAAGAGTGCAGGCGGATTTTTTTAGGGATGTAGTGAATAACAGGGATATAGTTTTAAAGAGTGAAGGAACTGCCATCAGGACGTATACCTATATCGCCGACGCCGTGTCAGCTGTGTTTTACATACTTTTAAATTCTCCGCCGGATGAAGTCGCATATAATATCAGCAGTGAGGATTCCGTGTGAGCATAAGAGAGCTTGCCGAAAAAATGGTGGAGGTAAACAGCGACAGGAATATAAAGTTGGTATTTTCGATACCTGAAGATCAGGCTCTTGCAGGTACCGCACCATTCAAGCGAGGAATTTTAAACAGCAGAAAATTAAAAGGACTCGGGTGGAGTCCTAAAAATACTTTAGCTCAGGGAATAAAACGCACCGTAGAATATCTAGAGAGCTGATGTATCCGCTCCTCCCTTTTCAAGGCAAGGAGTTATTAATCCTATAAGTTCATCACAGCCTGATTCTTCATATGATTCCGCATTTATCACAAGGAGCGGCTCATGAAGGGACATTCTTATTAGCATCCAGCCATTTGGGAATTCTATTCGAGTGCCTTCGCAGGTAGGGGTTATTATCTTATATTTGTCGGTAGTCTTTAGAGTATTTTTACATGCCTCTTGTATTTTAGTACCGGCTTCTACGTAGTCATGGACTGTTATTTTGAGTCTATAGTTTCTTTTATCCTTAGGTTCGGGGTAATCCGCAATCAATGCTTTTATATCAGAGTTTTCTTCCTTCTGTTTGGAGGCTAAAACTATCAGCATTGCGGCAAGATACGCTCCATCGTCGAGAAAGTAGTTGTTTTTAAATGCACAGTGACCCGATGTTTCTATCGCTAGTGGAGAGGCGGATCCGCTTTCATTTAACTGTTTGGATTTATCTATGACGTTTCTATAACCTCGTTTATATCTCAGGTGCCTAAGTCCTAGAGATTCTATAAATTCCGTGAGCTTACCGCTTACTACGCTGTCCGTTACGATGGTTTCGTTTGGATTCGTAGAAGTTATAGTTTTTGCAAGCAGGGCAATTAGCTTTTCTCCTCCGAGAAGTGTACCGTCTCCGGCGATAGCGGCGCATCTATCGACATCAGTATCAAATATTATGCCTATGTCCGGTGAACTTTTAAGGCAGGCTGATGTAGCGGATTTGATCGCATCCTCGTTTTCGGGATTGGCAGGGTGGTTCGGGAATTCAGGATCGGGATCCAGAAATTGGCTTCCCGTAATATCTGCGCCTAAGTTTTTAAGAACCTCAGTTGCAAAGAAGCCCCCGCTTCCATTACCGCTGTCTACCATGATTTTAAGTCCCTCAAGCGGCGTTGTTTTGTTGAAGTTATCAGAAATTATATTGCGTAGATGCTTTGCATAAAGGCTCATAAGTAGATCGGATTCATTTATTTCGTTATCTGAAGTAATGTCCTTGACGTGAACATTATCCGCCAAAGTTAATAGTTCCTTTACGTTATCTTTCGAAAGCCCGCCTTCTTTTGTAAAAAACTTTATTCCGTTCCATTCTTTACCTAGGTGACTTGCCGTAAACATTACACCTGCATCGGCATTTATATCGCAAAATTTAGTTGCCATGAATATTGCAGGGGTAGTGGACAGCCCAAAGTTAAGGACTGTTGCTCCGCCGTTTTCAGCACCTTTCGTGAATGCACCCGTAAGGCTTTGCGCTGTAGGGCGGGGATCATGGCCGAGGGCAATTTTAATATTGGATATGCCTCTTTTCTTAAGCCACGAAGTAAAGCCTGCACCTATTTTATACGCCGCTTCTTCTGTGAATTTTACATCTTTGCCTGTAGCTACTCCTCTAACATCACTACCGCTTTGAAGGTCTAATATACTCATATGCATCTCCGTTATACAGTTAATTTATCATTCTTTTTCTTTGAAGGTATTTGTGATATTACTATTGCAGCAAACATTATTGCGCAGCCCAGCAAAGTTCTGGTGGTCGGGCTTTCGTGCAAAATTATTATGCCTGCAATCACGGCAAATACAGATTCAAGGCTCATTATAAGGGATGCGATGGTGGGTTCCGTATCCTTTTGGCCTACAATTTGCAGTGTATAAGCAAGGCCGCCTGATAGAGCGCCCGCATATAAGATTGATACCTTAGCCGCCAATATGGAATCCAGATTTACATTTTCATTGAATATGAATATAGATGGCAATGCGAGCAATGCACACATTATGAATTGCACCCATGATATGGTAACGCCGTCAAGCTTTTTTGCTAAATGCTCCACAGCAATTATCTGTACTGAAAATCCAAGTGCAGAAATGATCATATATACATCACCTTTATTTACTGCGCTGAATCCTCCATTTTCAGGTACCGTCAATAGATACAGCCCAAACACTGCAGCTATGACACATAGTACTGTAATCGGTCTTGGGTAACGTTTGAATATTATGTTCAATATAGGCACCATAACGATGTACATCGCAGTTATAAAGCCCGCATTTGTTACGGAAGTATATACCATGCCTTTTTGTTGAAGGGACATAGCTATGAAGAGAGCCGTGCCACATATTATGCCCACTATCACGTGTTTGAATTTTATTGATTTTTCCTTGTCATATAGGTTGTCGCACCTGTCTGAGATTCTTTTGTAGAGGCCGGTGTGATCTGAAGGCGCGGCATTTGAATTTGTCAATTTGTATTTTTTAAATGACATCAGCATTACAGGCGTTATGCAGAGGATGGAAATAGAGCATCTTATGAAGTTAAAGGTAAATGGCCCAATATGCTTCATGCTTGCACTTTGCGCTACAAATGCCGTACCCCAAATTAATGAAGTTACAAATAACAATAAGTTTCCCTTGAGGTGTTTCATAGTTGCCTCCTTAAACAAAAGTATACATATCTAGATTATAATATAATTTACAAGAAAATTCCTATGAATTTCACCTATGATTCGCAGGCGAGCTTCAGTAATTTTTGAAGGGTTGTGGTCTTGGAATAATTTTCCTCAGCAGGCATTATGAAGTTTATCGCCTCGCTATTTTTGGATATCTGTCCTAAAATTGTAAGTTCCTTAGGATCTAAGTTTTGAACGATGGGACATACGCCTTTTATGCCTTTGACTGTGTGTTTTATGCCGTTTAGAAATTTGCTGTCTTCGTTTAGCTTTTTATTTTGCACCGCCTGTACTTCCTTTAGTTTCATTTTAGAAAATAGTGCGCAAGCCTTGATGTTTTGTGATAACTGATTTAGGGATTCCTTATTGAATGATGCGATGTTTATGGTTAAACGCTGTGTCTTCTTTGAAGAATCTATCTTTGCTATCTGTATTGCTCCTGTGATCTTTTTTTCATCATCATCCATCCTAAATCCATATGGGGAGGTGTATAGCATCGTCGTGAGGCTTTCATATGTTTTTTTTGAATAGACTTTCTTAGGTGGGCTCACCTTTGTTACTTCGAAATCAAAGTCGCTGCTATTTACCTTAGCAAGGCTTGAAAGCTGTGATTTGAATCCTCTAAACTTGCTGAGAAGGTCGGATTCGTGTGTTTTATCTATTGTAAATACGGCGGATATCGTTTCGCGCCTTCTGTCTTCTGAAAGTTTTCCGTAAAAGTCCGTAAGAGAATGGCTTATATTCCTGTTCCCGAGGTCTGCTGAAATGTCTGAAATTTTCTTTATCGGGTTTATAAAGTATTTAGAAGATGTGAATTTGGAATTTTGCCTTAAATCGCTAACGGTTATCTTGAAAGCGGACTTGTGCCTGTTTTTTGAATACGAAATGTTCTGGTATATTTCTAAGGTTTTTCTGTAAGGCGTTTCGATGTTTACAGAAGGTTTTGAGCCGTGGAAAAAGTTTATGAGCTTTGCTTTGTTTGCATTCTTTTTAATTATAGCTTTGAGCCGTGATTTAGGAATGTCTTTAGAGTAGATTACAAGAGAAACGTTTTTTTCAGGGCTTGATTGTACCACTGATGCCAGAGCGGCCCTGGCATCTTCCAAGGATTTTTCGAATTCTTCTCTTTCGTATGTATTTATTCCGACTATGATTTTTGCTGCAATGCTCTTTTTAGATTTAGCATTTGATTTTGCTTTTTTAGTGAGAACCATGTATCCGTTTGTGCTTTTTAGCAGCATTTCGCCTGTCATTTTATCGAGAATCTCTTTTTTCTGTTTGTCTGAGAGTTTTTCATTGCTGTACTCGTAAGATTCCTTCCATTTTCTCTCAAGGTTTTTTTTGAGGCGATTTTTTTTCTTTTTTAACGTTGATTTCTTAAGTTCGGTTAGCTTATAGCTTTCAAGGCTGAGCTTATGTTCCTTGGCTTCTTTTTTTATTGCTCTGAAAAGCGCCGGCAGGTCTTTGATTTTGTCAGCCGGCATTATTGTTTTATTTAGCGTTGCATAATATGACTTTTCATCGCTTCCCTCAGATTTCTCTTTCTTTTTGCAACCTGTTAAAAATATGAGGCTCGTGCATAGAAAAAGGGCGGTGATGAGCGAAAGTACTCGTTTAGCATTGATTGCTTTATTGGTATTCATTTTGTTTCTCCTTTTTAGCAAAAGAATTTATCACATATATTTTGCAAAAAAAATCATCGAATGTCAAAGATGGAAAAGATTATTTTTATGTTTTTTAAAAGGAGATGTCATATATGCAACAATATAAAAAAATGATAGAAGTTCCTTATAATGTAGGAGGCAATACTATAAATTATCATCTTAAAAAATTAATTGTAGTGGATTTGATGAAAAATCAGTTATTCGAAAATTTAGAATAACTGCTTACTGCTTGTTATAGTTACGCCTAGAGGGTATAATAACATTGTATTAGTCTGAGGTAATTAAGGAGGGTGTTATGGTTAAGATGATAATGGGTCACAAAGGCAGTGGAAAGACCAAGAGGATGATAGAGCTTGCAAATGAAAAGGTCGAAAAAAGTCAAGGCAACGTAATATACATAAACAAGAACCATAGGCTCACGTACGACCTTAAGTACCGAATAAGGGTAATATGCATGGAGGATTTCGTTCATATAACTAATTCAGATGAATACATAGGCTTCCTCTATGGCGTTTTGGGCATGGATAGAGATGTGGACACGGTATTTATAGACGGAGTTTTAAGACATGCGGACATTACCTTAGGTAACATGCCTGAATTTATCGATAGACTTAAGGATATTTCTGCTGAATACCAAACGGAATTCATAGTCAGCGTGAGTGCATCTAAGGAAGAACTTATAGGCATGGACTATAACGGCTGCAAGATTATATCTTAATTTCCGGTGCGGCCAAAGATATTGAGAGGGGTTCTTGTGGATATTCAATCGTTATCGGATAAAATAGCACGGATTTATTCAAAACGTAATATTTCATGGATAGGTAAATACAATGAATTTTCTGTAGTGATTTTGCTACATTATGCAAACGGAGAGCCTTGCATACTTTATGAGGTTCGTTCAGAACATATGGACAGGCAGCCCGGTGAAACGTGTTTACCGGGAGGCGAAAGGGATGAAGGCGAGACTGCAGAAGAGTGTGCCTTTAGAGAGCTTTATGAAGAAACGGGAATTTCGCAGGAAAATACGGAGCTCATTACCGAAATGGACAATTTGGTGACCTATGCGGGCATCATATTGCATCCATATATCGTGCGTTATACCGGCTCTGAAAGTGATTTTTCAAAAGAACTCATCTTAAATCCAAACGAGGTGAAACATACATTCAGCGTGCCGATTTCCTTCCTTGAAAGAGCTACCCCGAAAATTTACGATATGGGAGTGCGTATAGATAAGACGAAAGATTTTCCGTATAGAGATGTAAAGATGAATCCCGACTATTCTTGGCGTACAGGAAATGTGAAGGTGCCCGTTATAAATTACAAAGATGAAGTAATATGGGGTCTTACGGCGAGAATTACGCTACATTTTATAAGGACGCTTCAAGGCGAAAAGATGCCTGATGTGTAGCGGATGAGGAGAGAAGGATGTTTAAACTCGGTTTATGCCAGACTAAGGTATATGAAAATAAAGACGACTCCATAGAATCTGTTAGAAAAACTGCTCTCAGAGCTAAGGATATGGGTGCTGATGTCATATGCATACCTGAGATGTGGAACACGCCTTATTCCAACAGGTATATAAAAAATTATGCTGAAGGAAGAGATGGCGGATGCTATAGGTTTATGAAAACATTGGCACGTGATCTTGGGGTCTACTTTGTGGGCGGAAGCATTCCGTTTAAGGATGAAAAAGGAGATATATATAATACGTCATTTGTGTTTTCAAAAGACGGAGATGAAATAGCAAGGCACGATAAAATCCATCTTTTCGATATTGACTTTGAAGATATGCACTTTAAGGAGTCACTTTTTCTAAAAAACGGGACTACAGCCACCGTGGTCGATACGGAATTTGGAAAAATCGGAATCGGTCTTTGCTTCGACGTAAGGTTCCCTGAGCTTTTCAGAGCTATGACAAATAGAGGTGCGAAGCTCATATTGGTTCCCGGAAGCTTTAATATGAGAACGGGACCTTTGCACTGGGAGAATACACTCAAGCAACGGGCTGTCGATAATCAAATATTCATTGCAGGGTGCTCTCCTGCAAGAGATGAAAATGCTATATATGTATCGTTTGCAAACAGCATGGCAGTAAATCCGCTTGGCATATCTCTTGGAAACTGCGGTGAAGAAGAGGGTTGCATAGTAGAAGAAATAGATTTTCGTGAGGTAAAGCGGGCGCGTAACGTTTTGCCCATATTGAAGAATTATAAAAAAGAGGAAGAATATTAGCGGATATCTGTTATCTATGCGAAAATTTGTGGTAGAATGTTTACAGCGTTATAGAGAATCTATCGTTTAATTAATCCTATCGAAAAAAGTTGAGAAAAAAATGCAAAAAGTTAATTTTTCTCTTGACACGGGTTTAACGTTGCTCTATAATGTACAATGTTCGCTTCAAGAGAAGGAGCGGCAAAACAGGGCGATGTAAATCGCTGTGGA